>ENA-ORCT01000608-ORCT01000608.1-marine-metagenome-genome-assembly--contig:-NODE-608-length-16508-cov-3.568499_pt1 | contig 16508 bp, 11 predicted proteins | sample MGYA00248632_ERZ508511 | MGnify/ENA primary metagenome ERZ508511 (study PRJEB26182, sample SAMN06268839) | marine metagenome | isolation source: Tt an P1-techrep anaerobic enrichment on pine from sediment...
GGGCCATCATCCCGCCGCTCACCAGCCAGATGCTCAATCTGACCAAAAACAGCACCCTGGCGGTGGCCGTGGGCTACCCCGACCTGGTATCTGTGGCCAACACCACCCTCAACCAGACCGGCCAGGCCATTGAAGCCATCAGCATCATCATGGTGGTGTATCTGCTTTTCAGCCTCATGACGTCCCTGTTCATGAACTGGTTCAACAGACGGGCGATTCTGCCGTCTTCAAAATCATAACGATTTGGGCTAAATAAAATTTCAAGAGGTCATTCGTTGTCAGAGTCCACAATCCATCAGCCACCTGCTTTCATTCGACAGATTCCGTTCTGGTCCCGGGTTCGGACGCTTTTTTTCGGCACGTTCTGGAACTCGCTGCTGACAGTTTTCGGGCTTGCGCTCCTGGCGGGTATCATTCCACCGTTGATTCGATGGGCGGTGGTGAACGCTACATGGACCCTGCCTCCCGGGGAATGCCTGTCGCTGGATGGTGCCTGCTGGACCTATGTCCGGGAAAACCTGCGTTTTGTTCTTTTTGGATTTTACCCGGTTCCCGAACAGTGGCGCCCTGTGACGGCCATCGTGATTTTTCTTTGCATGATCGCTGTCAGCGCGCGGCCCCGAAACTGGTCCCGGAGACTGATCTACGGCTGGTGTTTTTCTTTTGTCATCATCGGTGTGCTGCTCCATGGCGGCGTTGCGGGACTGCCGGTGGTCGAGACCGATAAGTGGAGCGGCCTTCCCCTGACGATGCTCCTGGCGGTGATGGGAATTGTCACAGCCTATCCGTTCGGCATCATGCTGGCGCTGGGAAGGCGATCCAGGATGCCCATCATCCGCTCCCTGAGCACGGTCTATATCGAGGTTGTAAGGGGCATTCCCCTGATCTGCCTGCTTTTTCTGTCCTCGGTGGTTTTCCCGCTGTTTCTTCCCAAAGGTGTGGTTGTCAATAAACTGCTGCGTGCCCAGGTGGCCATCATTCTCTCCTCAGCCGCCTATCTGGCCGAGGTGATCCGGGGGGGGCTGCAGGTAGTTGAAGCCGGGCAATATGAGGCCGCCGACGCCATCGGCCTGACCTATGCCCAGAAAATGCGGCTGGTGATCCTTCCGCAGGCCCTGAAAATCGTTATCCCCCCTACCGTCAACACGTTTATCTCCATGTTCAAGGACACCTCGCTGGTGATTATCATCGCGTTGTATGATCTGTTGAAAACCACCCAGACTACGCTTTCCGATCCCACCTGGATGGCGTTCAGCACCGAGGCGTACCTGTTCGCGGCGGCAATTTATTTTCCGTTTTGTTTTTTCATGTCCCGTTACAGCCGCTATCTGGAAATTTATCTGGGATGGACCACGGAACGGGAAAAAAAATAAGGAGTCATTATGTCCGATAATAAAAAAATCGCTGAATTTGAGGAAAACATCGGCAAAGGCCAATCCGCCACCTTCGAGGAATTCCGAAGGGAAGTCCGAAATGCCTATATGGACCGTACCCGTCAGATTTTTTTCATCTGGAAGAAATTAAAGGAGATCTATCCTGAAGTGGATGCGGACCGGGTCGTTCGGGAGGCGTCCCGGGATTTCGGCGTTTACCAGGGGGAGAAGATCGCCGAGAAGTCCGGGGGGGCGGATCTTGGACCGGTTGAAGTGCTCCTGGGGCAGACGTCCAAAGGCGGCATGGCGGTTTTTGACCAGGAAATCAAGGAATTGGGTGAAGATCGCGCCGTCAAGATTTTCCACTCCTGCCCCCACGTGGACGCGCTGAGGGAACTGGGCGCCACCGATGAAGAAATCACCCACTTCTGCCGCAATATGCTTTCGGCCTGTGATTACGGCATCTGCGAGCCCTTTAAAGCGGTCGATATCGATTTCCCCACCACCGTTGCCGACCATACGGGTGAGGGATGCCAGATGATCATCACCCGCAAGTGAGGAACGCGAATTTAATTACAATTTTTTGCAATTAAATAAATCCTCGTTCCTGAGAGAAGAGCCTGTTTGAAAACCGACGAACCGGTTTTCAAACAGGCTTTGAGAGTGTTCCTTACCGCAGATTTTATGCTTGAAGGCCGGTTATTATACCCAACTTGGTTGGAATCTGGCCTTGCTCTTCCATATTTTCAATTTAATCCGCGTTCACTTGACGGCCATCTAAAAGGGCCGCGGAAAAAAAGTTTTATCCCAACTATCATCACCTCTTCAGGCCATATTCGTGCGATCTTCAATCGAAAAGGTCCTCGAAATAGAACGACTATTCCTGTGGCTTTTCGCTTTCAGATCGAACGAATCTGACCTAAATATGTGCGCCATTTGGAACAAAACATTTTTTCCGCGGCCCTAAATCGACTCCCACCTCTTTCAAGCTGATCAGAGCCATGCCCCGCATTTTCCCCCCGGCCTTTGAACATTTTTTTGAACGTTGGCCACGAATGGGGTTCTCAAAAAAGACACTGTGGCGTCAGCCTGTTTACAAAATCCGAAAAGCATGGCTATAGAGCTTGTTGAAAAGATCCGGATCATCAGACGCTTAGCGACGTAGTATCGACAAGGTGTTGTCGATGTTACCGGAAGCCTTGATAATTCAGAGGCTTAAGGTTCAGTTTTCGGGTTTCAGGCCGCAAAGGCGCCAATTTCCGAAACCTGACACCCGAAACCCATATTTTGACCCATCAAATGATCAGGGGGACTTCCCCGGAGGGGGCGCTGTTCGGAAAAAGCGAAGTGCCTTATTCACTGACTTCTGTCAGAAAAAACAATAAATCTGTTTGGGTATTCCCAATCGCTATCGGGATCGGGATCGAAATCGAAAAGCCACGGGACTTGGGCACCACAAACCGCCTGTGTACCGCCTTGCGATAGACGACGTCCCGCCGGCTATGGGATCGAGAAAATCGATTGCGATACCGATAGCGATCCCGATTTTTCATGTGACGGGCATATGCCGGAAAAATCTTTTTATTAAGAGTTGGCAAAACGGAGCCAAAAATATTGTCTTGTGAAACTTAAATAAACCGTACCCTCCACCCACATCCTTGGAGCTTAAATCATGTATGGCCGGATTTTACCCCTGTTACTCCTGTTACTCCTGATGTTAACCAGCACAATCCCTCTTGCGCTGGCAACCTCTTCAGACAGGGTGAAAATTGGTGTTCTCGCCTTCCAGCCAAAGTCGGTAACCGCACAAAAATGGTCAGTCCTCGGCGATTATCTGGAAACGCAGATTTCCGGTGCAGGGTTCGACATTGTTCCCATGTCCAATACGGAACTGGAACGTACGATTGCAAACGGGCAGATTGATTTCGTTCTGACCAATCCGTCTCAATATACTTTTTTTCGTCATGTGTATGGTCTGTCGGCACCACTGGCAACAGTCATACGCGGAACCGATGATATGCCGTTGAATGCGTTTGGCGGAGCCATCTTTACGCTGACGGACAGAACCGACATCAACGACCTTGAAGATATTCACGATAAACGGATTGCAGTCCCTTTCAAAACCGCTTTCGGTGCTTACCAGATGCAGCAGTATGAGCTGTTTTTAAAGAATCTTTCCTTAATCAAGGAACATCAGCTTGTTGTTACCGGACTTCCCCATGACAATATGGTTTCAGCGGTGTTGAATGGAGATGCCGACCTCGGCTTTGCCCGGGCCGGCACTCTGGAAAGAATGGCGGCACAGGGCAGGATCGATCTTTCGCAGTTCAAGGTAATCAATCTTCAGAAACTGTTCAGTTTTCCAGCAATGGTGTCGACCCATTTATACCCGGAATGGCCGTTTGCCGCGATGCCCCATATCGAGCCGGCCAGGCAAAAAAAGATTGTTGCCGCCCTGCTGGTCATGGATCAGGCAGGTTCGGGAAAAATGCCGTTCAATGTGCAGGGATTTCTGCCCCCGGCAAATTACGATTCGGTTGAGAATCTTATGCGGACATTGCGTGTTCCGCCTTTTGATCATGTGCCTGCAGTCAGGGCTTCCGATATCTGGCAAATCTACCACGATGAAATTATCCTCATTGGTCTGGCGCTGACGGTGATTGCTTTGCTGGGCGTTTATCTCATCAACAGCAGACGGCAGTTGCATTTGACTAAAGAGCGGTTGGACCTGGCCATCAAGGGAGCCCAGGCCGGGCTGTGGGACTGGTATGTGCAAACCGGCAAAACGATATTTAACGAGCGCTGGGCTGAAATTGTGGGCTATACTCTGGATGAACTAGCTCCGGTGAGCATTCGGACGTGGACGGATCTCTGTCATCCTGAGGATCTTGAAAAATCAAAGGACCTGATTGAAAAGCATTTTGCCGGTGAAACCGGTTTTTATCAGTGCGAAGCCAGGATGAAACACAAGGACGGCTCCTGGGTGTGGGTGCTGGACCAGGGCAAGGTGGTGGAATGGGACAGTAAAGGCAAACCTTTCCGCGTCACCGGAACCAGCGTCGACATCACCGAGAGAAAGCGCATTGATACGATGCTCCAGACCGAACACGATATAGGATCCGGCTGGAGCAGCGCCGGCACGTTCAACGAGCGGCTTAAGCTATGTCTCAGGACAGCCATCCGGGTCTCCTCGATGGATTGCGGCGGGTTATATCTGGTGGATGAAACCGACGGCAGCATCCAACTCATCGTGCACCAGGGACTGCCCGACACATTCATTGTCCAGACCAGGTATTTCGCAGCCGATTCCAACCAGGCCCGCCTGATACAAAAGGGGCAACCGGTTTACGCCAGGTATCAGGATCTGGTCAGGAAACGGAATGATGCAACTGCAAGTGAGGGGCTGAAGGCCATCGCTGTTGTGCCGGTGTTGTTTCAGGGCAGGGCTGTCGCCTGTTTGAATGTCGCTTCCCACGTATTGAACCATGTGCCCGAACACGCCCGCAGCGCTCTGGAAAGTGTCGCTCACTACACGAGGTCCTTTATCGCCCATGAGGTTCAGGAGGAAAAAAGCCGGCAGAACAGGCAAAATCTGGAAACACTTTTCAACACCATCGAGGACATGCTGTTTGTACTCGACATGGAAGGCCATATCATTCAGCACAACCGGATGGTCGGCGACCGACTGGAATACGCTGACAATGAACTGATCGGCAAACACCTCCTTGCCGTGCATCCGGAGGATCGTCACCAGGAAGCGCAGGATATGATTGCCGCCATACTCGCGGGTGAATCGGAGACATGTCTGATTCCACTGAAAACCAGCAACGGCGAATTCATACCAGTGGAAACCAAGGTAAAGCTCGGCCGCTGGCAAGACCGGGATGTGATCTTTGGTATCAGCAGGGACATCACCGAGCGCCTTGAGATCGAGCGCCGGAAACAACAGATCGAAAAAACTGAAAGCCTCGCCCGCATGGCCGGGGCCGTGGCCCACCATTTCAATAATATGCTTGGCGCTGTCATCTGTTATCTGGAAATGGCCATGAAGGGCCTGCCACCCGGGACGGTCCTTGCAAATAACATAGACAGAGCCAATCAGGCGGCCCAACGGGCGGCAAAGACAAGTGAACATATGCTGGTTTTTCTGGGCCGTGGCCTGACACAATCGGAGCCGATCGATTTAGCGGCAACCTGCAAGCAACATGCGGATCAGTTGCGAAATACCATACCTGAAAACGTGTCCCTTAAAACCGATATGTCCACACCAGGATTGATCGTCAATGCCGATCATGATTGGATTGGCAAGGTCTTGACCCATCTGGTCACCAACGCCTGGGAAGCCATGGACGATTTGCCGGGCGAGGTTCGGATTACGGTAGGGGCGGTGGATGCGGCCAGGATTCCGAAGCGAAACCGGTTTCCGATGGAATGGACTCATTCAGCGGTCGAATACGGCTGCCTGTCGGTTACAGACACCGGCCATGGTATGGATGCAGATGTTGTAGGCAGGATTTTCGATCCCTTTTATACCGACAAATTCCCCGGCCGCGGCATGGGATTGGCTATAAGTCTTGGGACTGTTAAATCCTTTGGCGGCTGCATTACGGTGGATAGCGAACTCGGCTCCGGAAGCATTTTCCGGATTTTTTTGCCGTTGTCATCTCAATCCGCAGCCGGGTAACACCTGCAATTGTCAATCTTTCTGCTTCAAACCGGCCTGGTTCTTGCTGGCAACCCTGCAGGACGACGGTTCGAATGAAAACAAGAAATCGGAGGACAAATGGCTGACGCAACCTTTGAGAAACAGCACGGCTATTACCTTGAGGATATTTCGGTTGGCATGAGCGCGCTTTTTGCCAAAACCATTACCGAGGCAGATGTCGTGTTATACGCCGGTATTTCGGGCGACACAAACCCGCTTCACATCAATGAGGAGTTTGCATCTCGAACCCGGTTCAAGACGCGAATCGTGCACGGCATGTTGACAACGAGTCTGTGGTCCACGCTGGTAGGGACCCGGTTGCCGGGGCCGGGAAGCGCTTACATGGGCCAGGATACGCGCTTTGTGAAGCCCGTGCATGCCGGAGACACGGTCACGGCTACAGTAACGGTTGTGGATGTCGATCGTGACAAACAGCGGGTGCATCTGGATTGTGAATGCCTGGTTGACGGAGATATCGTGGCAACGGGAAACGGCATTGTCTGGGTTCCAAGGAGGGAACGCTGAATCCGCACAAAATTTCAAATTTCCGATAATCGATTAATGATGACAAGTTGCATCGCACAAAAGGGAGATATCGGTGAGCTTTTTGCATCTGAGCCTCAATAAGACAATTTATTATGAGCTGATCGATGGGAATTTGAATAACCCGTACCTGATATTTCTTCATGAGGGGTTGGGGTGTGCCGCCATGTGGAAAGATTTTCCCAAACGGCTTTGTCAAAAGACCAAATGCCCCGGGCTGGTTTATGACCGATCCGGTTATGGGCAGTCTTCTCCTCTGGATTCAGTCCGTACCATTCACTATATACACGATTATGCACTCAATGAATTGCCACGAGTCATCACATCCATCATTCCCGATAGACCCTATATATTGATTGGCCACTCTGATGGAGGCAGTATCAGCCTGATTTTCGGGGCGGAACGATCACCCTTGTTGAGAGGAATTATAACCGAAGCCGCTCATGTTTTTGTTGAGCCTGAAACAATTGAGGGGATTCGAGTGGCAGATGACGCTTTTGCGCGCGGAAAATTCGGCGGTCTGTATGCGTACCACGGGAAAAAAACGCGGCAGATGTTCAATGCCTGGTCTGAAACATGGTTAAGTGAATGGTTCAAACATTGGAATATCGAATATTTACTGCCGTCCATACACTGTCCTGTGCTTGTCATGCAGGGCCGGGAGGATCAGTATGGCACTGAACGCCAGGTCCGTTCCATCGTATCGAAATCATCCGGCAGCGCTGAACCGTTTTTTGTGGCGAATTGCGGGCATGCGCCGCATCGGGAGCAGGCTGAAACAGTGCTGGAAAAGGCAGCCGGATTTATTGAGAAAACCAGGCCTGGCGGATAGGCTGATCATTCTTTTTTCCCCAACTGTTTAAGGGCGATATCTCCTGCGACTTTATCGATGATTCCTTTTACGAAACGGTCCATTTCACCGTTTTCCGAATAATTGGCCGGCGCGATAAAATTTACCCGTCCCTCTTTTACCAGTTTTTCCGCGTTGCTCCTGGCCCCCCGGGTGTTGGGTTTGTAGACGGCGATGGCATGCCCGCGCTGTTCCTTGACCAGTCGAAAACAGGGAATGTCGGTTTCACCGTCGCCAATGAATACCATGTGCTCGAAGGGTACCGGACGGTCTTCTTTGGGGATGAATTTGTTGATTTTCGAGTTGTCGTGAATGGTTAATACTCCCTTGTTGATGCGGAAGAGAAATTGGGTCTTGGTCGTGTAATTGACGGCCAGGGCCGGCCATTTTGCAACGCCGTTGTGATCGTAAATAAATGCCGATGCGTAAATGGCGGTAAATTTTTGCGCAATTGACGTGCCTTCGATCATCTCCCGGATGCCCGAGGAGATGATGTAATGCTCCACTTTCAGTCCCTGCATTTTTCCATAGGCATTGATGCGATCAAACCAGGCTTCGACGCCTTCAAACAGGGCAACGGAACGGCCCAGTTCCACAAAGTTTTCCTTGCGAACCGGCACCCGCGCGGCGTTGGCTTTGTCCAGCATATGCATCATATAGGCCAGGATGTTGTCGGCATCATGTTTTCTGGTCAGACTGTTAACCTCCTGCCAAAACGCCTCGCTTGTCATGCCGATGGCCGGCACGAAATCGTATTCCTGCATGTTGCCGGGCGCCAGCGTGCCGTCAAAGTCATATGCAATAGCAAAAGGAACTAATTTTCGCGCCATTAATCAGAGCCTCCTTGTGATGGTGAATCATCAACTCCGCGTTCCTAAATAAATCCGCGTTCCTAAATAAATCCGCGTTCCTTATTTTTGCTGAACCGTTTTCACCGCCAAACCTATAACCCAAACGTATCGGGGTGTCAATTTTCATCAATGATTGAAACTGGTTAAGGATTTTAGATTGGAACGAACCGAAGATCGCTCGTGCCGGTTGCCGGCATCGATCCATAAATCGTGGAATTTTGTGTGAGATGATCAGAAGCGCGAATTTAATGAAATGCGATTTTTTGCCAACCGCTGAACGCTAATGGTTTTTTTCCTGACAATCCAAGCCGATTTCGCGCAGTTTTTTTGACAACTCCCTCATGGTAAACGGCTTTTGAATAAAACCCCGGCAACCCCGGTTGATTATATCGGACGCCTTGCCGTCAACGCTGTACCCGCTGGAGAGGATGACTGCAACATTCGGATCGATCTGTTTCAGCCGATCAAAGACCTCGCCGCCTTCCATGTCCGGCATGATCATATCCAGTATCACCAGATGGATGGTATCCCGGTTCTCGAAAAAAATATTCAGTGCCGCATGGCCATCCTCGGCAACTTTAACCTGGAACCCAAGTTTTTGAAGCATTGCTTTGCCGATATTCCGAATCATGTCTTCATCGTCGACCAGGAGGATTGTGCCCTGTCCCTGGATCAGGCTGTTATCCACCCGGCTATGATCGATGGGGTGTTTTTCGGTTGCCGGCAGGTAGATGGTGATGGTGGAGCCTTTACCTGTCTGGCTGGCGGCATGGATCATGCCGCCATGGTTTTTAACGGTACCGTAGGCCGCCGACAGACCCAGGCCGGTACCGCGGCCTATTCCCCGGGTGGTAAAAAACGGGTCGAAGATCTGCTGAAGGGTCACCGGGTCCATGCCAATGCCGGTATCGGTCACGGAAATTTTGACATAGCTTCCCGGTGGCAGTTCAAGTCCTTTGACATCCGATTCGTCAAGCTTCGCGCATGCGGTTTCAATATACAGTTTGCCGCCATCCGGCATGGCCTGCCAGGCGTTGAGGTACAGGTCGATAAGCACCTGTTCGATTTGGGTGCGGTCGGCTTCAACAGCACCCAGGTTTTTCCCGAATTTCGTATATATCGTGATTTCCTTGCGGGTTCGGCTGAACAGCTTGACGGTGCCATCCACCAGGGCGTTGATATCGGTGGGTTCTACCTGGTATTTGCCGCTCCGGGCGAAGCCGAGCAACTGGCGGGTAAGTTCGCTGGCGTTGCGAACGATGGCTTCAATATTTCGAAACCGCTCGGCAGTGACCTCAGGTTCGTCCGGCTGGTGAATGCCAAGGGAGGCATTGCCGAGAATACCCATGAGCATGTTGTTGAAATCGTGAGCGATACCGCCGGCCAGCCGACCGATCGACTCCATTCGCTGCGCATGATGGAGCTGGTTCTGCAGCTGCTCCTGGCGGGTTACATCGCGCAACATGCCCTGGATCGCCGGGTTGTTTTGAAATTCGACCCGGGCTGTGGTGATTTCCGCCCGAAAGGTGCTTCCGTCTTTCCTGCGCGTGTCGACCACAAGGGGCTTGGCAGGCAAGGTGCCATCGCCCGGGGGGAACGCTATGCCATCTTGAATGGCCGAGTGGGCCTCCGGTTCCACAATGTCCCAGATGGACAATGCCAAGGCTTCTTTTTGAGTATATCCGAGCATATCCATGATGCGCTGGTTCAGGAACAGAAATTCACCGGACGACTCATCGCAGATGAAGTAGCCGTCAGGTGTGTTTTCAACCAGGGAGCGATACCGCTCTTCACTCTTCTGAAGGGCTTTTTCCGCCCCGTGACGCTCGCTGATGTCCCGAATCACGGATATGGCGATTTTACCTTCTTTGATGGAATAGTAATTAATCGTAATTTCAACCGGGAACACAGCCTCGTCTTTTCGCCGGTGATACCGCAGCGGAACTTTTTTCTCCTGCCGACGCAGACTGATCAGGGATTGATCCGGCTCCGCCGAGATGTCCAGACAGGAGATCGCCTTGAACTCATCCCGGGAGTAGCCGTACTGGCGGCAGGCGCGGGGATTGGCGTCGAGAATTTGAAGGGTGTCAACATCGAATATGATCAACGCATCATTGGCGGCGTTGAAAATCATGCGGTAGCGGTTTTCGCTTTCCCGCAGGGCGGTTTCGGCGCGAAGCCGCTCGTCGATTTCCTGCTGAAGTTTCTGGTTCGAGCGGCGCAGGGCATCGGTGCGCCGATTGAACCAGTACGCCAGGTCTCCCAGTTCATCCTGCCTTGCTTCCGGAAGGTTGTAGAGCGTTTCTTCACCGCCTTCGGCCACTTTAATCAGACTGGACGTCATGGCCGTTAACGGGACGATGATCCAGTGACGGAAACAGAAAAAGGCAATCACGGCCCCAATGGTTATCGTAGCGATCAGGCAGACCAGTATTTTTTGGGTGATGTCGCCGGCCATGGCAGTGGCTTCGCTCTCCGGCATGACCATGATCAGCTTCCAATAGGTGTGGGGAACAAAGAAAATCGATACAATAGCCGGTTGATTCAGTACTATGTCATTGGCCAGATGCAGACGTTTGAATTCGAGTGTATGACCGGTTTCTTTCAGGTGAAGGGGATCACTTAGAATCGCTGCAATCATCCGCGCGTCGTTGATATCGATGGCTTTGCTATCGGATTGAAGCGCGCGGACCAGGTCCGGCTCATTGCCATATCTCCGGGGGGCCATGCCGGCCAGATGAGTATTCATGGCCGTCAGAGCGCCGGCAATCGAACCAAATGCCGGCCTCTTGCGCGCCAGTTCATCCGTGTTGATATATTTCAGCTGGAGGCCGGGATCCGGGGATTGCGCGGTTTTTTTGATCAGAGTCGGGTCCGGAAATGCCATGAAGCGGTTGTTGCGATCTACCGCGAATATGTATCCGTTGATTGATTTCGCCTCCCGGGTCAAGAGGCGGTTCAGTCCGCTTAATTTGAGATCGATGGTGGCAACGCCGAAAAACTGACCGTTTTGATTCAGGGGGGCGGTACAGGTGACCATCAATTCGGTCGTGTACGGATCTGCATAAGCCCGGGACCAGTATGTCTGACCCGGTTCCAGGTATCTGGCGGGAACATACCACTCCTCGCGATGGTATCCCGGGCCGGAAGGGGTATTGTAGTTGCTGAAAAATGTCGGTTCTCCATCGGGATTCAATCCCCAGAAAAAACTTCGGCGTTCACGCTCCGGGTCAAAGGCGAAAGGCTCCGGCCAGATGCCGCCCCCGGCGATAATGCCGTTGTTTTTTTCTGTATATATGAGGCTGGGGATAATCCGGTGGAACAGTTGAATGTCCCGTGGAAGGCTTTCAGCGGTTTTTGCGAGGCTCCGGGTCAAGGTTTCAGCGCGCTGGATGTGCTGGTTGAAATGGGCGATAATAGTATGCCCTTTCTCCGCCATATATCGATAGCTTTGCTTCAGGGCGATGGACCGTCCGGCGATCCCCATCACAAGCACCGTGACGATCAGGATCATGATAAACAGCGCCAGCAACAGAACGGTAATTCGAAAATGAAGGGTCCTGTGCCCCGCGCGCCTGTCGGCAGGGTGCTGGGTTCTGCTCGATGAGGGTGCTGCCTTCATATTGATTTTCCCCGGCTCCTGATACCTGCTTGTCTGCTCGGGTGTGAATAATATGGATATTCTAAATATCATCCGTATTCATATAAGTTGCAAGTTGTATAGTAGCCCAGTCTGGTTTGAGGTTTAGAAACCCCGCAATCAACGCCACTCCACAAGTTTTTTTCCAATTGGGGTGGATAGCTTCATTTTTTAGAAAAGCAATCAGGGCGCGAGGGGAGCGTCGAAGGCAAACGCTTTATGTTGGGTTTCGCTCCTCAATCCATCCGGGTCTGCTGACGGCAGACCCTATTGCGAATTCCGCTTGCGAAACTTTACAGGCGGTGCTATGCATTTGTAATATATAGTGAAAGCTGCAATTCCCTTTTGGCCCGCAACGTGTTTTCAAACGAGGCGCCAAAACGACTGATTGCCAACGGGAGACCATTCATGGGCTTAGTGCTCCGGAATGTCGATAAAACCGTAGGCGGCGAAACCCATCTTAAGGCCATCAACCTCAATTTCGAACCCGGATCCCGCAATGTGCTGCTCGGCCGTACGTTGGCCGGCAAAACCTCCCTTCTCCGTATCATGGCCGGTCTGGATCGCCCGTCCCGGGGTAGTGTTCTGATAGACGGAAGAGATGTCACCGGTGTTTCCGTGAGGAAGCGCAGTGTCGCGATGGTCTATCAGCAGTTTATCAATTATCCTTCCCTGACCATCTACAAAAACATCGCCTCCCCACTTAAGGTCAGCGGCATGAACAATGCCGAGATTGACCGCCGTGTTCGCGAAACGGCCAAAATGCTGCACATTGACGATCTGCTTGATCGGCTGCCGGCTGAACTCAGCGGCGGCCAGCAGCAGCGAACAGCCATCGCCCGGGCATTGGTCAAGGATGCCCAGTTGCTCCTTCTGGATGAGCCCCTGGTCAATCTGGATTATAAATTGCGTGAAGAGTTGCGGACCGAGCTCCAGGATATTTTTCAGAGACGCGAGGCCATTGTGGTTTACACGACCACTGAGCCTGCCGAAGCGCTGATGCTGGGGGGAAATATCGTTGTGATTGATGAAGGCCGGATCCTTCAGACCGGTCCGACGCCGGATGTCTACCACAACCCGGCCACCCTGAAGGTGGCGGAGGTGTTCAGCGATCCGCCGATCAATTACCTGGATGGTCGAGTGAATGATCGATACGCTTTTCTGGGCCGGGATATAAAAATTCCGCTTTCCGGGCACCTGCGAAGACTGGCGCCCGGCGATTATACATTCGGCATCCGGTCCAATCATCTGTTTTTATTCCGGCTCAATGCGGAAGATGCCGAAATCACAGCCGAGGTTGAACTCTCGGAAATCAACGGCTCGGAAACATTTATCCATATCAATCACTACGATACATTCCTGGTGGTTCAGGATGTTGGGATCCATCCGCGAAAAATCGGCAGCCGGATTTCTGTCTTTATGAACCCGGCTTCTCTTTTCGTTTACGACAGTTCGGGTACTCTTATCGCCTCTCCGTCACCGGGGAGCCTGGCTGCGGGCCGGTGAGGAGAAATCAATGGCGCAAATCGAGCTGAATGAAATCGCTCACAGCTACATTGCCAACCCAAAGGGACCGGCGGATTATGCCCTGAAACGGATTCATCACATTTGGGAAGATGGCGGTGCCTATGCACTGCTCGGTCCTTCCGGATGTGGAAAAACGACATTGCTCAATATTATCTCAGGCCTGCTCACACCCAGTGAGGGACGTGTGCTGTATGATGGGTGGGAGGTAACCGGTCTGCCCCCGGAAAAGCGTAATATCGCTCAGGTGTTTCAGTTTCCGGTTCTCTACGACACGATGACCGTATATGACAACCTGGCTTTTCCATTGAGAAATCGAAAAATTGCGGAAAACGAGGTTGACAGTCGGGTCCTGGAAGTTGCCGATATACTGGATTTGACCCCGGATCTGAAAAAAAAAGCGGCCGGACTGACAGCTGATGCCAAGCAAAAGATATCGCTGGGCAGGGGTCTGGTCCGAAGCGACGTGGCGGCGATTCTTTTCGACGAACCCCTGACTGTCATCGACCCCCACCTGAAATGGCATTTGCGGCGAAAGCTGAAAGAAATCCACGACCAGCTCCAGTTGACCCTGATCTACGTCACCCACGACCAGGTAGAGGCCATGACCTTTGCCGACAAGGTCATGGTGATGTTTGAAGGGGAAATTGTTCAGGTCGGCACACCCGAGGAACTCTTTGAAAACCCGAATCATACTTTCGTCGGCTATTTCATCGGCAGCCCGGGAATGAATTTTCTGCCATGCACCCTGGTCGGTAATGTGGCACGGGTCGGCGGGACCAGTATCATTCTGGACGATGAGGTGGCAGCCCTGGGGCGAAAAGCCAAAGGCGCTCTGGAACTGGGAATACGGCCCATGTACCTGGAGGTCCATGGGCGGGCCGTAAACGGCGGAATTCCCGTCAGGATCAAAGCGGTCGAAGACCAGGGAACTTTCAAGATCCTCACCCTGACCCTTGAAGGGCAGGTTGTGCGGGCCAGATTGCCGGAAGATAAAGCGGTGCCGGATGATATGGCCTGGGTTCGGTTTCCACCCGAGCGCACCAAGCTGTTTGCCGACGGACGCCTGGTCAAGCGAGCCGGATGACTCCCGGGGTTATGTCAAAATAATTTTTTTTTTTGTGTTTTTTGCGGGTTAACGGAGCCCAAGCATGGAAAAGTGGGAAAACAACAAAGCCTGGTTTCTGATTCTCCCGGTATTTATCATTGTTGCTTTCAGTGCCATTATCCCTCTGATGACGGTGGTCAACTATTCGGTTCAGGACATCTTCGGACCGGGTCAGCGTGTTTTTGTCGGCACCGAGTGGTTTGAGGAGGTACTGTCTGACAAACGTCTGCATGACGCCCTGTGGCGGCAGTTTTTATTTTCCGGGCTTGTGCTGCTGATTGAAATCCCGCTGGGGATCCTGATTGCGCTGATGATGCCCAAGCGCGGCTGGGGCGTTTCCGTCTGTCTGGTGACACTGGCCCTGCCCCTTTTGATTCCCTGGAATGTGATCGGGACGATCTGGATCATTTTTACCCGGCCGGATATTGGCTTGCTCGGTGCAGCCATCAACAGCTTCGGTGTGGCGTTCGATCATACGGCAGCGCCTATGGATGCCTGGATCACTTTGATATTGATGGAGGTCTGGCACTGGACACCACTGGTTACCCTTCTGGCCTATGCCGGATTGCGGGCGATCCCCGAGGCATACTATCAGGCGGCTAAAATTGACGGCGCATCGGCATGGGCGACGTTTCGATACATTCAGTTGCCGAAGATGCGGGGCGTTCTGACCATTGCCGTTCTGCTGCGCTTTATGGACAGTTTCCTGATCTATGCCGAGCCGTTTGTGCTGACCGGTGGCGGTCCCGGTAATTCGACGACGTTTTTATCGATCTATCTGGTAAAAATTGCCGTGGGGCAATTCGACCTCGGGCCGGCGGCTGCGTTTTCACTGGTATACTTTCTGGTTGTACTTCTGTTCAGCTGGCTGTTTTATCAGGCGCTTCAGAATGTCGGGAAAGGGAGAGAGGGATGAAAAAACGAACCGCGGTGTTGATTATTTACTTTGCGTTGCTGCTTCTGCCGATATACTGGATGCTTAACATGTCCCTTCGAACCAATGCCGATATCCTCGGGGCCTTTTCCATCTACCCGGGCAACCCGACACTATCCAACTACATAAAAATTTTTACCGATGAATCCTGGTACTCGGGCTATATCAATTCCATCATTTATGTCAGCATAAACACCGTGATTTCCCTGTTGACGGCTCTGCCGGCTGCCTACGCCTTTTCCCGCTACCATTTTATCGGTGACAAGCATATTTTTTTCTGGCTGCTGACCAACCGAATGGCGCCGGCGGCGGTGTTTCTTCTGCCGTTTTTTCAGCTTTACTCCACTTTCGATCTGATCGATACCCATATTGCCGTGGCGCTGGCGCATTGCCTGTTCAATGTGCCGCTGGCGGTATGGATTCTGGAGGGCTTCATGTCCGGTATCCCCCGCGAAATCGATGAGACCGCCTATCTGGACGGATACTCGTTCCCCCGGTTTTTCATTACCCTTTTTCTTCCTCTGATTCGTGCCGGGGTGGGGGTGACGGCGTTTTTCTGCTTCATGTTTTCCTGGGTTGAACTGCTGTTTGCCCGGACCTTGACGACAACCAATGCCAAGCCGATCGCCGCAACAATGACCCGCACCGTCAGTGCGACCGGCCTTGACTGGGGACTGCTTGCCGCCGCCGGCATTTTGACGATCGTTCCAGGGGCTCTGGTTATCTGGTTTGTGCGCAATCACCTGGCCAAGGGCTTTGCCCTGGGGCGGGTGTAGGTGTTTATATCCCCAATCGCTAATTTGAGATAACCCTAAAAATTTCAAGATCTGTAAACAGTTAGAGCCTTTTTGAAAACCAGGGGATTGAAGCGAAAATGTGTGAGAGCGAGGACAAATTGTTGCAAATTTGAGGAGAATAGCCGGTCTATTCGCAGAAAATTTGCGGCGATTTGGACCGCTCTCACGCATTTGCAGCCAATT
>ENA-ORCT01000609-ORCT01000609.1-marine-metagenome-genome-assembly--contig:-NODE-609-length-16506-cov-3.119971_pt1 | contig 16506 bp, 14 predicted proteins | sample MGYA00248632_ERZ508511 | MGnify/ENA primary metagenome ERZ508511 (study PRJEB26182, sample SAMN06268839) | marine metagenome | isolation source: Tt an P1-techrep anaerobic enrichment on pine from sediment...
CCTGTTATGGCTCAGCAGGCAACAGCGGGGAGTGGCCTTCAGCCAAAACCGAGATACAGAAGGGCCGTGGTGGCCACCCCGAGCAGCGCTCCCGCCAGCACCTCGCTGAAACTATGAATCTTGAGATAGACCCGGCTCTGGGCGACCATTATCGCCAAGGCCAGCACCAGCAGGCTGAGAATCCGCCCGTAACCTGATAACAACACAGACGTGGCAATAGAAAAGGCAAAGGCAGCGTGACCGCTCGGCATGCCGCCATGCAGCGGGCTTCCTTGATTGCCACGGGACTTAAGCAAAACCACCAGAATGGTCACCGTAAGTACCGACACCACCGCCAGGTCTCCCGAGGGCCGGGCCAGCAAAGGCACGCCGTTACCTTCGAGCGGAAAAATGTAGTTGGACAGGGCCAGATAGCCCATTACCGCGGCACCGACACAGGACATCAACACCGCACCAGCGGCAACGTCCTTGGCCCGGCGGGCCAGAGGGTGATATTCGGGCGAGACCATATCCACCACCACTTCAATGGCGGTGTTGAGGAGTTCGGCAAACAGCACCAGCACCATGCCGAACACCAGCAGAATAAATTCAAGGGAGGAAACGTGAAAAAACAGTGCTGCCACCAGCACCGCCACCGCCACCAGCAGATGGTAGCGCAGGTGACGCTGGGTACGGGCCGCCCAGAGAATCCCCTCAATGGCACAATTGAAACTGGCCCAGACCCCGGTCGGCTTCATAGGATTACCTCAATCAGACAACAGAAATTCGTTTTGAATCCCGGCAAACAAGGTGCGCTCCATCTGTTCCATGCGTCGGGCTTCTTCCTCGCTGCCTCGTTCATGATCATACCCGAACAGATGCAGAATACCGTGCAGCAGCAGAAAGTAAAGCTCGCTTTCAAAGGGCAGGCCGGCCTCGGCAGCGTCCCGGGCGGCGGTATCGGCGGAAATGACCACGTCGCCGAGCAATTCGGGATGCATGCCGCCGCCCTCCCCCTCGCGCATGGCGAAGGAGATGACGTTGGTCGGCCAGTCCCGTTGCAGATAGTCGCGATTGATCTCTCTAATCTGTGGATCGTCGACGATCACTACCGAAAGTTCGCCGTCAGGACATGCCAAGTCGTTTAAGATCTTCTGTGCTACCTTTTTTAGACTCGCTTCCTCTATCTTTTGGTTCTTTTGCCGATTCTCCAGTTGAATCATCACCGTTTTTCCTTTTTTCCTGCTCCTTTGCAGCAGCCTCTTTTTTAGGTTGTTCCTTTCGGGCCTGGTCTTTCTTGGCCAGGTCTTTCTCCCGTTCCTTGTGCACCGGCTCCGGATAATCGATTCGGTGATGAAAAATCCCGGAAAGAATGCGGATGAAGCTCTTGGCGATATTGTGCAGATCTTTTAGGGTCAACTCGCACTCGTCGAGCTGGCCGTCGATGAAAATGTTGTTGATGATCTTCTGCACCATCCCCTGAATACGAGCCGGCGTCGGATCGGTCAAGGTACGGCTAGCAGCTTCCACGGCATCGGCCAGCATGATCAGGGCCGCTTCGCGGGTCTGAGGTTTGGGACCGGGATAACGGTAGTCGCATTCGTCGACCTGCTGCATCTCGGGGTCGGCCTGACTTTTGGCCTTGTCGTAGAAGTACTTGATCAGGGCGGTTCCGTGATGCTGACGAATGATGTCGACCAGGGTCTGGCCTAGTTTATTTTCACGGGCGGCATCGACCCCGTCCTTGACATGAGCCATCAGAATCAGGGCGCTCATGGACGGCGCCAGCTTGTCGTGGCGGTTTTCCTGGCTACCGATATTTTCAACAAAATAGAGAGGTTTGCGAATCTTGCCGATATCGTGATAGTAGGCCGCCACGCGGGCCATGAGGGGGTTGGCGCCGATGGTTTCGGCCGCCGCCTCCGCCAGATTGCCGACGATGATGGAATGGTGGTAGGTCCCCGGCGCCTGAATCATCAGTTCCCGCAGCACCGGGGTGTTCATGTTGGCCAGTTCAAGCAGCTTGATGTCGGTGGTGTATTTGAACAGGCTCTCAGCCAGGGGAATCAAGCCGGTAACCAGCACCGCACAGAAGAATCCGCCGGCCAGACCGAAACCGACTTTATAGAGCAGCTGCATGTTGAGATCATGACCGGCCATCAGGTGGATGCTCAGCACCAGCAGCACATTGACCAGCGAGAGTTGCAGACCGGCCTGGTAGAGAGTGCTGCGCTCCATGCAGTGGCGCACGAAATGAGCGGCCGTAAGGCTCCCGACCAGCGCATAAATAGTGATAAACAGGTTGTTACCAAACATGACCCCGACCAGCGCGGCAAAGGTCAAAGCAAAGATCAGCGCCACTTCGGAGTTGAGCACGATGCGTACCAGCATCGCTCCGACCGCAAAGGGGAAGGCATAGTAATAGCTGGTCGAATCGACATAGGGAAAAGCGGTCTCCATGGCGGTACAGATGAAAATTGCCAGTTTGACCAGGACGAACAGCCCGACGAACACCAGCACCAGAAAAAGAAGATCGCGAGTATTGGGCCGGTATTTTGTGATATTGCGTTTTGCGTAGCGGTGACCGACAAAGAGCAGCAGCAGGATACCGATCAGCAGGCCAAGACCGTTCAGCAGCCCCCTTCGGCCTCCTCTGACACCGCGCAGGGCCTTGAGTTTGCGGATCTGATCCTCGGTGACCCGCTCTCCTTCCCGTACAACCATTTCGCCTTTTTTGACCTGAAACAGCACCGGTGTGACCTCTTCACGGGCCTTACGGCGACGATCTTCGGTCTCGTTCTGGTTAAAGGTCAGGTTGGGCCGCATCAGTTTTTTGGCAAGGCTCAGCAGCATTTTCCCTTCAGCCGGCTCCCAGTCACTGCTTTTTTGCAGGCTTGCAGCCAGCAGGGCCTGAGCATCCCCGATGCCGGCCACCTTGCTCTCATCCTGCAGTGTCTGTTCATCCTGGCTGACCAGGTCACGGACAACGATGCCGCCCTCCCAGCCGGCCTGGAAGACCTGCAGGTTGCCGACAATGGGACGGGCCATGATCGGCTGGAGGGTACGCTTAAGCAGGATGTTGATGCCGGGCCTCTGGGCCATACGGGCCATCAGCGCAATCTGGTCGGCACTGAGTTCGGCCAGCAGTGCCCGGTCGCCGTCCTTGGCCGGCTCCCCCCCGGCCTCGTTCTGCTCAGCTTGGCTGCCGTTATGCGCCAGCAAAGCCAGCACGCGCTCGGCCAGTTCCGTTCCACCCCGCGGATCAAAATCATACAAGGGCAGGATGGCCTGGGCCGCTTCCTGGCGTTTATTCTCGGTCAGAGGCAGATCGGGAATCAACAGGTCCCGCGGTGCTTTGATATCCCGCGAGGCCACATCACCAGGGGAATAGTAACCCGGCACAAAGCCTCCCTTGGGGATGATGATCACTGTCAGCAACACAGCCAGCAGCACCATAAGCAGATAGCGCTGCTGTTGTTCACTGAGCAGATTTTTGAGGAATGATTGAAAAGCAAAGGAGCGCTGCCCCTTGCGGGAGACATTCTCCTGTTTGCGATCACTATTGCTGGTCATCGTTCTTTCTGTTTTCGGGAACGCCCCCGCGGCTCTGTCCCGCGGCAGCGGAGGAACGCTGATAGGCCTGAACAATGGCTTGGACGATGGGATGCCGAACCACGTCGCGATCAGTAAAACGAGTAAAACATACCCCTTCGGTACCACGCAGTACCTTGGCGGCATCGACCAGGCCGGAGACTCGACCGGCCGGCAGGTCGATCTGGGTAATATCGCCGGTAATCACCGCCCGGCTGCCGAAACCGAGGCGTGTCAGAAACATCTTCATCTGTTCGACGGTGGTGTTCTGCGCTTCGTCGAGAATTACAAAAGCATCGTTGAGAGTCCGCCCACGCATAAAGGCCAGCGGCGCCACCTCAATCACCCCCTTGTCGATAAGCTCCTGACCCCGTTCGTAATCCATCATATCAAACAGGGCATCGTAAAGAGGACGCAGATAGGGATTGACCTTCTCGGCTATATCGCCGGGCAGGAAGCCGAGTCGCTCGCCCGCTTCGACCGCCGGCCGGACCAATACGATACGGGCAACTTCCTTCTTAAGCAGAAAGGAAACCGCCATAGCCATGGCCAGGTAGGTCTTGCCGGTACCGGCCGGACCTATGCCGAATACCACATCGTTGCGGCGAATGGCATCGATATAGTTTTTCTGAGCCAGGCTCTTCGGCGCGATGCGCTTTTTGCGAGCGGAGATGAAAACCGTATCGAGAAAGATATCTCCCAGCCGAGCCCGGGAGTCGGCACTGAGAATCCGCACCGCATAATCGATATCTGGGGGATAAAGGGGATACCCCTGGCGCAGCAGAGCGTACAGCTCTGCCAGCAGGCGCTGGGCCAGTTCGACCTGGGGCGGATCACCCTGGATAGAAAGATCGAAACCCTTGGAGCTGATACGCACTCCCAGGGTTTTTTCGATCTGCTTGAGATTTTTATTGGCTTGACCGAACAGGAGATTGGCCAGTTGCTGATCGTCGGCGCTGAAGCTCCCGCGGATTGTTCCGTTACTCAAAAAGAGTCCTTTTCCATGTTAAGTTGCAGGCTCTTCATAGCACTGCCGCCAAGTAAAATCAATCATTTTCCGCCAGTCGCTACATTACGGAGGAAAAAGGGGTTCCAATTTGCGCCTTCTGTGCTATATATACCCACTTGTGTGGCCGCCGGCCAAATACTTTTTCATTACTCTCATTAAATAAAAGAGGATTGTCATGAGTGAAATCGTCGATATTTATGCCCGGGAAATTCTCGACTCGCGGGGCAACCCCACCGTTGAGGTAGAAGTCAGCCTGGAGAGCGGCGTCATGGGCCGCGCCGCAGTACCGAGCGGCGCCTCCACCGGAGAGCGTGAAGCTCTGGAACTGCGTGACGGCGACCCCTCCCGTTATCTCGGCAAAGGGGTCGAAAAGGCTGTCGCCAACGTTAACGAGATCATCTCCGAAGCGCTGATCGGCTGGGAGGTCACCGACCAGGTCGGCATCGACCAGAAACTGCTCAGCCTCGACGGCACCGAAACCAAATGCAACCTGGGCGCCAACGCCCTGCTCGGCGTCTCGCTGGCCTGTGCCCGTGCGGCGGCCGAAGAGGTTGGTCTGTCCCTCTACCAATACATCGGGGGCACCAACGCCCGCGAGCTGCCCCTTCCGATGCTCAATATCCTCAATGGCGGCGCCCATGCAGACAACAATGTCGACATTCAGGAATTCATGATCATGCCGACCGGTGCCGACAGCTTCCGCGAAGCGCTGCGCATGTCCACCGAGATCTTCCACGCCCTGAAAAAGGTCCTCAAAGGCCGCGGCTACAACACCGCAGTCGGTGACGAGGGCGGCTTCGCCCCCAACCTGAAGAGCAACGAAGAAGCTCTGGAAGTCATCATGGAGGCGATCAAGGCCGCCGGCTATAAACCTGGCGACGATGTGGTTCTGGCTCTTGACGTGGCCGCCTCCGAACTCTTCAAGGACGGTCAGTACCTGCTTGAAAACGAAGCCCAGCCGAAAAAGAGTGCTGAGGAACTGGTTGCCTTCTACGCCGACCTGGTCGATCGTTACCCGATCATCTCCATCGAGGACGGCATGGCCGAAAACGACTGGGACGGCTGGAAGCTGCTGACTGAAAAACTCGGCAAACGCATCCAGATCGTCGGCGACGACCTGTTCGTCACCAACACCAAAATTCTCAAGGAAGGCATCGACAAGGGCATCGCCAACTCGATCCTCATCAAGCTCAATCAGATCGGCACCCTGAGCGAGACCCTCGATGCCATCGAAATGGCCAAGCGGGCCGGTTACACCGCGGTTGTCTCCCACCGCAGCGGCGAAACCGAGGACACCACCATCGCCGACCTGGTGGTAGCCACCAACGCCGGCCAGATCAAAACCGGTTCGGCCTGTCGTACCGACCGGGTGTGCAAATACAACCAGTTGCTGCGCATCGAGGACGAACTGGCCGAAAGCGCCCGTTTCTGCGGCCGCCAGGTGTTCTACAACCTGCAACAGAAATAAGCTCCATCTTGAAAACGTCACAACTGACAACGGGGCCAGGCTTTATAGCCTGGCCCCGTTTATTTTTCCTCTCTGGATAACCGAGAATACTTCCCGCCTCAGTGCAATTTGAGCGTGTGGCAAACCATATCGGCACGTTCCGCGGACCTTCCGCAGGTGGTGCAGGTATATTTGGCTGACTCGCGAATGCTATCGCACATCTGGGATGCATCCCCAGCTGAACCGCAGTAGCTGTCCAAGCTATCGACCGACCTGGGAGAACAAAGGTGTGATCGGTCATCGGTTACCACCCCGCACTTTTCGCATTCGTACAGTTTTGTCATGACTCTATCCTTTCCAGCCGCTTGGGCATTCAACTATCGTGATAGTCAAATTGTAACATGACCACCCAAGCGCTGTCATAGCCGAGCCATCTCCCCGCATTCTTCACTTGGAAGGATATCCTTCTCGACCAGCCCAACTGGCCCGGGTCAATCCAGCAACGTTGCAACCCATTGGGCCTGAGCCTGCATTTTCTCATCCTCGACTTGTTTTCTAAAAGCGCCACCTTCTGCCACAAAACCAGCAAAGTTCTTAAGTGCTGTTTTAAAATCGGCGATCATTTCCGGCGGACCGGACAATTCATCGAGAATCTGCTTAACGGCCACCAGCTCGGCTCGCATGTCGTCGGCAAAGGTTGGGCCAAACACCTTAGGGAATGCTGCATAAAATTCGTGCAGATTTGAACGGAGCAGCTCAAAAACCTGTTCGCTGAAGGACGTCTGCCAGGACAGCCCATATTCCATCGAACGCACAATATGCCGCTCTGAAATCCGCTCCGGCGCAACATACTCCGAAGCCACCAGAAACAGCACGCAAAGCGGGCTCATGGCCAATTGACAGACCTTCTCTTCAGTAAGGTTATTCACTCGCAACTCTCCCTTTCAAATGCGGCACGGCCTCCTCGACACACACCGCTCAAACCATGAAATATAGCGACCACCATACGTTAAACAGCAAAGATCGGTCCATTGGACCTAACGGAAAAATTAAAAAAAAGAAATTACGCCCTAACACAATCCTAACAAATATACCGTATAGAGAATCGGCCATTTTTGTGCTAAATATTTGCAGGAGATTTTCATCGGTATCATTCTCTATCGGAGTAGATTCGGCCGGTCAGATAATGGCGTCTGTTCGTTTTTTTTGCGGCATACGGTTAACGCCTCCGCCCAATCGTTATAGCCAAAACTGATCTCTTTCGGCCCGAAAGTGAACCGTTTCTCAGCAAATGGCCAGTCGAACCAAACCCTAACAAAGTTGAAAGGACAGCAGAATTTACCATGAGCACTGAACTACTAATGGTCGGGGTCGGCATCCTGGCCGTCATCGCAATCCTCGACATCATGGTCGGCGTCAGCAACGACGCGGTAAACTTTCTCAATTCGTCGATCGGGTCGCGTGTGGCATCGATCAAGACCATCATGATCATTGCAAGTCTCGGCATCCTGGCCGGGGTAACTTTCTCCAGCGGCATGATGGAAGTAGCGCGGAAGGGGATCTTCCATCCGGAATTTTTCACCATGCCGGAACTGCTGACGGTCTTTCTGGCGGTGATGATCACCGACATCATCCTGCTCGACCTGTTCAATACCTACGGGCTGCCCACCTCGACCACGGTCTCCATCGTCTTTGAACTGCTCGGAGCCGCCGTGGCCGTATCCCTGCTCAAGATCATGCAGGCCGGGGAAAGCTACGCCAACATCGTCCAGTACATCAATTCGGCCAAGGCGATCACCATCATCATGGGTATCCTGCTTTCGGTAGCCGTGTCCTTTATCTGCGGCGCCGTGGTTCAGTTTTTCACCCGGCTGATCTTCACCTTCGACTACCAGCAACGGATCAAGCGCTACGGAGCCCTGTGGGGCGGCGTGGCCATGTCCTCGATCACCTACTTCATCCTTGTCAAGGGCGCAAAAGGCGCATCTTTCATGACCAAGGCAAACCTCGCCTGGATCAAGGGCCACACTGTACTGATCCTGCTGGCTATCTTTGTCGTTTCCGCCATCGTCCTGCAGATCCTGCAACTGCTTAAATACAACATTCTCAAGCCGGTGGTACTGGTCGGCACCTTTGCCCTGGCCATGGCCTTTGCCGCCAACGATCTGGTAAACTTCATCGGTGTGCCTCTGGCCGGCTTTCACGCCTTCAAATCGGCCATGGCATCAGCCAGCCCGCTCACTGCCACCATGGGTGCCCTGGGTGCCAAAGTCCAGTCTGAGACGTACTTTCTGCTATTCGCCGGGGTGGTCATGGTTCTGACTTTGTGGCTGTCGAGAAAGGCCCGAACGGTCACCGAAACAGAACTCCGCCTCAGCCAGCAGGAAGAAGGCAGCGAACGGTTCGAATCGATCTTTCTGTCCCGGGCCATTGTCCGCCTGGTCCTGCACATTCTGGATACCATCCGGCTGGTCGTTCCCCAGGGGCTACGCTCTGGTATCAGCCGCCGACTCGACTCCAGCGCTGTTGCGGCTACCGTTACGGCAGGCGAACGGCCTTCGTTCGACCTGTTGCGCGCTTCTGTCAACCTGATGGTCGCCAGCGCCGTGGTCTCTTACGCCACCTCCAACAAGCTCCCCCTCTCCACCACCTACGTCACCTTCATGGTCGCTATGGGCAGCTCCTTCGCCGACCGGGCCTGGGGCCGCGAAAGCGCAGTCTATCGCGTAACCGGGGTACTGACCGTCATCGGCGGCTGGTTCATGACCGCCATTATCGCCTTCACCTCCGCCGGACTGTTTGCCACCGTGATCTTCTATGGAAAAGGTTTCGGCGTCCTGCTGCTTCTGGTCGTCGCTGGCGGGCTGATCTTCAATGCCCATCGCAAGCACCGCGCCATGGCCGAAGAGGCGGAGAAGGAAAAGGTCTTCAACCTCAAATCGATTGAAGACCCCCGAGGCAGCGCTGAGACCACCTTCGAGCATATGGCCTTTTTGCTGAAGGAGATTCGTACCTCGCTCGACACCACCCTGGATGCTCTTTTCCGTCAGAGCGTGGACCGCCTGGGCGTGGAGCGCAAGAAACTGAGCAAGGTTCAGGGATGGGCAAATATCATCAGCGCCAATGTCTTCAAGGCGATGCGCCTCCTCGACCAGAAGGGCCTGGCCGTTTCCCACAAGTACCCGCAAACTGTCCGTCGCCTGCAGAAGCTCAACGACGGCTACCGGGATATCGTACTACGCGCTTACACCCACGTCGGCAATCATCACAAGGGACTGCTGCCGGTGCAGATCGAAGAACTCGAACAGGTTCGACAGCTGTTGGACGACATCCTTCTCGAAGTGGAAGAAACTTTCAACCGCCGACAGACGGCCAACCTCGTCCGCCTGGCCGAAAAAGATCTTCAACTGCGGGACCTCGCCGCTGAACTCAACGCCAAGCAGATGGCCCGGATTCACGATAGCAGTTCCAAGACCCGCCTGAGCATTCTCTACTACTCCATCGTCGGCAACGCGATGATGCTGTCCAAGCAGAACCTTGAACTGCTGGAGATCTTCAATCTCTCCTTTGGCGAAATCGAGGAGACCATCTAGAGATCTACACCCAAGCCCATCTCGTTATCAAAACAAAACGCCCCCGGCTCAAGCCGGGGGCGTTTTGTCTATGTTACCGTAACCAGACTATCACCAATATAAACGACAGCCTCACCCTGACCAATAATTAGAATTATTGCATCTGCAAATCAATTCTGTTACAAGTCCCTAAAACCTTTTTATTAAATATTTTGAGCTGAGCAATAATTCCGACTTTTACGAGCACTGGGTCCCACCCCCAGAGGACAGCAGCCCAATCGAACCAACAAATCGTTTCCGTTATGTGATACCAACCACAACCCACCCTGACCGCAGCCGCTCTTGCCAATTAGACTAGAGAGGTAGCCTCATGTCCAACACGCTGGCCCACAATGACTCCGCCTTGGAACTGAACGAAGACCCGCGAGTTCTGGTGCGCAAGTTTTTCTGGTGCGGTCTGCTCTGCCTCGTGATTCTGCTGGTCCTGACCTCTTACGGCATCTATCGGATCTACAGTTGGCGCCTCTTGGAAAGTACGCATGCTGAGGCGAAAGCCGCATGTCAGGTTATTCTGGTCAAGGAAAAAAAACATTTACTGGAAATCGATAAGAGCGGGCAGACCCGCTTGAACCTGCCAGCCAGCGAACAGGCTGGTTTCGCAAAACGCCTCAGAAGTTATTTCCAGCCATTTGCCGTCGATTCGATACGGATCTGGAATCTGCAGAAGCAACTGGTCAACCGCACTGACTGCCAGAAAGGTATCTCACCCCCCCCTGATTCCGATGCGCTTGCCAAAGCCCTGGCTGGGGATGACACCTCCCTGCTGACAAAAAACCCCAATTCATCCGAATTCGGCAACCATTTCTGGGATTCAGCAGCCCAGGTGGTCACCTATTTGCCGGTCTGGGGTCGCAATAAAGAGGTTCTGGGAGCGATAGAAATCAGACAGAGTGTCGATAATTATCAAGCGGAAATTCACAGTGGGATTGCAGGCTTTATCTTTCTCCTTGGAGCGGCACTGCTTACCCTGTTCGGCTGCGTATTCCTGCTGGTTAGAACGGGAGCGGAGCGCCTGGCCAGAGCCCAACACATTTTGCATTCATTGGCCACCACCGACCCTTTGACCGGCCTGTACAATCGGCGGGAGGTCCTGACCAGAGCCGAGAAAGATTTTGCAACACGGCAACAGAAAAGCGCCCATCACCAGGAACCGGTCAATTTCGGCCTGCTGATGCTTGACGTCGACGATTTCAAGGACGTCAACGATACCTACGGTCATGCCGTGGGCGACCGGGTTCTGCAGGAACTGGCGCAGCGCATTCGGACCGTATTGCGTCCTTACGATGTCCTTGGCCGCATCGGTGGCGAGGAGTTTCTGGTAGTGCTGCCCGACAGTAGCCTTGAGCAGTGTCAGGAGATCGCGGAGCGCCTGTGCCGAACGGTACGGGAAAAACCCTTCGCAATCGATGGGCTGCGAATCTTCGGCTCGATCAGCATCGGCGGCGCAACCGCCTATCCCCTGGACAGAGATTTGAAAGCTTTGTTGCAAAGGGCTGACGAAAGACTCTACAGGGCAAAGAACCTTGGGAAAAACCGCGTTTTCTGGGCCGAAGAAGCACTCTGTGGCGGTGAGGTGTCAGGCGGGGCCTAGCCCTCCAGGTCCTTCCCCTGTTTCGCCCCTATTCACGCTGCCGCTTCTTTTCAAGCCCCCCTTCATCGATTTCCCCGAAAGCAACCCAGCTTCTACAGCACCTGCAGGGCAAAGCGTCTCTGCACCCGGCCCGGTCAGTTGGTCAGAGACTGAATTGGGGCGGGAATCCGGCCGCCGCGGGCGATGAACTGCTCCGAGCTGAAGTTGTGCACTGGCATGACCGGCGCGCTGCCAAGCAGACCGCCGAATTCCACCATGTCCCCTACCCCGGTTCCGGGGGCGGGAATGATGCGCACCGCTGTGGTCTTTTTATTGATCATGCCGATAGCCATCTCGTCGGCGATAATTGCCGACAGCGTGGCCGGCGAAGTATCGCCGGGCACGGCAATCATATCGAGACCGACGGAACAGACGCAGGTCATAGCCTCGAGTTTGTCCAGCGACAGAGAACCGCGCTGAACTGCCCGAATCATGTCCTGATCCTCGCTGACCGGAATAAAAGCGCCGCTCAAGCCACCCACCGATGAAGAAGCCATCGCGCCCCCCTTCTTGACCGCATCGTTAAGCAACGCCAGGGCAGCGGTTGTACCGTGAGTACCGCAGCTTTCCAGGCCCATGGCCTCGAGAATAGCTGCCACGCTGTCACCCACGGCCGGGGTCGGAGCGAGGGGTCCAGCCCCCCGAACTGAGCATCCAACCGGCGGGCCACCTCCTTGCCCACCATCTCGCCCATGCGGGTGATCTTGAAGGCGGTTTTCTTGATGCACTCGGCGATATCGCCCAGACTGGGGTTTTCCAGGGCACGCACCGCGGCATTGACCACGCCGGGGCCGCTGACACCGATATTGATCACGCAATCGGGCTCGCCAACCCCATGAAATGCTCCGGCCATAAAGGGATTGTCCTCAGGCGCGTTGGCAAATACCACCAGCTTGGCGCAACCGATGCCTCCACGGTCTCCGGTCAGCTCGGCAGTCTGCTTGATGATATGGCCCATCATGGCCACCGCATCCATATTAATGCCGGCCTTGGTGGTAGCCAGATTGACCGACGAACAAACCTTCTGAGTGGTTGCCAGAGCCTGGGGAATGGAGTTCATGAGGGTCAGGTCGCCGGGGGTCAATCCTTTCTGCACAAGAGCACTGAAACCGCCGACGAAATCGACGCCGGTCTCCTGCGCCACCCGATCGAGGGTCTCCGCCACCGGAGTGTAGTCGTCGGCCCGGCAGCTTTCTGCTGCAATTGCAATGGGAGTCACAGATATCCGCTTGTTGATGATGGGAATACCGTACAGATTCTGAATCTCCTCAGTGGTCTGAACCAGATTCTCGGCGCAACGCAGAATGCGCTCGTAGACATTCGCGTTAAACACCTTAATATCGGGATGGCCGCAGCCACGCAGACTGATACCCATAGTGACCGTACGGATATCGAGATGCTGGTGGGTCACCATGTTGATGGTTTCGAGAATCTCTTCCGGATGAATAAGCATGGCCGTCCTCCTCAGATCCTGTGCATGAAGCGGAAAACATCTTCATGCTGCACGATGATCTCGACGCCCAGCTCCTTGCCGATGGCCGACATCGCCTCCTTAAAGGCGGCCATGTCGAAATTTTCTCCCTTGGCCTCGGCCAACATGATCATGGTGAACAAATCGCTCATGATGGTCTGGCGGATATCGGCGATGTTGACGCCGTGTTCGGCCATGACCCGGGTTACTCCGGCAACAATACCTACCCTGTCCAGACCGATGACGGTGATGACAAAACGACTAGAAGACATGTGCTGTTCCTTTACTTTCCGATATGAATGGATAAGTGCTCGACTGGAATAAGACACTAAAAACCTTGCCCGGACCAATGTGTCTGAAACCAATTTCAACAGACACCTGAAATCCCGCCGTTAAGGTCCTGGCGGAATACATCCGGGACAGATACAGCCGATAATCGATCGACGTTAGCAAAACAAGGGCAGACAGACCGCTGCACAATGCTGACGAAGGTTAAACTCAATAACGCAGCCTGTCAACAAGCGTCCCGCAGGTTATATCTCAAAAGCCCTGAAGTCGCGCCCCCCAAAGGGGGAGGTAGCGGAAATCCCGGCCGCCCAAACGACAAAGCCCCTCTGATAAAGAGGGGCTTAGAAGTCTTCACTCCCGTGGCTTTAATCCGGTGCCTCAATCTTTTCATAACCGGTAAACATGGCCTTGAGATGAGTGGAAACGGTACGCCCAGTGGTAATCATGTAGACATGAATGATGAAAAACACCAGGAAAGCGAAAGCACCGGCGGTATGCAGAATGGCGACCGTTGACAGGTTCAATCCCAGACCGGCTTGAGGCCAGGAGTTGTAAAAGTAGTAGATAAAGCCGGTGACCATCTGAAAAGGCACCAGTACCGAAACGATCATCAGATAGGTCAGCCGCTGCAGAGGATTATGCTTGACTCGCTCCGATTTGGGTACCGGATGCGGCTCTCCCCGAAAAATACCCGACAGGTAATAACGAAGCACTTCGAAAATCTTGGCGAAAGTCGGCACATAATGCTTCCACTCCCCGGTCGTCAAGATCCAGAAGACGATAAAGGCATAAAGAATCAGCCAGGCCCAGGCACAGCTGTTGTGCACCAGAAAAGCAGTCTCGAATCCAAAGAGACGAAATGCGCCGTGAATTTCAAAACCACTGACAATCAGCAGCACAACCAAGACCATCTGCATCCAGTGCCAAAAACGTTCAAACCGGGTATAAAGATAGAGATTTTTGATAGCCATGCCCCCTCCTACCCTTTTTTCTTACCGGAAACCAGGCGCAACAGGCCATGCCCTGTCACACCCAACAGCGCCGCTGCCACCGCCAGCCAGCCGATGATATCGACCAGCGGCTGGCGATCCCGGCCGGGCATGTAAAAACCGCCCAGAGCCGCCATGCGCCCCTGATCCGCATGGCAGTCGGCACAGCGCAGGGAGTTCTCGGCGGGCGCCACCATGTGGGTGATGGGATAGTGGTACTCGGTTTCCACATAGTCGTGCTCGCCGCTGTACTTCAGGCCGGCGGCCTTCATCCCCGCTTCCAGGGCAAGATCCCAGTCGTAACTCTTCCAGTAAGCCTGTTTATCTTTACCGAACAGATGAGGCACGGCCATGGTGCTGTTGCCCTTGTCGTAAGGCTGCCTGCCGCGGTGGACCTTGAAGGGGGTAATGCGGGAGTTGGGGTCGTCCTTGTCGCCCAGTACTCGGTTGAGCTTGACGACCTCCTTCGAGTCGATGGTGTCGGTCAGCAGCAGATAGTCCATGCGACCGTTGTACCAGAAATACTCCGGCGTAACGCCCTTCTCCCAGACAAAGCTACCCTTCTTGGTGTCGTAGGTCGGCTTGCCGTGTTCACCGATTACCTTGTAAGGCTTACCGTTCTTCTTCTGGCCGGCCTGGGTCCAATCCCAGTACATCTTGGTCGGAATGGCCCGCGCAAAAGAGGGAATATGACAGGTCTGGCAGGCCACCTTGTCGGTGTGATCGTTGGCCTTGTGGCCCATGCGATGAGGCTTGTCGGTATGACAGGATTCGCAAGAGATAAGCTTGACGAGGTCGTCATCGATGAGACTCTTGCGCTCGGTAAAGGCCGGCTGCTTATAAGTGCGGCCGGAAATGAAGTGAGCTTCGGTGGTGTGGCAGCGCTGACAGGTAAAATCGCTGCCCTCGGCATTCATGTGCACGTCGAGTTCACGACCGGGATTGAACAGGGAGGAATCGAGATCGCCGTGTTTGACCGCATCGCCACCGCCGCCGAAAAAGTGACAAGTACCGCAATTCTGTCGTGTGGGACGGCCGACCGAAGCGGTGATGGCCCGATAGTCAGGCGGCGCAAAGGTCTTCTTGCCGAATGTGGTCGGTTCGGTAACCGGATAGCCGGCCTTGGTGGGGAATTTCTTATAGGTACCGGTGGTATCGTGACAGACCAGACAGTCGACCTTCTCCTCGCTGGAGAAATCGAAAGAGCTGTCCTTCCAGCCGTAACCGGCATGACAGGAGGTACAGCGAGGCTCGTTGGAATGAGTGGAGATACAGAAATTGTTCAGGGTAAGGCCACCCTTGCCCATCTTGCCTTCGCGGTCCGCCGGGTCCTTCCAAGTCCAGTGAATCGTCTGGTGCACCTGGCGGGCAGCCTCGTTGTGACAGGAGAGACAGGCCTTTGTTACCTCCTCGGGAGACTTGAAATCCTGCTGCAGAATGGGGTGGGCACCGTGATCGGCCGTCACCCACCGGGCAGGCTGAGGCGAAGACTTGCGGTCCCTCTGAGCTGAACTTGCCTGTACCTTGCCTTCGGCCATGGCCGCCCACGACCAAAAAGCGACAGAAAACAGGCAGAACAAAGGCAACATCCTTCCCAGCACCGATCGCCTGACTCTGGAGTACATACGACCTTCCTCCGCTCTTCAGTATTCACTGTGCAGGGGAGCCCCCTGCCCCAAGATCATGGCCAACCAACTCTAGCAGGCCAAGAGGCGTCAGGCAACAACAAATCTAAATATTCCGGATTCCATATTTTTACGGAACATAGCGATCAAAACTTCTATCAGCTCCCCCCCAGTTCTTTGTGTTTGCAGGCCATCGCAGCGCGTTTGGGAAGCTGGCCCGGAGATAGGCTACTTCTGCCATCAAAGCTCATGCAATCGCCGGTGAATTATGATCTGGTTACTTCCCCGGTTGTGGGCAGCGCTGAAAAAGGTGTTCGGGTTCTTCAGTAGGCTTTTAAGGTTTGTAGAGAAGCCTTCCAATAACAAACTGTCTGGCAGACGCAAAACGCCCGCCAGGTCAATTGGCGGGCGTTTTGCGATTTCATTCAAACCATCTGGCAAATTTAGCGGAATAATTCACAGGACGTTTTCTCAAAGGTTAGCCATCGCGTTGCTGCTGCCAATATCTGCCCGCATCAGTAACCTGCAGGATATGCGGCTACTACGATGGCTCGTCTTAGTGGTCTTCAACCGATAACGCCTCGTAGAGATTGACCGAATGGTTCTTGATCCGGCGCAGCGCGATGGCCATATCGCTGAAGATAAGCGACGACAGGGCGCTGCAGGAACCGGCCTTCATCCGCCTGAGGTGGGAATCACGAATGGTGTTGGCCAATACGTTGAGCCGTCCGGTTTCCTTCCGCACGGTGCTGGTGCCGGCATCTTCTTCGCCGAGAAGCACATTCCCCGCTAGAGTGAAAAAAGCTGAGACCTCAGTATGAAAGCTACTCAGGTCTTTCCACGCT
>ENA-ORCT01000610-ORCT01000610.1-marine-metagenome-genome-assembly--contig:-NODE-610-length-16499-cov-3.165388_pt1 | contig 16499 bp, 13 predicted proteins | sample MGYA00248632_ERZ508511 | MGnify/ENA primary metagenome ERZ508511 (study PRJEB26182, sample SAMN06268839) | marine metagenome | isolation source: Tt an P1-techrep anaerobic enrichment on pine from sediment...
TTATCCGGTTATCCAGGTGTCGGCCTCGCTGGATGGCGAGCGGACCGGAAACGCCCATTACGGAACCGATGATTTCGGTAACACGGTGGGGTTGTTTATGAATTACAACCTGTTTTCAGGCGGATTTGACCGGGCCCGCCTGGCCGAGGCCCGGCACCGTCAGCGCGAGATCGAAAGTGACCTTGATTCAGTCAATATCAGTGCCGCCGCCGAGGTCCAGCAGGCCCTGACACTTCTGGAAACTGCCCAGAAAGAGCTGCTGCTTCAGCGGACCAACGCCGAACTGGTGAAAAAAAACCGCGACCTGGTGGAGAAAGAGTACCAGGCCGGGCAGACCTCCCTGGTGCGGCTGAATGAGGCGCAGCGGGACCTGGTCCAGGCCCAGAGCCGGCTGGCCACCGCCCGGGTGGCACTGAGGCAGGCCTGGGTCAGCCTGGATACCAGCACCGGAAGAATTCTCGAGGGGTTCTAAAAAATCAGTTGAAACTCGGCGGGTTATGGTTGTACCTTATGTAGAGTTATCGAAATTTAACCCGGAAACCGGCTTGTTTTTGAACGGCACCCGGCTTGAATCAATGTGCAGCTATCCGCGTCAGCAGCACGTTTAGCCTGTTGATATTCCGACAGCCATGTCATCTGAATTTACGAGGCCTGACCTTATCGCTGCGATCCTCGTTTGCCTGCCATCTGTTTATCACCCACGTCTCTTCCCGCACATACTGAATCGGATGTGATTTAATTCTGTCTCCGGATTTTTTTCGTGGCATTGCTCCTGATAATGGGGAGCATCTGTTTCATGCCAATTCCACGGTCCTACCGATTAAAATGAGGTGATTCATATGTCTTTAGCCGGCTTTCTGATCAACATGATGACAAAACGGTCATCCGGACGCTTTGAGCAGGCCACCGGGGATCCCGGGCGGGTCCAGACCGAAAAGCTCTTTGCCATGCTTCGGAAAAATGCGGATACCGAATACGGCCGGAAATACGGGTTTGCCTCCATTCGGACACTTGCGGATTTTCAGAAGCAGGTGCCGGTCATCACCTATGACGATATCCGGGAGGATATGGACCGGGTGGTTGACGGGGCGGCCGGTGTATTCACGGCTGAAAAACCGGTGATGTTCGCCCAGACCAGCGGAACGACCGGCACGCCGAAATACATACCGGTCACACCGACCTGCCAGGGCCGGGAGCACAAGGACGTGATGCGAACCTGGACCTATCACGCCAAACAGGCTCACCCGGATATCTTCGACGGAAAGGTCGTCTCGCTGGTGTCGCCAGCCATAGAGGGGCACACCTCCTCGGGGGTGCCGTACGGCTCCACATCCGGGTCCATGTACAAGACAATGCCCGGCATTATCCGGAAAGCCTACAGTATTCCCTACGATGCCTTCGAAATCGAGGACTACAATGCCAAGTACTACACCATCATGCGGATCTCCCTTGCGCACGATATCCGGTTTCTGGCCACGGCCAATCCCTCGTCCATTCTGAAGATGTGTGAGAAGGCTAGTGAATACGGCGATGATATCATTCGGGACATACACGATGGCACTCTTTGCGAATCCGTTGCCATCGAACCGTCCATCCGGAAGATTATCGCTCCGCAGCTGAAACCCAACCCGAACCGGGCGCGGCAGCTGGAGTCCATTCGACAGCGGCGGGGCGGCAGTTTGCTGCCGGCGGATTACTGGCCCGCGCTCAGTCTCATCGGCTGCTGGAAGGGGGGAACCGTCGGGCACTACCTGAAGAAATTTCCCGAATGGTTCAATCCGGACGGCCGGCGCGACATTCCGGTCCGGGACTGGGGGTACCTGTCAAGCGAGGCGAGGGGCTCGATTCCGCTCTCCGATGAGGGCAGCCAGGGGGTGCTGACCATTGCCACCAATTTTTTTGAATTTGTCGCCGTGGATGATCTGGAAGCGAACCGGGACAATCCGTCCGCATGGGAATTTCTTACTGTCAGTGATGTGGAGGTTGGAAAACAATACTATATTTTTGTCACCACAACCGGTGGGCTGTACCGGTATGACATCAACGACGTCATCCAGGTAACCGGGCATTACAACCGAACCCCGCAAATCGTCTTTCAGCGAAAGGGGCGGGGGATGACCAACATCACCGGTGAGAAGGTCAGCGTGAACCAGATCATCAGTGCCGTTCAGCGGGCGTCCCTGGCGACCGGGATCGCTCCCAATCATTTCAAAGCAGAAGCGGATCTGAAAAACAGCCGATATCTTTTCCGGGTGGAATTCATGACGCAAACCGACCCGGAGAAGCAGAAAACGTATCTCGAAGAGATCGACCGGCACCTGAAAGCGGTGAATATCGAGTACAAGGCCAAGCGGGAATCTCACCGGCTGGCCTCGCCCGTGCTGCATGTGATGCGGGAAGGGTGGTATGAGCGGGAGCGAAAAAAACAGGTTGAAAGCGGTATGCGAATGTTCCAGGCCAAGACCCAGTTGCTGACACCGGATAAATTGGTCACCCAGGTTATTGTGAATGATCTGGAGGCCATCGTCGAACTGGGCGAAACCGTCAGTTGAGGTGGGCCGGTTGATTTAAGCTTGGCAGCAGCAGGACTTGGGCTGAAAAAATGGTGGGCGGTGCCCGCCCTACATCTATCGACCTTCCGGTATAGGAAGATTGGGGCCAGACAGAGGGAGCATTTTATGGGTGGGCACCGCCCACCAACTTCAACCGTTAATAATCTCAGAATACTTTCTCACGGGACCAGAAATCCAGGATGAATCCATCGCCGGAAAAACAGTTTCCGGTCCGGACCGGCGGACCGACCATCAGCCTGAAACATATCCGGATATCCCTGCGCCGGGTTCTGCTGTTTACCCTGGTGGCGACGCTGCTTCTCGGGGGGATCGGATTCTGGACCTACCATGCGGTCCGGGAGTCCGTCACCGATATTTACACCGCTCATCTCAAGACCCTTCTGGATGCCGACATTACCGCCCTGAGCATCTGGATGAACAATGAGCTTTTCGATGTCCGGTCCTGGGCTGAAGAGCCCGATCTTCGGCGACGGGTCAACACCCTGGTCGAGATCGGCCGGGATGGCCCCGCGAGCAGGGACCGGCTGGTGGAACACGATTCGCAACAGGCCCTCAATGACAAGCTGGAGGCGGTGATGCTGGACCGGGATCACCAGGGCTTTGCCGTCATTGACCGAACGGGGCTGGTGGTCGGGTCCAGCAATCGCTTCCCCTACCTGGGCAAGCGGATCAAAGCCGATTTCATGCCGGCCCTTGCCCGGGTGTTTGACGGCGAGGCCGTGATTCTCAAGCCCCACTTCAAGGGCGATTTGATATCCGGACTCGAGGCACCGAAGCGACAGCCCATCATGATGACCGGCGCACCGGTCCGCGGCGAAAGCGATGACATCATTGCGGTCCTCGTCTTTACCATCAATCCGGACCAGGATTTTACCCGGATCCTGTCAGTGGCCCGTGCCGGAGAAAACGCCGATACCTATGCGTTTGACCGCCAGGGGTTTTTGCTCTCAGACAGTCGGTTCGACGATCAGCTCAAAGCTGTCGGCCTGCTTCCCGACACCCCTGATGCCCGCTCCATTTTAAATGTCCAGATCCGGGACCCGGGCGGAGATTTGACCCGGGGATTCCGGCCGCAAACGCCGATCGGCGAGCGGCCCCTGACAAAAATGGCCCTCTCCGCGGTGGCCGGCGGTGAAGGCCTCGATATCCGGGGGTACCGGGATTACCGCGGGGTGAGGGTCATCGGTGCATGGAAGTGGCTTCCCGAGTATGATTTCGGTGTGGCCACCGAAGTCAGTGCCCGGGAGGCGTTTGCCGTCCTGCGCCCCTTGCAGCTGGCATTTTCCGGGCTCCTTTTGCTCCTGGTGCTGGCCGCGATCCTGATCCTTTTCTCCACCCTGTTTATCCGGCGCCTGCAGAACCGCATCGAGGAGGTAAAGAAGCTGGGCCAGTACACCCTGGAGGAGAAGATCGGCGAGGGCGGCATGGGTGCTGTCTACAAGGCCAGCCATGCCATGCTCAAGCGGCCGACCGCCATCAAGATCCTGAAACCCGATGCCCTCAACCCGGAATCTCTGGCCCGCTTTGAACGCGAGGTGCAGCTGACCAGCCGGCTCACCCACCCGAATACCATTGAAATATACGATTACGGCAAAACGCCCGATGGTATCTTTTACTATGCCATGGAATATCTTCCCGGTTTGACCCTCACCCGGCTCATTGAACTGGAGGTTGCCGTTTCGCCGGCCCGGGTGGTTCACATACTCAAACAGATCTGCCTCTCCCTCAAGGAAGCACATGGTATCGGTTTGATTCATCGCGACATCAAACCGCTGAATGTGATTCTCTGCGAGCGGGGCGGGCGGTATGACTGGGTCAAGTTGCTGGATTTCGGGCTGGTCAAGGACATGGGAAACCTGGATGATGTCCAGCTGACCGCGGACCTTGAAATTACCGGTACCCCTTCGTACATCGCTCCCGAGCGGCTGGCTGATCCCCTGAATATAGATGCCCGGTCGGATATTTATTCCCTCGGTGCGGTGGGTTTCAATCTTCTTACCGGCGAGGATGTCTTTCAGGGCACCACGGCCGTGGAGATTTGCTACCACGTCATGAAAACCCCGCCCCCTCGCCCGTCTGAGCGAATCGGCCCTGTTCCGGAAACGCTCGATCAGCTGATTCTGGATTGCCTGGCCAAGGCCCCTGACGAGCGACCGGGCAGCGTTGATGTCATAATCGAGGTGCTGGACGGCATCGGGAATGCCGGGCGGTGGAGCCAGGCGGATGCCATGGTCTGGTGGACGGAAAACGCCGATCGAATTCAGGGGCCGGGGCGAGCCGCGCAGCCGGCATCGACCGTGTTCGGGTTGCGGTAGGTGGCGGATTGGCAGTGGTTGATGGCCTGCCGTGGAAGGGCCGGAGTGCCTTGATGCCCTTTATCTTCGCTTGATGGTCTAACGCGCAAAGCCGCAATCAACCAAGCATCACCGGCGCGAATAACGCGAATAATACGTGTCTGGTACATCCACTTGGTGGGATATGGTTTTATCGGGATCGGGATCGAAAATCGATTTCCTCGATCCCATAGCTGGCGGAATCTTGCTTGACGCAGTAGCCCCGTCAACCCAATCGACTTAGCATGGCGACATGTCGATCGCGATTCCGATCGCGATCCCGATCCCGATTTGGAATGGCCAAACAGGCCCTACGATCGCCATGTACTGTTGCAATATCGATTAAGGACGGACTCGTTGACCTGAATTCCCAGTCCGAATCCCGATGGAAGGGAGGGCGGTTTCCCGCCATATCCGAACTGCATCAGCGGTAAGACCGGGTCCTCTCGCAGCAGGAGACGGCCAAAACAGCCTTCGCCGTAGGTAACCCGGCCCACTGCTGTGATCAGAATCAGTTGCGCCGCCGAGAGCAGGGAGGTTTCACCGACCTGGCAGCCGATCTGCACGATGAGGCCCGCTTCCAGGGCGCGGCGGCAGCGGTTAAGGGCAGCCATCAGGCCCCCGCACTTGGATATCCGGACATTTACTGCCGTAGAGGCGCGGTTTTCGATCAGTCGATCCAGGGACTCGCGGTCACTCAGGCTCTCATCGGCCATCACACCCAGACCGGTTTCCCGGATCAGCCGGGCCAGTCCGGCGATGTCATCGGCCGGAAGGGGCTGCTCGAATGACCGGATGCCATATCCGGCCAGCCGCTTCATGGCGGCGACGGCGCGGGGAACATCCCAGGCCATGTTGGCATCGACCCGGATGTCGCATCCGTTTCCAAGGACCAGACGGGCCAGGCGGGCGGTCTGCTCCGGAGCCTCGTCTTCCACTTTGAGTTTTGCCTGGCGAATGCCGTAGATCCGGATTTTCAGCAGGGTTTTCAGCGCGCGTAGTCCCCGGTCGGCGGAAAAAACCGCACTGTAACGGAATGCCGGGGCCGGACCGCCGGCCGGTCCGATCCGGACCGGTTCCCTGAATTCCCGGCCAAAGGCATCCAGCAGTGCCAGATCCACGGCCGTCCAGGCCGCTGTCTGGGGTGTGCCCGGAGAAACCCATTCGGCCGGAGCCTTTCCGTCACAGGCGGTCAGGTAGGATTTCACCGGTTCAAGGGCGTTGAATTCCATGCCGATCAAATGCGGCAGAATCCGATCCTTAAGAAGAGCAAATGCCCCATCGCGCGTTTCACCGGTCACATATTCTCTCGGCAGGCATTCCCCAAAGCCCGTGTTGCCGGATTCAAGGGTGCATTTCAGCAGAATGCTGTTGGATGTGCTGCGATCGGCAGCGGCGTGCTTGAATGGTTTTTTGAAGGGCAGATCCACTGAAAACAGATCGAATGACTTGATGCGTGCCATGCTCAGCCCCTCTCGACGGTACTCAGCCAGTGATCCAGGTCATCGAAATACAGCTCTTTTTCCGTGCTGAATTCCAGGATGTGCCGGGCATCGGTGTACTCGATGAGCTGCTTTCGGCGTGAGGGGAGTTTTTCGAAAAAGTCGAAATTTCCCTTGTTGTCGCAGATGGGATCTTCCCGGGCGACGCCCATGAACACGGGCATGGTCAGCCGGTCGGTGTGGCTGCGGATAAACAGGCGAGCCTCGTGAATCTGATAGTAAAAATCCCCGGATGCCTGTTTCAGGGACAGGTAATCGCTGGCGATGAAATTCTCGTAAGCCTGCAGATCGGTAAACCAGGATGAATCCAGGGGAACCGGGATCATGAAGTCCCGCCGGCCGGGGCGGGTGGTGATGATCCGCAGCTTGGCGTAGAGCGGAACGGTGGTCTGTGTGTAAATGGCCGGGGTGGTCAGCAGCATGCCCTTGACCCGGCGCGGGTATTCACAGGCAAAGGCGGTTATGGGGATGGCACCGAAGCAGTGGCCGAGAATCAGGATTTTTTCCGTGTCATGCTTGCGGCAGACAAAGTCGGCGACCACTGAAATGTCCTGAATCATTTCATGGAAATCTTTCATGTCGCCCCGGGGAGACCGACTCAGGCCGGAGCCCCTTCTGTCCATCGAGTATACCGGGTGCCCGAGGCCGGCAATGTGGGCGGCGGACTGGGCAAACCAGCCCGAATGACTCTGGAGTCCATGCGCCATGATTACCGGCGTTTTGACGCCATCATCGCCGAACACGCGAACCGGGATGTCCGCAAAATCGTCTGTCGGAATGTAGAACAGCCTGGCTTCCGAGAGGGCCGATTTAAGCTCCGGCGGAGCGGCTACACTCTCCAGCCACGTGTCTCCTCCGGTTTCGGAGATGACACTGACTTCGGCACGATCCCAGCTCGCGCATCCGACAACCGGCACCAGTATGGCGATGACAAACATCAGCCGGAGTGCAGACAGATTTGGCCTCATGGCACTTCCTCCTTGGTTGATTTAAAAAATAATCGATGCAGTGTCGCCCGATTGCAGGTGGTATCGGTGCCGGCTGAATGGTGTGGATGCGGTGGCGGTTCGGATGCAGGGCGCAGTATTGAGCAGAGGCGTTTTCAGAATTCGGGTTTGCGGTCAGCGAAGCAAAAATGACGGAGCCGGCGGAAGCAGAAACGTTGAATATATTGTTGATGCATTTGAGCACGTTAGCCGGATTCAGTCAACCCGCAACTTGCCAGAGTGCCCATTCAACTCGGATTGGAACGATCCGTGGAATCGTGATCGGGTGCTTTCGGGAGTGTGATGACGGCGGGATGGTGCTTGCCAGAGCAACAGCGGGCGTTATGTTATGACCATGCCGCTTGGGGGAGGTCTACTATGACAGATTACAGGGCTTTTCAGCGCCAGGAGCAGGAGCTTTCCATCGTGTTAAATGACACGGCGATCGGCCGGACTAAAAATGTCGGTCTGGGCGGCGCCCTGTGTTCAGTTAACCAGGCCATTGCCGCACCATCGGAGATCGGGATCCGTCTTCAACTGCCGGATGGCGAGGCCCGATTCCGCGGAAGAGCGCTGCGATGCACGTCGAGCGGAGAACGCCGGTTCTCCGTGGCGGTAAGATTCAGCCGGGAGTCAATGGATGAGCTGGCGGCCGAACGTCTGGCTCATTTATCCCTGGAGCGCTCGCCGCACCCCTGGTCGCCTCGCCGCCGCCGACGCAAAAACCATTTTTATTTCAGCTCCTGATGGCCGTGGATATTGAACAGCAGTTGCTGAAAACCGTTATCCGGGCCAACTGGGTTCTTTTTGTCGCCGCCAGCCTTATCGCATGGGCCACTGCAGCACCGGCCGTTGCCCGGGGTGTTTTTCTCGGTGGACTCATCGTTACAGTGAGCTTTCATCTGCTCTACCGGACGCTGCGAAAAGCGTTCCGCCCGCCGCACGTGGCCTCCTTTCCGGTCGTCATGGCCAAATACTACGTTCGTTTTGCTGTCACCGGCGTGATTATTTTTTTCCTGATCTCCCGGCGGATTGTCCATCCGATAGGTCTTTTGATCGGCCTTTCCATTGTGGTGATCAGTATCATTCTGGCCACCGTTCGGGTAGCATGGCAGAGTCGGGATGCCGATGCGGGTGCTGCAGGAAAGTCCCTGCCCCAGCCTCGAAACCTTCTGATATACGGTAAAATCGGCACCGGTGTTGCGGGATGCATTTTCGGCGGGTTGGGCGGGGGGATTCTGCTGGATCGCCGGGTTCTTGACTCCTCGCCGTGGTTCACGCTGATCGGGCTGGTTCTTGGAATCGCTGCCGGATACGGCCTGATTGCCCGGTTCATCAAGCGGATCCGAACGTATTGAAGAATTATTTCGGGGATTGCTCTGGGGGGGTAAGATCCAGTTGCCCTTCGCTTTCAAAAGGAAAGGATTGGGTGAACGCACCGCCGGCCAGGCGAACCTTCCCCTTGACCTTGTAGGTCAGTTGCTCCCGGTCGGACAATTTCAGCAATCCCCTGAACAGGTTGATCATCGATGAATAGACGGTAACCGGAACGACCTCACTTCCCAGCGCCGGGATGGTCGATGGCTCTCCCATCACCCCCGTCCCGAATTTCTGGTCGTTCAATTCGATATCGCATTCCACACCGTTGACGGTCAGTGGAAAATTGTTGGGATTGATGATTCGAAGATCGACCTGAAACGTGGTTTCAAGGGGCTTGACCTCCTGGACCCGCAGGTCCACAAGGCTGACCCGGGGCGACTGGATCGATGCGCATCCGCAGATGAGTATCAAGGCACTGATAATCCAGGCCGTCATTTTTAAGGCGGAGGTAACAAATTGTGGCATTACGTTTCCTTAGTCGTGATTCTTTCTGAAGACGTTCAGCGTATTCAGGGAATCGTTTCGAACCGGAGCTTCCATTTGCCGTGCGTTGTGAACCATCACGGGTTTGCTTCCGGTTTCCCCAGATGGTTTCCCGGCTGACTTCAATGCCGGCGGTTTGAAAATTCTCATGTCGCTCAGAAAATTGCAACTGAAGAATGGGAATACAGACCGGCATTACTTTACATGCTCATGCAAACCCGGTAAGAAATCATCGGCGATTTTGATTGTGATCCTGTAATTAACGGCTACACCAGATGGGGAAACATGAATTCTGCTATTGAAATACGCAAGACAATTGTGAGTTGTGTAACGTGGCTCCACGATCACGGCTATTTTGGCGGACTGCTCAGCACCGGGGGCAACGTGTCGGTGCGGGTGCCCGGTGAGCGGATGCTGGTGATCACGCCCTCAAGCCGGCCGTATGATAACCTTTCGCCCGGTGAGCTTTGCATGCTGGATTTTGATCGGAACCCGGTGGAGGGCAGTCTGAAACCCTCTATTGAGACCGGTATGCACATCGGGATCTATGAAAAGCGGCCCGATGTCGGGGCGATCGTGCATACCCATCAGGATTTTGCCAGTTTGTTTTCGCTGATCAACCGGCCGATTCCGTCGCTTTTTGACGAGGTGGTCATGAGCATCGGTGAAACGGTGGAGGTTATCCCCTATGCCTTATCGGGGTCTGCGGCGCTTGTGGAGAACGTGAAAAGCCGTCTTGAAAACGGGTGTTTCTGCTACATTATCCAGAATCACGGCGCGCTTAGTCTGGGAGCGACCCTGGAGCAGGCCTGGAAAAACGCCGAGTTGCTGGAAAAAACCGCAAAGGTCTACTATTACGCGCTCTCCACCGGTCAACCGGTGACCACGCTGTCGGCGGAGGCGATAGAGGGGATTGAGGAGCTGAAACGGTCGATGGGGTGACGGCGGGTTTCGGGTTGTGAGTTCCGGGTTGTGAGTTCCGGGTTCCGAGTTTCGTGCTCGTGCTCAGCGAAGCGGTGCTCGTAATCGATTTGGCTCGGCGGTTCATCGAGAGTTCCGAGTTCCGAGTTCCGAGTTCCGGGTTTCGGGTTTCGGGTTTCGGGTTCCGAGTTCCGGGTTCCGAGTTCCGGGTTTCGGGTTCCGGGTTATAAAGAGGCCGACTGTTTACAGGTTTTTTTGTGTAGGAGCGGTTTTAACCGCGATTTGCCACGGGCACATCGCTTGTCGGGATATGGTTCTGTCGGGATCGAAATCGATTTTCTCGATCCCATAGCCGTCAGAAGGCCGTATAGCGCAAGACAATACCCATCCGGTTTGTCGTGCCCACGTCCCGTGTTTTTTCGATTCCGATTCCGATAGCGATTAGGAATAGCCAAACAGGTCGCTTTTTTTGACAGAAGTCGGTGAATACGGCGTTAAGCGCCTAACCCGGATAAACCGGAAATCCCAAATCCCAGGGTCCAAATCACAAATAAATTCCAAAGTGCAATATGCCTCTGAGGCAATGACAGGATCCAGCATTTGTCAGAGGCAGAATCTTAAAGTTTGGAACTTGGAGTTTAGGGCATTGTATTTTTTTTGTTATTTGTGATTTGGCTGTTGGGATTTTTTTGTCATAAAAAACGAAAATTTTAAAACTCAGAGATTAACTCCCCTCACTTTCCGATCCAATATCCACAATTTTCACCCCGTCGGTGTAATCTCTGGCGGCATACCGGGTGATCCGGGTCATTTTCCGGGTCAGCTCGGCTATGATCTTCAGGTTTTTGATAATGATTCGAAGGTCCTCGCCGGCGGGATCGGACGGATCCATGGCCTTGAGGGCCAGTTCCGCCGCTCCTGAAGCCACATACATGGGGGTGTTCAATTCGTGGGCTACGGTTCCGGCCATCTCAACGGCTCCCTGCAGTTTTTCGCTGATGAGCTGCTCCTGGTGGAGTTTGATGCGGTCGGTTACATCCCGGACGGTGCCGATGTAAAAATCCGGTTCGCCGTTATCCGCATAGATGGATACCGGTGAGATGGTTTCTTCGATATGGCGGCGGGGGCCGTTTTCATGGTCGGCCCGGGTGCGGGGGACGGGCCGGTGGTCGTTCATGTGCGTGCTAATTAATCAGTCTTCCCGGTTGCAGAGGCCGATTATTTCACGGCATGGGCGACCGATCACAGCCCATTCTTCCATGTGTCGGTTTTCAAGGAACTTGCTGTTTACCATGACGATCCGTCGGTTGGCATCCAGCACGAAAAGGTCGGCCCCCAGGCTGTTGATGACATGCTGGAGAAAACTTTCGTGCTGCTCCAGTTCGGTGACCAGTTTGGTGATCTGCTGGTAACTGGAGGCATTCCGGATGGCGATGCCCCCCTGCTCGGCGACGGCCATGGCAAAATTGACTTCGGCCTCGGTAAAGTGCCGCGGGCGGACGCTCAGAAGGCGCAGCACACCGATGATTCGGCCCCTGACCATGATTGGAACGGCAAGGATACTGGCAATGCCCTCAAGCCGGGCCTGTTTCGCGTACCGGTTTTCCGGGGCGGCGGCTGCATCGAAAATTTCCACCGTTTCGCCTTTAAGGGCCTGGTGGGTGCTGATTTCGTCGTCGATGGATCCGCGGTTCAGGTAGGCCTCGCTCAGCCCCGATGCGGCGACCAGTTCAAGATGATGCCGGTTCGGATCAAGAAGGCGAATGGTGCATCCTTTAAGGGTCATGACCTCGGGGAGGCGGGTGACCATCAGATCGAGCACTTCTCCGAGATCCCGGGTCGAGTTGAGGGCTTTTCCGATATCGACAAGGGTTTTGAAAAAAGCGAGCTGGTTTTTCCGGGCTTCGTGAACGCGTGCATTTTCAATGGCGATGCCGCATTGCTCGGCGATGGCCGTTATAAAGTCGATTTCTTCCCGGTCATAGGTTCGCCGGGTTCGCGTAAGAAGGCGAAGAATGCCTTTGACTTCTCCTCCGATCGGTATGGGGGCGACCAGAATTCCCCGAATACCTTCGGCCTTTGCTTCGGCGCAATAATGGATGCGCGGGTCGTTGGGTGCGTTTCCAATGACTACCGGTGTGCCCTTCAGAGCCTGGGTGACGCCGGCTTCGGCATCCACGGGCCCCCGGTTGAGGTATGCCTCGCTGAGACCGTAGGCCGCCAGCAGTTCAAGGCGCTGACCCTGTGCATCTAGCAGGCGGATGGTGGCGGCGCAGACGCCCACCACCTCGGGCACCTTTTGAACGATGAGGCTCAGCACCTCGTCGATGTCCAGGCTGGCGCTGATGGTACGGGTCACGTCCTGGAAAAGCCGGAGATATTGAGTTCTGGTTTTGGCAGAGCCTGATGATGTCGCTGTCATGGGGTTCCGTGTGAAATATGTGCCTGTACCAACTGTTGTATTTTCCCCGTGAGTCAATTTGATGGCGGGGCATTCAGTGCCTCTTTCACCCGGGCCTCGAGTTCCTCGATTCCGATGGGCTTGATGCAGTACGCGCTGATCCCCAGTTCCCGGCATTCCCGGGTTGTTTCGGCCGTGGGAAAACCGGTGAGAATAATGCCCCGCAGCATCGGGTCGAGGCGCTTCATGGTTTTGAATACCTCGATGCCGCTCATCCGCTTTAATCGCAAGTCCAGAATGACCAGATCAATGGATTGCGTTTTTATGCATTCAATCGCCTCGTCTTCCTCGGTAAAACCGAAAACGTCGTGACCCATGAGGCGGAGAATGCGCTGGGTCAGACGAACGGCGTCGCTGACGTCGTCAAGAACCACTATGGTAGCCATGTTTTTTTCCTGCTCCTGAGCGTTAACATTGCCGTCGTTCCGGGTTTGTCACATCCGGCTGTTCAGGGACTTGATCCGGCCCGAAAACAGTTTGGCACAGATGGGACAATACCGGTGGTGTTCTTTGACATCCGGATGCTCATGCGTCTGGTGGTTGACATAGCTGATAAAATCCGGAGTGGTAAACCGGGTGCCGCATCCGTCACAGGTCGCCAGCGGGTGCCGGCCGATGACCTGATCCCGGATGGAGATAATCCGGTAATTGTCACGGTCTTCCATGGTGATAGCCCTGGTCGGGCAGATGTTCACGCAGGTGGCGCCGCCGATGCAGCGCCCCTCGATGGGCACTACAACCTTCCGGTCGCCCCGGGTTTCCATTTTCAGCGCGCCGGCGCCGACAACCTCACGGCACACCCGGATGCACAGGCGGCACCGGATGCACCCGTCGGGAAGGTGGCCGGCCTCGAGACCGTATGTTTCAGCCATTTGCAGCACCGCTTCCGATTGGGGGGCCTGCGAGACAATGTCGGCAAAGGCACGGTTTCGTTCCGCCGCTATCTCGGGGCTTTCGGTCCGTATCACCTGGCCGGCCCGGGTCTTTGCGGCGCAGGAGAGTTTCAGTTTGGCCGGTCGATCCGGTTCCGTGATCTCCACCACGCAGAGTTTGCAGGCCCCCGCCGGGGTGAGAGCCGGGTGGTAGCACATGGCGGGGATTTTTTTCCCGTTTGCCTTGAGAACGCTCAGCAGATTGGCGCCTTCGTCCACCTGAAGGGGGGCGCCGTCGACGGTAATTTCAGCCATGATATTTCTTTATTCCGTAAAAAACTTTTTTAATTCCATCTCTCAATCCGTCAGCACCCTGAGGCAGTCCTGGGGGAGCCGGTGTGTGCCTTTATCCATGAGACTCACCTCGATAAGGGCGTCCGGATCATTGATGGAGGTGTCCGGATCGGTGATGATCCCGTGGCAGCCGATGTACTCATCCATATAGGACTGCCATCCCTCGTCGGTTGATTTCCGGTAGATTTCCACCCGCTGACCTCTGCGAAATACCATATATTATTCCTTTCGGTTGATAGTGCCGGCTGGCAGCTGTTCGGCAATCATTGGTTTTCCCCGAGTCCCTGGAATTGCACGGCAAGCAGGTCGATGCAGGTGAATTCGGGCAATGTATCGAATCCGCCGGCCTTTGCTCCCATGAGATTATCAGGCCAGGGGCAGACTGTCCATGTTGACCCGGGCGGTTTGCTCCCGGGAGCACACATCGCACAGATGGCGGCGGTTGGCCACCGGACTGATACCGCCGGTTCGCTTTTCAATGAAATCCTGGTAGCGGGCCGGTCCCACGGGAGCGCCGCATGACTCGCAGGCGATCAGCTTGAGCTGGTTCAGTACGGTTCCGCAGAGCGAAAGCGTTCGCTTGCCGTCGGCGTCATGGATCTGCATGGCCTCGTTGGGGCAATTGGCCGCGCAGGCACCGCAGGTGATGCAGCGCTCCTGGGTTTCCCTGAAGTCGGTGGCGCCCGGATTGTCAAAGTCAAGATAACCGAGTGACAAGGCATCGACGCCCATGTGTTCCCGGCAGATCTTCACGCAATCTCCGCAGCGCCGGCAGATATCGCACCGCAGGCATCGGCGGGCCTCCCGGCGAATCGCCTCTTCCGAATATCCAAGCTCGACCTGCTGGAATGTCAGACGCCGGCGGGTGATGCCAAGCAGCGGCATCTCGGGGCGTCTGATGGTCATTTTGGTGACGGCCGTATCCTCCAGACACTCCATGCGTCCCCGGCGGACCGGCACCGGCGGCATCTTGGGCTGGGGCAGGCCGGAGAAATAGCGGTCAACTGCTTCGGCGGCCCGCTTGCCGCCGCCAATGGCTTCCACCACGGTAGCCGGCCCGGAAACCGCGTCACCAACGGCAAAAACCCCCTCCATGGAGGTCTCCATGCTGACCGTGTTGGTCTGGATGGTATTGCGACGGGTCCATTTCAGCCCGGGCATCGTGGCGACCAGTTTCTCACTGTCAACTTTCTGGCCGATGGCCGGAATGATGATGTCCGCCTCGATGGTAAAGTCCGATCCCTCGATGGGTACCGGTGACAGACGATCGCTTCCCTCCCGGGCCACCAACCGGGCGCGCAGGCATTTAAGGCCGGTCACCCGTCCGTTTTGCCCCTTCACCTCGATGGGGATGGTGAGAAAATTGAGGTTGACCGACTCCTGTTCGGCATGGAGCACCTCTTCTTCGTCCGCCGGCATCTCGGCGCGGGTCCGGCGGTAAGCGATGGTCACCTCCTCACATCCGAGCCGGATGCAGGTCCGGGCGGCGTCAATGGCCACATTGCCACCGCCGATAATGGCGGCTTTTTTCCCCTGGATGTCCCGGTTGCCCAGGGCCACCTGTTTGAGAAATTCGATGGATTCCAGTACCTGGGGATAGTCTTTTTCACCGGGAATACCCATGGCATAGGCCGTGTGGCAGCCGATGGCCAGGACAAACGCCTCGATGCCTTCCTCCCGGAGCTGCTCGAAGGTAACATCCCGGCCAAACCGCGTATTGAACTGGAACTCCACGCCCAGTTCGCGAATCATTTTGACCTCCCGGTCGATGACTGCCATGGGAAGGCGGTAGCGGGGAATGCCCACCATCATCATGCCGCCGGCCAGGGGCAGGGACTCGACAACGCGAACCTGATAGCCGCTAAGGGCCAGGTAATAGGCCGCTGTCAGACCGCCGGGGCCGGCACCGATCACACAGACCTTGCGGTTTTTATCGGGCGCTTTCTCCGGGTTGGTGTACCGGCCGTCGGAAAGCGCTTTTTCAGCGGCATAGGCTTTCAACGATTTGATGGAAACCGGTGAGTCGATTCGACCCCGGACACACATGAACTCGCAGGGCCGCGTGCAGACCAGACCGCAGATCCAGGGAAACGGGTTGTCCCGCCGGATCACATCGATGGCCTCCGCGTCCCTGCCCATGCCGATAAGGGTCACATAGGTGGGCACATCGATTCCGGCCGGACAGGTCATCTGGCACGGGGCCGGGGTGAGTTTGACGCAGGCGCCGGTGGCGCAGTTGTGGGTATCCACATGGCTGGTGAACACTTCGCCGTGGTCCTCTATGGCCTTAAGCACCGCAGAGCCTGTCTGGCGGCAATCGTCGTTGTGGCCGTCGTGGACCAGTTTGCGGGCCAGTGAATCGATCGTCGAAAGGTGGCGGTCACCGGCACGGCCCCAGGCCACATCCCGCAATAGATCCCTGATCTCCTCGGCCCGGCGCCGGCTTCTGGGATGAACAAGACGGCCGGCACGGATGGTATGATCCAGCCGGTTGTACAGGTCGTTGACCGGGCAGGTTGCTTCGGGCATGGGGGTACTCCTGGGTTTTAGTTCCGAGTTCCGAGTTCCGGGTTCCGGGTTCCGGGTTTCGGGTTTCAGGTGCCGGGTGTCGGGTATCGGGTTCAAAGTTCATCG
>ENA-ORCT01000611-ORCT01000611.1-marine-metagenome-genome-assembly--contig:-NODE-611-length-16485-cov-10.464773_pt1 | contig 16485 bp, 19 predicted proteins | sample MGYA00248632_ERZ508511 | MGnify/ENA primary metagenome ERZ508511 (study PRJEB26182, sample SAMN06268839) | marine metagenome | isolation source: Tt an P1-techrep anaerobic enrichment on pine from...
GCAATGACCAGCGCACAGACGCTGAAAACCACGATGCTCTGTGACAGCGTCCAGCTGTCCAGATCCATGATCGGCAAAGTCATCCTCCTGTTGCCTCTGCAGTCTACCGCGCAGCCAACGCGAAACGCGCGACAACGACCCATTCGCGTGGCCGGGCAGATACGCGCTGCTACAGTGAAACAAGTCCGCTTCACGCCCATAGTGGCGAGATCCAGCGCAAACGTACAACCCATGGCTGGGGTTTCCCACAGGTATCACCTTTATCCCCCCCTAGACAGCAAACCCATGCATTGGCATATTATGCCAATGCAACGCTGACAGGATGACTCTCATGGCGACGAGAAACATAGTACTCACGGACCATCAATCCCAGGTAGTCGATCACCTGGTTGCCTCGGGCCGTTATCAAAATGCGAGTGAGGTACTTCGAGCCGGCCTGAGAATGGTCGAAGAAGCCGAGTCCCGATACGTCACGAAAATGAATGACCTCAGAGCCGCCATTGATGCGGGCCAGAAAGATCTGGAGGCTGGCAAAACCAGAACCTTCACGGGTGACGAGTTCGCTACGTACCTTTCTGAACGTGCAGAGCAAGCCATCAGGAAAAAACGGGATAGCTGATTACGATGAAACCATGGAAGGTTATTCTCACAGACGCTGCTCTAGCCGATCTCGACGATATTCTCGAGACCACCCTTGAAGAATTCGGCACACTGCAGCTGGAACGATATACCGAGCAAATCGAGAGGGCGATCAAGGAGCTCGAAGAAGCCGGAAACCTCGCGCCACTCCTGAAACACAGGTCAGACATTCGGACCGGGATCGCTACTTATCCACTTGCAAGGAAAGGCAAACCCTCGCCTCATCACTTTTATCTTAGGATGGAAAAGGATAGGCACAATCGGTCCGTTATCATTGTTCGGATTTTGCATCAAAGGATGGATCCTGAAGCGCACTTCTGACCACCAAACTATCTGATTGCTGGTTCCCTAGAGATCAGATAAGTCTGTCCCGACTTTCAGTTTTCGCACGTTCAAGCCTCGCAGCCGGTTCAAGGAAACAAATCTGTCCGAATTTCCAGTAACTTAAATTTCATAAGCAAATGCTTGAACGGCCGAATTTACAAAAAGAGCGCATCCCATAGAAAATATAACGAGTGAAACTAAATCATCGTCGTGAGGATCACTGATAAACCCTTCCCAAAGATCTAATCCGCCCACTTCGACCAGTCCTTTTAGAATTGCGATCGCCCTTGTGTACTTGAGATTAAGTATCTCGTTGGCATCGATGGGAAATACAGTGTGCTGCAAGCGTGCTTTCTCAGTTTGCAACCTTTCAAGACTACTCTTCAAAGACGGCTCAATCAGCGCAAACTGATTCCGGTATCTGGTCAGCCATCCATCGTCGCTCCATGCTTTCAACCAGATCTCTCGCCAGCCACCAATTTCAACTCGGTAAGTCAATTGATAGTATGCCCATCGGAAAGCCTTGGACGACGCAATATCCTTATCGACCCTGGGAGCTCCGAAAACTGATTCAAAATTATGGTAAGTACAGTCAGCAACCTTTAGTAGCTTTCGATACTCGGTATCAGACGTCTCTCCCATGCCGTTGCGAATAATAGAAAAAAGCGCTCTCCCCGCATGAGCGTAATCCTTTCCGTAATTCGTCGCGTATCGCTCTAGCATTTCACTGGCGTTAGTCAGTACGTGCCTGAGAGGACGTGGATTTACACCGCCTGCCGATCGTTGATCATACTGCTGCTCTATTTCTCTCGCCCACTTAGCCCAAATATCCAATGCCAGTCTACACAGCGGACTCGTCTGTTGATTCACTTGCTCCAAAATTTCAGCCAGTGCCGTAGATGCCGCTCCATGATGCAATGCGAGTGCACCTTGTTCAGCAATGCGTTTTGAGTCTCTGCTCACTTTGAGCGATCCAAATGCTGCTATTGCAGCTGCTATACCTGCAACGGCTGATAGAGCTGAGGGAGCGAGATCGATCCAGTTCGTTGAGTCCATATAATTCTACCCAGATTTAGTGTTTGCATTGGGCCGTTCCAAAAGTCCATAAGTCGCCAAATATCCACCAAATATCGTTCTGTTTCAGCCTTCTGGATCGTTATTTTACATTTTCTTACCTAAGGCTCAGGCAGGAAAGAAATATGCTGCTAGCCTTAGTTAGGAAACTAAGGCAAATATAATCTGGGAGCTACCCATGGCAGTCCGTCCTGAATTCCTTATTGGTGGAGAACCCGCCCGCCTGATCCCTATCACTGTAGACAGCGCCAGGGAACAAAAGTCCGTCTCCATTATCCTCGCAGGCTTACGCTCCGTGCTTGAACTGCGCCAGTCCCTGCTGAAATCCCTGAACGTGCGAGTCGGAACCAGCGCAACCCTGGAGGCATGGATAGAGCCGGTATTCCAGAACGAAGACAAGAAAGCTATCAAGAACAAAGATCGCCCAGACGGTCTCCTGATACTTCGCACTGGCAAACGTGAATGGCGGGCGTTGATAGAGGCAAAGGTCAACAACGACACTATCGGCGAAGAACAGGCGTCGCGGTACCTGCAACAGGCCAAAACCCACAAACTCGATGCCGTAATCACCATCACCAATCAGTTCGCTGCATTGCCGACTCACCACCCGGTAAAGCTCCCGAAGACCGCCACCAAGTCTGTCACGCTTTTCCACTGGTCTTGGGCATTCATCCGCACCCAGTGTCAGCTACTGCTCAAGAACGACGGTGTTGAAGATGAGGACCAGGTATTCATCCTCAGCGAAATACTGCGCTACCTGGAAAGCGACCGCTCCGGCATCAGCCATTTCGACCAAATGAACGCTGAGTGGAAAGATGTCGTCAACAAGGTGAAAAGCAACGCCTCGCTGGCCAAAACTAGCGATGAGGTACAGAACACCATCGCCGCCTGGCACCAGGAGCAACGGGACCTCTGCCTGATCATGTCACGGCTGACCGGCAGTGACGTTTCCCTGAAACTGAAAAACGACCACCGCCTGGACCCCGCCAAACGCCTGAAAGACGATGCCGACGCATTTTGTAAAACACCCGTACTGCACTGTCTGCTTAACATCATCAACGCAGCAGCGGATCTGGAAGTTACCGCAGACCTCCAGCGGCGAATGATTTACTGCTCTATGCGTCTGGCGGCACCAAAGGACAAACAGAGCACCAAAGCCAGGGTAAACTGGCTCCTTCGACAACTGAAGAGAACAGAACCCGCCGGGTTCTACATCCGAGCCACCAGACCTGGTAAAGCAGAAACAACCTACCGAGCACTGAAAGAACTGCGGGATTCCCCTGAGTTGCTGGAATCGGATACCTCCAACACTGCAGCCACGACACTGGAAGTGGTTTACGAAGTGGATCTGGCCGGTAAGTTCAGTGGGCGGAAAGTGTTTGTCGAGGAATTGGAGAAAGCTGTGCCGCATTTTTATCAGGAGGCTGGACAGTTGCTGAAGGCTTGGACGCCACCGCCTCCGAAGATTTCTACTGTTGAAAGCGAACTCAAGGTCCGAGAAAAGGAGACGGAACTCGAAAATTAGATTTGTCGTAGCTTTTAAGCCCAGTTATCGTCTTAATTTAAATCTAAAACTCAGTAAAGCTAAGGTATTACAAAGGCCCAGATATGGCATCAAAGCAAAACAAACGAAAAACCGCGATGGTCCTCTATCAACTTGAGGAGTCACTAGGTGACTTCTTAATTGAGAACTCGAGCGTGGAAATATTTAACGACAGCAGAATTAAGGCAATCGCCGATCGTGAATTAAAGTCTGGCAGAAGTGTTGAATTGAGCTCTGTTGCCGATATCGTAGAAGCTACATATCTGGATGAAATATTCCACCTCGCTCTCGAATCTACGAAAGATCAAAGTATCAACGACAGCTTGAAATATCTTTACAACCTATTTGTTAATTTTAGCGTATTTTCAATACGAAATGCTATTGCTCATCCTAATAGGCCATTCCTAGACTCTTATTGGTACCGCGTAGCTGCCATAGCATCAGATCCAGTGATCGAAATAGTTCGATTACCAAACATAAAGGAGACTCTTGCTGCTGCAGAGGCAGGGAATATAATGGATCCGCCAGAGGACTGGTTTAGTGCGTTTAATTGTAGTATACCAAATAACTTACCATCGCAATTCGATCACGCACTTACAGGACTGGTTGGAAGAAAGAAAGATCAACAAAGATTAGAGCAAGCTCTTAAAACTGATCGAGTCCACACAGTCGCAATTGTCGCTCCTGGGGGCATCGGAAAGACTGCTTTAGCCCTAGATTGTCTAAGCAATCTTGTATCGCTTCCAGAGACTGGGAAATGGGTTGATACAGTGATATTTGTATCAATGAAAACGGAAAAGCTTACTATTGATGGGTTAACGCCATTACAAGCTGTCGAAACATTAGACCAAATAAAGACAACCGTTTCAGAAAACATAGCTAAAATCTATGAAAACGAAGTTCTCACGTTCGAAGAGACCTGTAAAAAATACGAGAATCATAAGATATTGTTATTTTTAGATAATCTTGAAACATTGCTTCGGGATAGTCCTCAGACGTTCGACGAGTTCAACATGCTATTACCTGGAACGTGGAGAGTACTTGTTACAAGTCGAATTTCAATTTCAAATGCTTACATAATATCTCTAAATGAACTAGAGGATAAGTCAGCTCAACACTTAGCGCGACTTTATTATGCGCGACGTGGCGGAGATGTCACCGGCGAAGACAACATCAGGAAAATAGTCAAATCCTGTTTTTGCAACCCACTTGCAATAAGGCTTACATTAGATCTTGTATTAAAAGGGTCAGAACTACCTGACTCAATAAATGTTGCCAACAAACAGATTGCCGAATTCTCATACAACAATCTGATCCAAGCACTGACTATAAATTCAATCAAAATACTCGAGGCAATTTTTGTGGAAGATACATCCACAAGGCTCAGCCTTTGCGAAATTTTATCGATGTCTATAGATGAGGTAGCTGACTCTATTTCAGAACTTACCAGAACAAGCTTAATAAACCGAAACATAAATGGAGAGAAAGAGGAATACCAGCTTAACAACTCTGTAAGAGACCTTCTTCTTCAATCTCCAAGAAACATCGAAGTACGAAACGATGTACAGAACAAGATTAGAAAGCGAAGACAAATATCTCAAGATATAGACATTAAACAAGCAGAAAATCAAATTCATGATTTTCACTATAACTACATTCCAGTAAATACCAATGAAAACCTCAAGATACTGGTAAAAGACCTCAACCATGCCTTTAAGGGCGGAAAGCTGAAAACGGAGTTGGCGATAAGCTTTTATAAACGATTCTCTGAGGCCTCAATACTCTACGAATCGGACTATATTTTCCAAAGAAGTTATGCTCGAATACTTGATCAATTGAAAGATTCAAAAAATGCAGAGTTACATTTCAAAAAAGCGCTAGACATTAAGAATAACGATTTTGCCACCATGTACCTTTTGGGCAGGTTGTACCATCGAGCGAACAGATTTGAGGATGCAGAACCCATCTTTGAGTATATCGCAAAAAAAGACCTAGCCGAACTAATAAAAGAAAACAAAATATATGCAGAAAAGGTACTCGGAAGCTATTATTCATGCTTACTGTATCAACACAAATACGATGAAGTTCTTTCTTGTACAAAAAAATGGAAAGAAAGCGGCGATTTTTGCGGGATAATGGGCAGTTTTCGCGCAAGCGCATGGAAGCGAAAGATGGAAAATATCGTCGACTCGTCCCCTAAGCAAACGGTGGACGCATTACTTCGAGCAAGCAGAATCATGAACGAGGTCGTTGAAAGAGAGGGTTATATCTATACTGCTTGCATTCAGTCTCTTAAAATATTCCAAGAGATTGAATTTTGCTTTGGCCGCAGACACTACCAAGAAAATTTCGCAGAACAAGGACATGAATTACTAAAATTTATCGACAAACACTTAATGGAAATAACCAGAGTTTTCGATAAATATTCTCCGAGCCAAGCTCTAGATTTTGCAGAGAAATTGAGAAGCATCAATATTGGAGCGAACCCATTTCATGATAGGCGGTGGAAGATCGCCCTACAGTCAGGATTTTCTGATGGCATTGACCAGAGCGAAGCAATACAAAAGGGTATGATAATTGCCGAGGTCGTAAATATTCCGTCTAAATATGAAACGTTTCCTTCTTTCATATTTTGCGAAGATGCAGGAAAAGAGAGGTACTTTGTCCATTTCAGCACCTTACGCAATGGAACATGGTCAGACTGGACTAGAGTAAGGGAGGGTTATTCTCTTGCTTTGGAGCCAGATAAATTTAACCGTAAACCGGAAAAAGCTATAAGAGCTGAGGATAGCTACCTGATTAACTGAAACGCTCATTGATCAGGAGGAGGTGCTGAAAAGCCTCCTCCTTTGCTCATGTTCTTTAGACCTTCATACCGTTAGATACTTCTTGATCAACTCATCGGACAGCTGATCTGCCCCCCCAGCAACCCGCCTCCCTCAATCCAAAATTGCCGACCGATCAGCATACATCCGCGCAAATGGCAACTTCTGCTCAACCAGCAACACCTTCAGACCATCGCCCTCGATTAGGCGGCGAATAACCTCCCCAATCTGCGCCAGAACGTTTCGCTGAATCCCCTCCCCCGGCTCATCCAAAATCAGTAGCCTGGGCTCAATCACCAGCGCCCGGCAATGGCCAGTTGCTATAGCGGTCCCCCAGGCAGGTCGCCGCCCCTGCGGTATTTCATTTCCTTCAGCACCGGAAACAGTTCATGCACCCGCTCCGGGATTTTCTAGTTTCCATACTTTCGCACCACCAAACCGGTTCGCAGGTTTTCTTCCACAGTCGGCAGCGGGAAGATCCGCCTGCCCAGAGGTACGTATCCGAGGCGTGAATGGTCTCCGATTTTCTGTTTGGTAAGTTCCACATTCTGGGCAAAGTCGATAGACCCGTTTTTCACGGTTTCTTCGCCCATGTTGCATTTCATCAGGGTGGTCTTGCCCACGCCGTTGCGGCCCATCAGGCAGGTGCATTGACCCTGGGGCACGCCCAGCTCCAAGGCCCAGAAGGTGTGACTTTAGCCGTAGAACTGGTTGGACTTTTCAATCTCAAGCATTACGCCTCCTCCTCGAGATACAACTTGATCACGTCCGGGTCGTTGGAGACCTGATCCATGGTGCCTTCGGCCAGCACACTGCCCTGATGCAGTTCGATGAATTTTAGGGCGATAGAGCGCACGAAACCCACGTCGTGTTCCACCACGACAACGGACTGTTTGCCCGCGAGACTGGTGAGCAGTTCGGCGGTTCGTTCCATTTGCTGTTCGGTCATGCACACTGGCACGGCCAAAAAACTATTATTGTTTATTGAATCCGAGAGGGCTCACAAAGCAGGTTTTTCAAACAACTATTCCACAGGTGGAGTGGGCTCCCTCGGCTTGGTTTGATCTTCCTCCTCAGAAGTTTTTATAGAACTATCAAATAATTGCTTAATTATTCTATTTATGTCCAAAGGCACATACTTTGATCCATCTGCCGTCTCCTTTTCGTTGTATAAGAGCGGCAGTTCTTTCTCTAGCACTGGCGCTATACTGTTCAACGTTTCAAGCTGTAAAGTTACCAACTGCTGACCACTTATGGCACCGTTCAAATACATCTGACAGGTGTAGTATGAATTTGCGAGAAAAAGTTGAACCGCCTGTGATCGTTTATTCAATACAGTATTGCCGCTACTAGAACCAATAAGTAAACCAAGCGCAATATTGCCTTGACTGGTCGCGTCAGCCGAGCCGCTCGCATTCAAGATTTTTGCTAAGTCAATACCAACCTCAGTTGGAGCTTCAGCGCAAAACCGTTCAGTGGCGAAGTTCACCAAAACGACTCGTCGTTCTGGCGTTAAAGATAGGGTGCCTACTGTGCCAGGAGACAGCCAAGCAGGATTGAGCTTGTCTTCAATCACTGGTCGCTCTAAGGGCGGAGTGAAAAATGCGCACCCACTGTTCAGAATTAATACCCCAATACAGATCAGAGTAATTCTTGCTGTTTTCATCACATTCACCTTGACATAAAGTGCCGACAGTGCGCACGGCCGCGAAAGTGGAGGCGAAGCCGCACTAAAGCGGACGTCGCTTTTTCTGAAAATGTTATCCCCGCTCTTATAAAGGACAGCAATAGAACCTAACACCGTTCATTGCCGTGTCATCCCCATCTCCCTGTTTGGGCTCAATCTTCTGCTCGAGTCCACAGATATAGTGGTTGGTAGGACAATAGGTCGCGCCCCGCCACCCCCCCCAAGGAGCCTCGCCTGCAACAGGTATTGCGCCACCAGGACTTCTCTTTTTATTCACAAAGTTCTCAAGGCTTGAAACCCTTTCACCGAGTTGTCCTGTTACCAGGTTTTTGAAGTCATCCCGCTCAGAGAGATTCTCTGATAGCTCGATAACTAAGTCCTCAGATCGTTGGAATGTTTCGGCGGTTTTGAGTTTGGTCCTTGTAACTTCCGCTTCCTTTAAGATTTCGTTTACTCTGTCGGCAATAGTTTCAACTTGCTTTGCAGAATGCTCGGCATCAGATGCCTTATCGGCAACGTTGGAAGTGAGTTCCAAAATCTTATTAGAGGCATCTTTATACGCGTCGTTGTTGGCCTTTTGAACCGCTATATCATTCAGGAGGAAACCCATTAGAAAGGCTACGATAGTCAATGCAATACCTGGGAGGGTCACCAAATGAACGATGTACCTACGGATAGCGCTTTTTGCTTGCTCCGTGAGAATCTGGTCTGACACTCTCGATACCTCCTTGTACTTTGGTTGCTAACAATAATTGGGCGGATGACTACCTTTTCGAAGAACCTTGGCAACTATAGAACGCTCGCACCACGACCTAAAAGATGCCAGCTCCCTGAAATTCATTAATTATAAAAACTGCACTTCTATTCTTTATAATTTTTAAAACCCCAAAGATTTCAATAAGGAAATGGACATTTTTCAGCATTAGAGTCCGGAATATTTGCAAATATACTTAATATACATTAGGAAAGCCGTCGAACTTTCTTTTTGGCTCAACAGTTATTATCCCTAACAATCACTGCGCAGACAATTCATCACTATTTATGTTAGACCACCCCGTAGTAGTTTGCCTCTGCGGTTACAAAAAGCTCCGAGCTATTACTTTCCGAATGCGGATTTCTGGAACATTGAGCTATTTATGTCTTTAGAAGAAGAGTGTTGGCAGGCGGTTACGCAGTAAGATCCTTCTTGATCAACTAATCCGTGAACCCAGCAATCTCATCCTCAGCAACCCATCTTCTTCGGATAAGCCCGGGGATCACTTCTCCGGTTTGAGCACCGATATTCGGCTGAATCCCTCCCCCCAGCTCATCCAGAATCATAAGTCTGGGCTCAATCACCAGCGCCCGGCCAATGGCCAACTGCTGTTGCCCCCCGCCAAAAAGGTCGCCGCCCCTGCGGTGTTTCATTTCCTTCAGCACCGGAAACAACCCATACACCCACTCGGGTCTTTTTTTACTGCCGCCCTTGCGAACTGGCCTGGCTGTGCGCAGGTTTTCTTTCACGGTCAGCAGCGGAAATATCTGCCGGCCCTGGAGCACGTAGCCGATGTCAAGGCCTGATCGGTCTTCGATTCTCTTTTGGTCAGTTCCACGTCTGGCGCAAATTCGATTCTGCCGCTTTTGGTGGTTTCCTCGACCATGATGCGTTTCATCAGTGTAGTTTCATTCAGGCCGTTGGGGCTTTCACCGTCAAACTGGGACACTTCTTTTGAAAAGGAACATAGAAAAAGCCGCGCGGTTTCCCTCGCAGCTTTTTCGTTTCTGGAGGACTTACGGTATCAAGCAGCAGCCAGGTAAGCTCCCACCACAGCGAGCACTCCCCCAATCCCCCGACTAAACCGGCTATCCGCCTTCAGCATCAAGCTACCCAGCCCACGCCCAACCAGCGTGATGGCCAGCGTGGCGATGGAGAAGCCCGCCAGGTAGGCCGCCAGCGTGGCGCCTTCGGGCATTTCCGCGCCATGGGCGAAGCCGTGGAAGAGCATGAAGGCGCCGACCAGGGTGCCACCCACAGCCGTCGGCAATTTCGCCAGCGTGGCAATCAGAATACCGGCGACCAGCACGGAGAAGGTGATGCCGGTTTCCACGCCCGGCAGGCTCAGGCCGCCCCAGGCCAGGGCGGCGCCGAATACCATGCCGCCGATGACGAAGGCGGGGGTGGCGTTTTTCATGAGTTTGCTCTGGCGCACGCTCCAGAAGCCGATGGCTGCCATGGCCAGCAGGTGGTCCAGGCCCAGCATGGGATGCAGCAGGCCGCTGGTGAAGCCGCCTTCGGTGTGGCCGGGGTGGGCCATGGCGGTGGCGGAGGCAGTCAGCAGCGCAGCGGTGGCGAGAAGTTTTGAAGTCAGTTTCATGGTGTTGCTCCTGGTGGTTCTGTAATCGTATTGGTTCGTTTGCTCAGGCCATTTCGGCCAGTTTTTCGGGACGCCTTTCCGGCAGCATGCCACGCTCCAGAATGAAGCTGATGATGGTGTCCAGCCCTACCCCGTCGTACAGGTTGGTGAACACGAAGGGGCGTTCGCCGCGCATTTTTTTGCTGTCCCGCTCCATTACGTCCAGGGAGGCGTGTACCTGTTCGGCAATGTCGATCTTGTTGATGATCAGCAGGTCGGATTTGGTGATGCCGGGGCCGCCTTTGCGGGGGATTTTGTCGCCGGCGGACACGTCGATCACGTACAGAGTGAGATCGCTCAGTTCCGGGCTGAAGGTGGCGGAGAGGTTGTCGCCGCCGGATTCCACCAGCACCAATTCCAGGCCCGGGTGGCGGCTTTGCAGGTCGTCGATGGCAGCCAGGTTCATGGAGGCATCCTCGCGGATGGCTGTGTGCGGGCAGCCGCCGGTTTCCACGCCCAGGATGCGGTCTGCGGCCAGGGCTTCGTGGCGCAGCAGGAAGTCAGCATCTTCCCGGGTGTAAATGTCATTGGTGACCACGGCGATGTCGTAGTGGTCCCGCAGGGCGGTGCATAGTTGGCGCAGCAATGCGGTTTTACCAGACCCGACCGGGCCGCCGACGCCTACTCTCAGACAATGTGTCATGGCTGTATCTCCTTGATGTTTTTATTCAGCTTCTGAAAAGCCGTGAATACTGGGTTTCATGCAGGGCACTGCCGAGCGCGAGGCCCGGCAGGATGGGCCCGAGTTCGTGGTCTTGCCGTGCCAGCGCCTGGTCGGTGGCAATCACCAAGGCCGGGCGCAGTTGTTCAATAATCCGTTGGGCGGCGGTGTGGCCCAGGGGCAAGGCTTTGCAGGCCACCGCCAGCTGGTTTTCCAGCCAGGCCCAGGCAAAGCCCAGCAGGGTTTGCCGCACCGGCACCCGGCGTACCTGGGCGGCCCAGGCAAACAGGGTGATGTAGCCGGGCTCGGCCGGAATCAGGGTTTGCTGCGGCAACAGGTTGAGGTTGCCCAGCAGGGTTTTCAGGGCGCCGCCCAGCCGGGTGTCTTCCTCGCTCAGTTCGGCGGTTTCCCGGGTGGCGTGTAGCCACTGGTTCCAGTGCGCGATGCTGGCGCCGTCGTCGTTCGCCCAGGCGCTTTGCAGCCGGGCCAGTAAGGGCAGTTCACACCGGCTGAGGCCATCTTCCAGCACGCCTTCAATCCACTGGGCCAGTTCCGCTTCGTTGTTCACCCAGCCCAGTTCAAAGGCACTTTCCAGGCCCTGAGACCAGGCAAAGGCGCCGATGGGCAACGCCGGGCTGACCAGCTGCATCAGCCCCAGCAAAGCCAGGTCGCCGCCGGGTTCACCCTCACCCGCCGTGGCTGTCGGCTCAGTGGGTGTGTTTGTGGCCGTGAGCATGGGTATGTCCAGCAGCGTGAGTGTGGTCATGGCTTTCACCGTGCGAGTGCGCGTGGGAATGGCCATGGCTATGACCGTGCGAATGGCCCTGCCCGGCCTGGTTGTAGGCTCCGGGTTCCGGGTCGAAGGTGGCAGTGTGGTGCACTACGGTGGCGCCCAGGCGTTCGGCCAGTTCTTCCAGTACGTGATCGGGCGGAAAGCGCGCGAAGGCGCCCTGCTCGTCTTCACCAATCGCCAGGGTGACGTGGCGGTTGCCCAGGTGGTAACACAAGCGGGCCAGTGGCAGGCCGGTTTCTACGCGGGCGGTGACCACCGGCTCTTCTGCGGCGCGAATACGGATGATCTCGCCGGATTTCGCTTCCAGCAGGTCGCCGTCTCTAAGCACCGGGCCACGGTCCAGAAACAGCCCCACGTCCAGGTTGGTTTCGGTGGTGGCCCGCAGGCGGCCGCGAATGCGCAGTTCGTAGGGCAGCACCAGGTTGTCGTGGATTTCGCTGGCGTCTACGTGGGTGATGCGTTTGGTCAGTTCCAACATCCGTTCGTTCCTCTCAGAACAGCCTTGAGCTATTCATTAAAAGCCTTGAGCTGTCTTGATTAAAAAAGGTGATAGCGCTGGGCCAGCGGCAGTTCGGTCGCCGGCTCGCAGGTGAGCAGTTCGCCGTCGGCGTGCACTTCGTAGGTTTGTGGGTCTACGGTCAGGTGCGGGCAGGCGTCGTTCAGTTTCATGTCGCCCTTGCGCACTTCCCGCACGCCTTTGCAGGCGGACAGCGGGCTGTCCAGGCCCAGTTCTTCACCAATATTGGCGTCCAGCGCGGCCTGGCTGACAAAGGTCAGGCGGGTGGCACTGGCGGCCTTGCCGAAGGCGCCGAACATGGGGCGGTAGTGCACGGGCTGGGGCGTGGGGATGGAGGCGTTCGGGTCGCCCATGGGGGCGGCGGCAATCATCCCGCCCTTGAGGATGCAGGCTGGCTTCACGCCGAAGAATGCCGGGCTCCACAGCACCAGGTCCGCCAGTTTGCCCACTTCAACAGAGCCCACCTCATGGGCGATGCCGTGGGTGATGGCGGAGTTGATGGTGTACTTGGCGATGTAGCGTTTGGCGCGGAAGTTGTCGGCGCCGCGCTCCTGGTCTTCCGGCAGCAGGCCGCGCTGCACTTTCATCTTGTGGGCGGTTTGCCAGGTTCGGCAGATTACCTCGCCCACCCGGCCCATGGCCTGGGAATCCGAGGAGATCATGGAGATCACGCCCATGTCGTGCAGGATGTCTTCCGCCGCGATGGTTTCCCGGCGGATGCGGGAGTCGGCGAAGGCCACGTCTTCCGGGATGTTCGGGTCCAGGTGGTGGCACACCATCAGCATGTCCAGGTGTTCGTCGATGGTGTTCACGGTGTAGGGCCGGGTCGGGTTGGTGGACGACGGCAGTACATAATCTTTGGAGCAGGCGGTGATGATGTCCGGGGCGTGGCCACCGCCGGCGCCTTCGGTGTGGAAGGTGTGAATGCAGCGGCCTTTGAAGGCGGCCAGGGTGTCTTCCACAAAGCCGGATTCGTTCAGGGTATCGGTGTGGATGGCCACCTGGATATCGTACTGGTCGGCCACGGTCAGGCAGTTGTCGATGCTGGCCGGGGTGGTGCCCCAGTCTTCGTGCAGTTTGAGGCCGATCACTCCGGCTTTTACCTGCAGCTCCAGCGCTTCCGGCAGGCTGGCGTTGCCCTTGCCCAGGAAGCCGATGTTCATGGGCAGGCTGTCCACCGCCTGCAGCATCTTGCCAATGTGCCAGGGGCCCGGGGTACAGGTGGTGGCGTTGGTGCCGGTGGCCGGGCCGGTGCCGCCGCCGAGCATGGTGGTCACGCCGCTCATCAGCGCTTCTTCTACCTGCTGGGGGCAGATGAAGTGGATGTGGGGGTCGATGCCGCCGGCGGTGAGGATCTTGCCTTCGCCGGCGATGATTTCGGTGCCGGGGCCGATGACGATGGTAACATCTGGCTGGGTGTCCGGGTTGCCGGCTTTGCCAATGGCGGCGATGCGGCCTTTCTGGATGCCTACGTCAGCTTTGACGATACCCCACCAGTCGAGGATGAGGGCGTTGGTGATCACGGTGTCCATCACGGCGTCGTCGCAGCGCTGGCTCTGGCCCATGCCGTCGCGGATGACTTTACCGCCGCCGAATTTCACTTCGTCGCCGTAGTGGGTGTGGTCTTCTTCTACTTCTATCCACAACTCGGTGTCGCCCAGGCGGACGCGATCCCCTACGGTGGGGCCATACATGTCGGCGTAGGCTTGTCTGCTGATTTTCATTTCGTGTCCTCCAACGGCCCCATCACTTCCGCCCGGAAGCCATAGATTTCGCGCTTTCCGGCAAACGGAATCAGCGTCACGGACCGGGTCTGGCCGGGCTCGAAACGAATGGCGGTGCCGGCGGCCACGTCCAGGCGATAGCCGCGGGCCTTGGCGCGGTCGAAGTCCAGGGCGGGGTTGGCTTCGGCGAAGTGGTAGTGGGAGCCGATCTGCACCGGGCGGTCGCCGGTGTTGCCGACGTCCAGCTGGATGCGTTCGCGGCCGGCGCAGAGTTCGATGTCGCCGTCTTTGAGTTGGTATTCACCGGGGATCATGTGTCTGCTCCTTAGACGATGGGGTTGTGGACCGTCACGAGTTTCGTTCCGTCCGGGAAGGTGGCTTCCACCTGGACTTCGTGCACCATGTCAGCCACGCCGTCCATCACGTCTTCGCGGGTGAGGATTTCGGTGCCCGCGCTCATCAGTTCGGCGACGGTGCGGCCTTCGCGGGCGCCTTCCATGATTTCGGCGCTGATCAGGGCCACCGCTTCGGGGTAGTTCAGTTTCAGGCCTTTGGCTTTGCGGCGTTCGGCCAGCAGGGCGGCGGTGAACAGCAGCAGCTTGTCTTTGTCTCTGGGGGTGAGTTCCATGGATGACTCCGTTGTCTCTTATGCGTCAGGTAAGCCAGATTCTGGGTGTGTGGGCCGGTACGCCGGCGAGCATGGGGCGCAGCAGGTGCCAGGCCTGTTCGCACAGGGCCCAGGCTTCGTTGCGTTCGGTGCCCAGGTAGCGCAGAAGCAGCGCGCCCCGGCGCCGGGTCACGGCCCAGCGGTTATGGTCTGGTAACTGCGCTCTCAGCAATTCGATGGCGGCAGCTTCGTCGTCCAGGCCGACCGCCCAGAGCGTGGCCTGTACCGTGGCGCCACCCTGGCCCCAGGGGCCGTTGAACCGGCGGTGTTTCGGGTCCAGCAGCTGGCGCTCCAGCCACAGCGGCTGGCCGTCCAGGCTTAAATGGAAACGCTGTTCCAGTTCACCGGTGGCAAACGGCAGGTCGCTGGCCGGGCGGCCCAGTGCAAGCACTTCCCAGCCCAGAGTTCGAGCGCCGGCTGCCAGTTCAATGGTGGTGGTTTGCAAACCACGGGAGCCGTCGAAGGCGATGGTTTCCTGGGGCAGGTATTCCAGAATCGCGTCTTTGGCTACCTGCAACCGGGTGTGCTGGCCCCAGGCCACGCCATGGCTGTCGGCCTTGTACAGTTTCGCCGCGGCCGGGGTGGTCAGAAGCGCGTGGCCACCTTCGGCCACAGAGGCTTCGATGCGCAGTTCGTCGCCGCTCACCAGGCCACCCGGGGGATGGAGCAGGTACACATGGCAGCAGCCGGTTTTGCCTTCCGGGTAGAAGGGGCGCTGCACCCGCAACGGGCCATGGTGGCGCCGGCGCACCAGCCGGGTTACCGGCGCAGGTTCGCTCTCGGCGCGGGCTTCAAAGCCCAGTTCCAGGGCCGCCGCCCAGCGCCGTTCGGTGTCGAAACGGTGGCCGGAGGCGTGGCGGTCGATGGCTTGGTAGGCGGTCATACGGTCAGGTGCTGTTTGATGAGTTCATCGGTCAGCCCGGCAATATCGCCTTCGGCCACGCGCCGGCCCCGGTCGAGGATGGCAAAGCGGTCGGCGTATTTGCGTGCGAACGGCAGTTTCTGTTCCACCAGCAGCACGGTCAGGCCGTCTTCTTCAATCAACCGTCGAATCACCTCGCCAATCTGGGCCACGATGTTGGGCTGGATGCCCTCCCCCGGCTCATCGAGGATCAGCAGGCGCGGCTCAATCACCAGCGCCCGGCCAATGGCCAGCTGTTGCTGCTGGCCGCCGGAGAGGTCGCCGCCCCGGCGGTGTTTCATTTCTTTCAGCACCGGGAACAGCTCGTAAATGCGCTCGGGGATTTGCTTGCTGCCATCGGCCCGCACCGCCAGGCCGGTGCGCAGGTTTTCCTCCACGGTCAGCAGCGGGAAGATCTGCCGGCCCTGGGGCACGTAGCCGATGCCCAGGCGGGAGCGGTCTTCGATTTTCTTTTTGGTGAGTTCCACATCCCGGGCAAACTCGATGGAACCGCTTTTCACGGCTTCCTCGCCCATGATGCATTTCATCAGGGTGGTCTTGCCCACGCCGTTGCGGCCCATCACACAGGTGCACTGGCCCTGGGGCACGTCCAGCTCCAGGTCCCACAGGGTGTGGCTTTCGCCGTAAAACTGGTTGAGTTTTTCAATCTTGAGCATCAGGCCTCCTCCCCCAGATACACCTTGATCACGTCCGGGTCGTTGGAGACCTGGTCCATG
>ENA-ORCT01000612-ORCT01000612.1-marine-metagenome-genome-assembly--contig:-NODE-612-length-16466-cov-3.149735_pt1 | contig 16466 bp, 15 predicted proteins | sample MGYA00248632_ERZ508511 | MGnify/ENA primary metagenome ERZ508511 (study PRJEB26182, sample SAMN06268839) | marine metagenome | isolation source: Tt an P1-techrep anaerobic enrichment on pine from sediment...
CCGTCGAAAGGCGCCTCTTCCTCCCAGCCGAGGGTGCCGTCATTGAGTTTGATGTTGACGTTAGGGCAACCAACATCATCGAGGACACGGCGGGCTCGCCGAGCCAGAGAGGCAATGCGCTCGACGCTGTATACCCGAGACACAATCTGTGCCAGGACAGCCGCCTGGTACCCGGAACCGGTTCCGATTTCGAGAACCTTCTCGCCCCCTTTCAGCTGTAGAGCTTCCGTCATCAGGGCGACCATGTAAGGCTGGGAAATCGTCTGCCTCTCCCCAATAGGAAGAGGATGATCGCCGTAGGCCTGCGCCCAGAGCGCTTCTTCGACAAAACGATGGCGTGGCACACGCTGCATGGCTGCGAGCACCAGCGGATCACGGATGCCTCGAGCGACAATTTGACGTTCCACCATCAGACGCCGGGCTATTGCGTAGTCCATAGTACCGGTTTCCTTACTCGCTGTCGGCGTGAAAAAAGGCCTCGTCAGCAACTGTCTGCCATTGCCGAAGGCTGTCAAAAGAACGATAGTTGGTGAGATCGAGATGCAGCGGAGTCACGGAAATAAACCCTTCGGCCAAAGCGACAAAGTCGCTACCGGGAATCGCCTCGAATTGGCACGTTCCGCCTCCGATCCAGTAATATTTACGGCCACGGGGATCGAGCTTTTCCACGATCATTTCATCGTAGCGACGTTTTCCCTGGCGGGTCATTCGTACTCCCCTCGGCCTTCCCGCCGGAACATTCACGTTGAGAAAAGTATCGTCGGGCAATCCCTCGCCAATGATTTTTACAGCCAGGTCCCTGGCAAAATCAGCAGCTGCAGCATAAGCGGACTGCTCACCGCTTAACAGATCAAGGGAAATGGCAAAGGCCGGCACTCCCATCAGAGTCGCTTCCATGGCGGCAGATACGGTGCCGGAATAAGTAACATCCTCACCCATATTAGCCCCACGATTAATGCCGGAGACAACCAGGTCCGGGCGAGCATCAAAAAGTCCGTGGATACCGAGATTGACGCAGTCGGTGGGCGTGCCGTCAACAGCATAAACATCAGGTCTGATGAGTTCGGCACGAAGCGGAGAATGAAGAGTAAGGGCATGGCCGATGGCGCTGCGCTCGCGATCGGGAGCGACTACCATAACCTGGCCGAGGCTTGACAGGGAGGCCGCCAGCACGGCAAGGCCGGCAGAATGTACACCATCGTCGTTGGTAACAAGAATCAACAAGGAACGGCCTCAGAAAAACGGCATCAGAGCCGGGCCGGATCGGTACAACATTTATCAGCTATCCAAAGTTTTGCGCAGCCTGAGCAAGTCACCGCGCACTTCCTGTACCAAGCGAAGAACTGACAGCTGCTTAACGGCTTTTTCCTCTACAGCCGGCTCTGAAGCTGAATTGCGCAGTTTCTTTTTCGCCCCGGCGATGGTGTAGCCCTGGCGATAGAGCAGATCCTTTAATTGGAGAATAAGCTCTATCTCCTGGCGGCGGTAAAGACGTTGGCGTCCGCGGCTCTTTGCCGGCTGAAAAGCGGCGCCGAATTCAGACTCCCAATAACGCAGCACATGAGCCTTGATGCCGGTAAGGCTTACAACCTCGCCGATTTTAAAGTATAGCTTATCGGGGATTGCAGGATCCATAAATCAGCCGAGACTGGAAATGACACCCTAGTCCTGTTCGTTGATGGCGGACTTGAGAACCTGGCTGGGCTTGAAAGTCAGGATCTTACGGGAACTGATTTCAATCTCATCGCCAGTCTGGGGATTGCGCCCCTTCCGTGTCGCCTTCTGTTTAACGACAAAGTTGCCGAATCCGGCCAGCTTGATCTTCTCGCCCTTCTCAAGGGTCGACTTCATAAGATCAAAGACCGTCTCAACAATCTGCGCGGATTCCTTTTTGGAAAAACCGGTTTTCAGATAAACACGTTCTACAAGGTCCGCCTTGGTCATAGAGCCGCCCCCTTCTAAAATCGTAAGTGCATGAACATCCACGTTTTTATATCATAGGAATATCCTGCATTCAACCGGTTTTTTTAACGAATTTCTGCATCGAGCTGATTCTGCAACGCCTTTATGATGCGTTTATGGCCGGCAGAAATCTCCTCTTCTTTGAGGGTCTTTTCGGTGCTGCGATAGCGCACCCGGATAGCAAGACTCTTTTTCCCCTCGGGAATACCCTTGCCGCGATAGAGGTCGAACAGGGTAAAGTCCTCGACGAAACGGCCCTTGGCCTTCTCAATTACCGCAAAAACCTGTTCGGCGCTGACGGCTTCGTCGACCAGCAGGGCACTGTCACGACAGACATCGGGAAAACGGGAGATGGCCTGAAAATCGTGCCCTTTCGTCATAGCGGCAAAAAAGGCCTCTAAATCAAGATCAAACAAAAAGACCGGCTGATCGATCTCGAAACGTTCCAGCACCTGCGGATGGACCTCTCCAAGGCTACCAAGCAGCCCCGAAGCGTGGCTCAGAACACAGGACTTGCCAGGATGAAAGAAGGTGTCGACCTGACTGCTGTCCCACTGCACCCCACCGATATGAAAACGTTCGAGCAGGACTTCAACCTGCCCTTTCAGGTCGAAAAAATCCACGTTTTCAGCAGATTGCCCCCACCCCAAAGGCTCGCGACGTCCGCAGATAGCGGCACAGAGATGCAGGCTTTCACGCGGCAACTCCTCCCCTTGTTGCGGCTGAAACACCGGGCGCAACTCAAACAGGCGCAAGTCGAGTGAGCGGTAAGCGTTGTTGCGGGATACGCTCTCCAACATGCTGGGCACCAGACTGGTACGCATGACCGACTGGTCCTCGGCAAGGGGATTGAGAATCCGAATGTTCTGCCGTCGGCAATCGTCGGCGGCCAGACCGAGGCGGTCCCAATCCGGAGCAATAAAGGAATAGTTGACGATCTCGGCAAAGCCCCCCGCAACCATCGCCTCGCGGACCTGACGGGTCAAGCGTTGCCGGGGCTCAGGCCGATGACAAATCATGCGGCTGACAGGCATGGTAACCGGAATCCGGTCATAACCGTGCAAGCGGGCCACCTCTTCAATCAGGTCGATTTCCCGCTCGAGATCGGGTCGAAAAGCCGGAATCTTGACGTAGATCACACCGTTGTCTCTATCAGGTGCCGGCTCCGCATCAAGGCTAATGGAACACAACAAACCGATAATCTCTTCACCGGCAAGCTTAAGTCCCAGCACCTCGTTGGTTCTGGATACTTCCAGGGTTATCTGCCGTTCAGCCAGGGGCGCAGAATAACAATCGATAGCCCCCTTCGCCAGTTCGCCACCTGCCACCTCGACAATCAAGGACGCAGCCCTGTCCAGAGCCACCGGCACCATGTCGATATCGGCACCCCGTTCGAACCTGTGCGAAGCTTCGGTATGCATGCCCAGGCGCTTGCTGGTGCGACGAACTGTCGCAGGATTGAAGTAGGCGCTTTCCAGCAAAATGTCGGTGGTATTCGGCCCGACTTCGGAATTTTCCCCACCCATAATGCCAGCCAGGGCAACCGGTCCCTCACCGTCGCAGATCACCAGGTCGTCGCTGCACAAGCGCCGCTCCTGACCATCAAGCGTGGTAAAAGCCTCTCCCTCCTGAGCACGCTTCACAACGATACGCTGATCGCGCAAAAGATTGAGGTCGAAGGCGTGCAGCGGATGTCCAAGCTCCATAAGCAGAAGATTGGTTACGTCGACCACATTATTCACCGAGCGCATACCCACTGTTTCCAGGCGCCGAACCAGCCACTCAGGAGAAGGACCGATCTGGACACCGCGAATTAAGCGAGCGGCATAGCGGGGACACAGGCCACTCTCCTCAATGGTCACGGATGTACTTTCGCTGCAGGGAGCCCCCTCTTCCTGCGGGATTTCATGAGCGACATGAAGCGGTCGTCCGACAAAGGCAGCAACCTCGCGAGCCACACCGACGATGCTGAGACAGTCGGGGCGATTGGGAGTAAGTCCGAGCTCAAAGCGCACATCCTTCAAACCCAACGCATCAAAAACAGGCTGCCCCAGAGGTAGACCGGACGGCAAAATGAGGATACCTGAAGATTCTTCGGCGAGCCCAAGCTCCTTTTCCGAACAGAGCATACCCATCGAAACCTGCCCACGAATCTTACCTTTTTTTATTTTAAAATCACCGGGCAGAACACTGCCTACTTGCGCCAGGGCAACCAGATCCCCGGCCTTATGGTTGGTGGCACCACAAACCACCGACAGTGTTTCGCTGCCTGTATCAACCTGACACAAGGTCAGTCGATCGGCATCGGGATGTCGCTCAACCGATTCCAGGCGGGCCACGATCACCGAGTCGAGTCCTTCACCGAGATATTCCATGGCGTCGACCTCCAGCCCGGCCATAGTCAGGCGATGGGACAACTCCTCGGGCGTGAGATCGAAATCGACAAATTCCTTAAGCCAGTTATAGGATACGATCATTTCTTCAGGTCCTTTATTAAATAACGGCAGACAACACCCTGTTTTTTTGATGGTTTAACAAGATTTAAAACTGCCGCAAAAAGCGCACATCATTTTCAAAGAAGAGCCGCAGATCGTTGACGCCATACTTCAGCATGGCGATACGCTCGATCCCCATCCCAAAAGCAAATCCGCTATATTTTTCCGAATCGTAATTCACCGACTTGAAGACCTCAGGATCGATCATGCCGCTACCGAGAATTTCAAGCCAGCCGGATTTTTTGCATACCCGGCAGCCGCTGCCTCCACAGATAACGCACTGGATGTCTACTTCAGCGCTCGGCTCGGTAAAAGGAAAAAACGATGGCCGGAAACGTACCCCGACGCCCTTGCCGAAAAATTGGGAAATGAAGGTCGTTAACACACCCTTAAGGTCACCGAAAGTGATCCCTCGATCGACCAGAAAGCCTTCTATCTGATGAAACATGGGCGTATGAGTAAGATCGGAATCGCGTCGATACACGGTCCCCGGTGCGATAACCCTCACCGGTGGAGCATGTTTGAGCATGGCCCGAATCTGGACCGGCGAGGTATGGGTCCGCAGAACAACATCATCGGAGACATAAAAGGTATCCTGCATGTCTCGCGCAGGATGATCCTTGGGCATATTAAGGGCTTCGAAGTTATAAAAATCCTGCTCCACTTCAGGCCCTTCTTCAACACCGAAACCGAGGGATGAAAAAATTTCGGTAATTTCCTCGGTCACCAAGGTAATCGGATGCTTGGAGCCACGCCCTCCCCGGCGGCCAGGCAGGCTTACGTCGATACGTTCACAGGCCAGCCTCTGTTGCAACTCCTGCTCGCGAATGGTTGCAGCGCGCTGTTCAAAAAGCGCTTCCAACTCAACCTTAACCTTGTTGGCCAGCGCTCCGATAACCGGACGCTCCTCGGCAGAAAGTCGCCCCATGCCCTTCATGATAGCGGTCATGGAGCCCTTTTTGCCAAGCAAACCGACCCGTGCCTCCTGCAACCCATCGAGAGAAGTAGCCGCCTGCAGCGCCTCTTTCCCCTGCTCTAACAATTGTGCGAGTTGTTCCTTCATAGCGATCCCGTGACCTTGTCCGTATAAAAAGGAAAGGAAGCCCGACGGCTTCCATTACACAACAAAAAAAAAGAGATGAGGAAGGCCCTCATCTCTTTTTCCGGTTATTTACTGCATCTGGGCCTTGGCTTTATCGACAATGGCGGTAAAACCTGCCGGGTCAGACACGGCTAATTGAGCCAGAATCTTTCGATCGATTCCGACCTCAGCCTGCTTCAGACCATGGACAAGACGGCTGTAGGACAGGCCGTTCTCCCGTGCGGCCGCATTGATGCGGGAAATCCACAGTGCGCGGAAATCACGTTTTTTGGCCTTACGATCGCGAAAAGCATATTTAAGACCACGATCGACAGCCTCGGTGGCGCTGCGAAACAGCTTCCCCCGGGCGCCGCGATAACCTTTGGCGAGCTTAAGTACCTTGTTTCTTCTGCGTCTCGCTTTGAAACCTCGTTTTACTCTTGGCATGACTTTCTCCTTCGTTTTTCTTGGAATGTTGCGGATATTCCGCTGCCGGATCTGAAGGGGGAGACTTGTCCCCTCAGTTCACGGTCTTAAGCCAAGCCCGGCAGATCCCCTTATTTATAGGGAATGAGGCGGGCAATATTGCCGGCGTCCGCCTTGGCCACCAGGGTGGCCTGACGCAGATCGCGCTTTCTCTTGGTCGATTTCTTGGTCAGAATATGGCTGGTAAAGGCCTTATTGCGACGAATCTTTCCGGTGCCGGTCTTGCGAAAACGCTTGGCGGCGCCGCGATTGGTTTTGATTTTAGGCATGTCAACCCTCTCCTTGTTCGTTTATATTCGTAACGGTCAACCGCCGAAAATCCCCTGTCGGGCATCGCGTCGGTATCAGACTCCGTCAACTATCTACTTCTTAAGCGGTGCCACAACCATGGTCATGAATCGGCCAGCCATGCGCGGGGTCATTTCAACCTGGCCGATATCGGCCACCTGCTCGGCAAGCTTTTCCATCAATTTACGGCCGAACTCAGGATGAGTAACCTCCCTGCCCCGGAACATCACCGTCACCTTGACCCGGTTACCGCTCTCCAGAAAACGACGCGCGTTGCGCAGCTTGACCTGGAAGTCGTGCTCCTCCGTCTTGGGGCGCATCTTGACTTCCTTGACTTCCACCTTGGCCTGTTTCTTTTTGGCCTCCGCCGCCCTTTTACTGGCTTGATATTTATACTTGCCGTAATCCATGATACGACAAACCGGTGGATCGGCATTGGGAGACACCTCGACCAGGTCAAGGCCACGCTCCTCGGCAGCAGCCAGAGCTTCGGGCACGGTTAGAATTCCGAGCAGTTCACCCTCGTCGTCAACCACCCGAACCTGCCGGGCGCGGATATCGCGATTTATGCGTGTCTCTTGCTTAGCTATGGTGGCACCTCCTAACGGTATTGACTGCACTCATCCTGCACATGCTGAACAAAGTCTGATACCGACATGGCATCAAGATTCTTGCCGGTACGATAGCGGGGTGCGATAGTCGCACTCTCTTTCTCATTATCGCCGACAACCAGCATATAGGGGATCTTGGCCATCTGAGCCTCACGGATCTTGAAACCCAACTTTTCGTTGCGCAAATCCTTCTCTACCCGCACTCCGGCACCTCGCAGCTCGCGCCAGACCTGCTCGGCATACTCGGCTTGATTGTCGGTCACATTCAAGACCACTGCCTGGACAGGAGAGATCCACAGAGGGAAGTTTCCGGCGTAGTGCTCTATCAGCACTCCGATGAAACGTTCGATGGCACCAAGAATAACGCGGTGCAACATGACCGGACGGTGCTTTTCACCATCAGCACCGACGTAGGTCAGGTCAAACCGCTCGGGCAGCGTAAAATCGCACTGGATTGTAGCACACTGCCACTTCCTGTCAAGGGCGTCCTTGAGCTTGATATCTATCTTAGGCCCGTAAAATGCGCCATCCCCGGGATTGATTTCGAAGTCGAGTCCTGAATCCTTGAGTGCCCCCATCAAAGCATTGGTAGCAAGGTCCCAATCGTGATCGCTGCCAATCGATTTTTCCGGGCGGGTGGAGATCTCCACCTCGTATTCGAAACCGAAAATGCCCATAACATCCTGTACGAATTGCAACACACCCTTGATTTCACCGTCGAGCTGTTCCGGTGTACAGAGAATATGGGCATCGTCCTGCGTAAAGCCGCGCACTCGAAGCAGACCGTGCAACACGCCGGACTTCTCGTGGCGGTGCACCGTACCAAGTTCGAAATAGCGCAAGGGCAGGTCCCGATAGGAACGCATATGCGACTTGTAGATCAACATATGGGAAAGGCAGTTCATCGGCTTGAGGCCATATCCCTGCCCGTCTACCTCGGTGAAGTACATGTTTTCGCGGTAGTTTTCGTAGTGACCGGAGGTCTGCCACAGATCGGTTTTGAGAATCTGCGGACCGAGCACCAAGTCGTAACCCCGTTTAAGATGTTCACGACGCTCGAAGTCCTCGAGCAGAGTCCGCAGCAGGGCCCCTTTTGGGTGCCAGATAACCAGACCGGCGCCAGCCTCTTCGCTGAAGGAAAAAAGGTCGAGTTCTTTCCCGATGCGTCGATGGTCGCGCTTGCGGGCCTCTTCCAGTTTGGCCAGATAGCTTCGCAACTGCTTTTTATCCGGAAAGGCAGTGGCATAGATACGCTGCAGCATGGCGTTATTCTCATCGCCACGCCAGTAGGCACCGGCCACACTGGTCAGTTTGAAGGCTTTGATGCGACCCGTACTGGGCAGATGGGGACCGCGGCAGAGGTCGACAAAATCTCCCTGGCGGTAAAGAGACACGACCGGTTCAGCCAGATCCTCGATGAGCTGAACCTTATAATCTTCACCAAGACTGCGGAACAGTTCGATGGCACTGTCGCGACTGACCTCTTCACGGGTTATGGGCTGGTCAGCCTTGGCCAACTCCTGCATCTTCTTTTCGATACGCTCGAAGTCGTCCGGCGAAAAGGTATGCGCCTCACTGTAGAAATCGTAGTAAAAGCCGTTTTCGATGGAAGGTCCGATGGTAACCTGCACATCCCTGCCGAACAGCTCCTTGACCGCATGAGCCATAAGATGGGCGGCGGTATGGCGATAGATATCGAGCCCCTCATCGCTGTTAAGGGTGAGGATCTCCAGCCTGCAACCATCGGCAACGGGCGCGGCCAGATCAACCAACTGCCCGTCAACCTTGCCTGCTATCGCCTGTCTTGCCAACCCGGCTCCGATCCCTTCAGCAACATCCTTTACGGTGCTCCCTGCGGAAACTTCTTTCACCGAACCGTCCGGCAACTCTATGCGCAGCATAACGATATTCTTCTCCACGAATGAAAAGAGGCATCCGGAGATGCCTCGATCGGTGTGTGTCGTTGTTAAGTAGAGTGCTGGTAGGCACGGGCGGGATTGAACCGCCGACCCCTACCGTGTCAAGGTAGTGCTCTCCCACTGAGCTACGTGCCTGCATCCCAACAACGTGGGAATTTCTATCAAAGGAACCCCAGTCATGTCAAGATCTTTTAGCGCAGCAGATCATTTTTTTAAACGTTCACGTAAACGCCCGAACAAGAATGAGAAAGAATCAATGGATGGCCTTCTCTAACCTATCCGCAGAGCCCAAGTCTGCGACCGACCAGCCGCAACCCGTCGCGAACTTCTGTCACGCCGCACAGAAGGCAGACTGTCACATAAACCAACAGCCCTGCCGAAACTGCCCCACCCAGCACCACTAGCTTCAAGGCTGACACCCCGGCCACCTGCCAGTCAACTGTCTTTAGCATCCAATATACTACCGCAACCATGAGAAAAGTAGCCGGCAGGGCCCGCGCCAGGGAGTTGACGACGGCGCCGAACCCCAACGCCCCGATCTTGCGGCGCAATAACCAGGCAAGCAGCAGGGCATTGCAAACCGACGACAGGCTCAAAGCCAGCGCCAGACCAACATGCCGCAGCGGTCCCATAAGCAGTATCCCCAGCAATGCATTGACAATCAGAGTCCAAAAAGAGATCCACACCGGCGTCCGCGTATCCTGCAAGGCATAAAAAGTCGGCACCAGAATGCGGCTGACGCCGACGAACAGCAATCCAGGAGCATATGCGCACAGGGCCAGCGCCGTCTGCATGACATCCTGATAACTGAACGCCCCCCGCATGAAGAACAGGCTGTATATCGGAACGGCGCAGACGATCAGGCCAGCCGCAGCCGGCAGAGTTACAATCCCGATCAGAACCAGCGCAAAACGCAGCGACTCCTTAAAGCCGGCACGGTCATCGGCGGCTACCTGGCGGCTCATGGCCGGCAGGACCGCCTGAGCCAGGGAAACGACGAACACTCCCTGGGGCAGTTCGAACAGGCGCTGACCATAATATAGGAAGGAAACGCTGCCCTCGGGAAGAAAAGAGGCCAACAGCCTGGAGATAACCACATTTATCTGATAGATGGCCACTCCGGCAAGTCCGGGCAGCATTAACCGGGCAACCTTACTAACAGCCGGGTGTCGAAAATGAAAATCCAGGCGCAGACGAATACCCTTGCGGCGCAGCACCGGAAACTGAATCAGCAGTTGCAAAAGGCCACCAACCAGTACACCGACAGCCAAAGCCACGATGGGTTGCACGGTAAAGTGGGGAGCAAGCAGCACAGCGCAAAGAATCATGCTGATATTCAACAGAACTGTCGAAAAAGATGGAAAAAAATAGTGGCCCAGCACATTGAGAATGCCGGTAAGCAGCGCCAGCAGACTGACAAAGAAAATATAGGGGAACATCAGGCGGTTGAGAAAATCGGTCAGGGCCAGTTTCCCGGCCACCGCCCCATAACCAAAACCTATCACTTTGACAATAACCGGTGACCCCCAGATCCCCAGCAGCGTAACGGCCGCCATCACCAGCAACAACAGGGTCCAGCAAATATTGGCCACTCGCCGCGCTTCATCGATACCCTGGCGATGGTATACCTCGGAAAAAGTCGGAACGAACGCCGCCGTCAACGAACCCTCGCCAAAAAAGCGTCGTAACAGATTGGGGATGGTAAAAGCCATGAAGAAAGCGTCGGTACCAAAACCGGCACCAAACAGGCTGGCAACCACCATGTCGCGCACCAAACCGGCAATGCGGCTGACACCGGTAGCTGCGGCCATGACCGTAGTTGCGGCCGATATATGCCTCTTTTCCGACATCCCCTCTAACTCCCCTTTACCACCAGCAAAAGTGATGAAAATATTATAATTCCATCAAAAAATTGGATAACATGCCGAAAAACAACACCTTTAACTCAAAACATTGTTGTTTTCTTATCTTGACTGAAGGCGCTGCAGATGCTATAAAGGCGTCTTAGAGCACATCGGCACTGCCGAAGAACCACATTTAAACAAAACCGGAGGACATCCACATTGGCTAATCACAAATCCGCAATTAAACGCAACAAGCAAGCTGCGGTGCGCAACGCCCGCAATACCCATATCCGCGCTACCATGCGCACCTTCGTCAAGCAGGTTCGCACTGCGGTTGCCAACGGCGACCAGGAAGCTGCCCAGGATGCCCTGAGCCGGGCAGTGCCTTACATCGACAAGGCCGCCACCAAAGGGGTCATTCATAAGGCGACCGCCAGCCGCAAGATCTCCCGCCTGAACAAACTGGTCAACGGCTTGGCCTGATCGGGCTGCATCAATGCGAGAATACAGAAAGGGGCTGCAGTGCAGCCCCTTTTTTCATGTCGATTGTTCCCGCCTGCAAATATCCAACACCAATCCTTCCAACAATGCTGAGGCATGCGCCCCACTGGACTTGAGCGCCAGGTCGGTTTCAAGCAACAGTTCAAAAATCTTCGAATACCTTCTTGCTGGAAAGGCGCGAACCTGCTGCAGGAGACCGTCGAGGAAATACGGATTGATGCCAACCCCTTTGGCGATCTCTTTTTTCCCGCTCCCTTGCTCCAGCAGGTAGCTTGCTTTCCACATCTGGCGAAAGTGCCGGGCCATCATCGTCAGCACCAGTAGCGGAGCCGTCCCATCTGCCAACAGGCGGTTGAGCAGGGTCAGCGCACGTGAGGAATTGCGCCGTCCAATGGCATCGGTCAGCTCAAAGACACTGTCGATGCGGGTATCGGAGACGATGGTTTGAACATCGTCGACATCGACCAACGTGCGCTCACCGAGATAGGTGACCAGCTTATCCAGTTCGCCGGCGATCTCCTGCAGATTACTGCCGACCCGACGGCAGAACAGAGCCATCGCCTCTTCGGTAAAGGCTACGCCGTTCTGCGCGGCCCGTTCGCGAACAAAGGCCGGTATCTGGTTGTCATAATATTTTTTGAACTCGACCAGCTTGCCGAGTTTTTTAAACTGCTGATAAAATTTCCGGCGGCCGTCGATCTTGTCAGCCGACAGAACCAGCACCGTTTCCTCTGCCGGATCCTTTAGATAGCTAATCAGCTGATCGAGTTCAGCCGCTGGCAACAACTGGGCATCGCGAACCACGACCAGCCGCAACTTGCTGAAAACCGGGAAAGTGCGGGCTGCATCAAGAATCTCAGCAGCACGCGCAGTTTTGCCGTGGAACAGATTGTAATTAAAATCCCGGCCTTCGGCAGGCACGACCATCTGAAGCAATTTATCGAGGGTTTCTTCGAGAAAAAAGCGCTCTTCTCCGTAGAGCAGCAGCAGCATTGGGAACTGGTGCGCCTTGAGAGCCTTTTTCAATTCACCGGGAGTCATCGCCTTGCCTGCCATGACGCTCAAAAATTATCGACCACGCGGGAAAAGATCTCATCGGCCACCCGTTCGCTGACCCCCTGAATGGCGGCCTGCTCGCGATCTTCCTGAACCGTCTTGTCCCTGCTCGTCGAGTAGTCCTCTCTCCAGCTCACGGTGCCCTTCCATAACACCTCGCCATTGTCGGCGCGACGCAACTCCGCTCTCACGGTCATCCTCGAACGATATTCGGCGGTTTTGTCGTTACGATCGTAGGACAGTGCACTATTCTTGTATTTGACGATGCGACCGCCGAGAATGGCTTCAGCCCGAACGGGCTCCTCAACGATCTCCAGTTGTCGGTGACGAGCAAAACGTTCCACCACCTCGTTTGTCACGGAATTTTCCAGGAACGGTTCGTAGGTTTTGTTGCTGAATAATTCGACATAGAGGTAGCGTACGTCCCCCGGCAGAGTATCGACGCGCCCCTGAAGCCGGTACCCGCACCCGGATAACAACAGGATAACCAAGGGCAGAAGAATGGCGCCCCGCATCATGACGCCACCACGTTGACCAACCGCCCGGGCACCACGATCACCTTGCGGACCGTTTTACCTTCCAGGAAGCGTGCCACATTGTCCTCTGCCAGGGCAGCACGTTGCACAATTTCTTCATCGGCATCGGCAGCCACGGTCACCTTACCGCGCACCTTGCCGTTGACCTGGACGACGATGGTCTTCTCGTCTTCCACCAGAGCGGCCGGATCGTAAGAGGGCCAGCCCGCCCTTTCGACGCCGTCGGCATGACCGAGCAACTGCCACAGCTCTTCGCTGAGATGAGGAACAAAGGGAGCCAGCAGCAGCACCACCGATTCCAGCGCCTCCCGCACAACTTCGGGACATTTCTGCTTGGCTTCGAATCCGTAGATGGCGTTGACCAGTTCCATAACGGCGGCGATGGCGGTATTGAAATGGAACCGACCGTCGATATCCTCGGTGACCTTTTTGATGGTGCGATGGGTCTGGCGCCGCAGAGCCTTACCCGCAACCGGGACATCGTCGGACACAGAAGTTCCGGAAACCAGCTCGAAATTGTCAAATACCGCCCGCCAGACCCGGTTGAGAAAGCGGAAGCAACCTTCCACCCCCTGCTCGTTCCATTCCAGATCCTTTTCCGGCGGAGCGGCAAAAAGCGAAAAGAGGCGCGCAGTGTCGGCACCGTAACGGTTGATGAGCTGGTCGGGATCGACCACATTCTTTTTCGATTTGCTCATCTTCTCGTTGCGCCCGACCACCGCCGACTGGCCGCACTTGCTGCAGCAACCGTCGACAACCTCTTCGGGAAACAGCCAGCCGTGCTCCGGGCAGGAGCGGGTTTCCATGCAGACCATGCCCTGGGTAAGCAGATTCCTGAACGGCTCGTCAACCGACATCATGCCCAGATCCCGCAGCACCTTGGTAAAGAAGCGCGCATAAAGCAGATGCATGACCGCATGCTCGATACCGCCGATATATTGGTCGACAGGCAGCCAGTAATCGACCGCATGGCGATCGATGGGACCGTCTACATATTGGGGACAGGCGTAGCGGGCAAAGTACCAGGAACTCTCGACAAAGGTATCGAAAGTGTCGGTCTCGCGCCGCGCTCTACCGCCGCATTGAGGACAATCGGCATAGAGAAACTCTTCGTGGCGGGCCAGCGGGCTTCCCCCTTCCCCGCTTACCGAAACATCCTGCGGCAGCACCACCGGCAACTGTTCTTCGGGCACCGGCACCGCGCCGCAGGCATCACAGTAAAGGATCGGGATCGGCGTCCCCCAATAACGCTGTCGGGATACGCCCCAGTCGCGCAGGCGGAAATTGACCGTTTTCCGGCCAATACCCTGCTCCTCAAGATAGTCCGCAATCTTTTCCTTGGCTTCCTCGTTGCCGAGGCCGTCGAAGGGACCGGAATTCACCATCAGGCCGGAGCCGGTCCAAGCCTCGCTCATAGTCGCCGCATCGAGCTCCTCCCCTTCCGGCTGAATGACTACCTGCAGTGGGATATCGTATTTGGCGGCAAATTCAAAGTCGCGCTGATCGTGAGTCGGTACAGCCATGACTGCACCTGTGCCGTAATCCATCAGGACAAAATTGGCCAAAAAGACCGGGATGCGCTGGTTGGTCACCGGGTTGATACAGTAAGCACCGGTAAAAACGCCTTCCTTTTCGTAATCGCCGGCGGCGCGTTTGGTCTTATCCTGACGCCGTACCTTGGCGATAAAAGCTTCTACCGCAGGCTGCTGCTCGGTCGAGGCCAGCTCCTGGGCCATGGGATGCTCCGGCGCAAGGCTCATGAAGGTTGCGCCATAGAGGGTATCCTGACGGGTGGTAAAGACCTTGATGGCGGAATCGGAACCGTCTACCGTAAAATCGATCTCGCAACCGGTGCTTCGGCCGATCCAGTTGCGCTGCATGGTCAGCACCGGCTCGGGCCAGCCGCTGAGCCGATAGGTTTCGTCGAGCAGTTCCTGAGCATAGTCGGTGATCTTGAAAAACCACTGTTCCAATTCCTTCTGCTCGACCTCGTTGTCGCAGCGCCAGCAGCGGCCGTCCTCCACCTGCTCGTTGGCGAGTACGGTCTGGCAGGGCTCACACCAGTTAACGAAAGAGCTCTTTTTATAGGTCAGGCCCTTTTCGAACATCTTGAGAAAGATCAGCTGTTCCCAACGATAGTAATCGAGGTCGCAGGTGGCGAACTCCCGCTGCCAGTCGTAGGAGAAGCCCATCTTTTTCAACTGGGAACGCATGTGAGCGATGTTCTCGTAGGTCCATTTGGCCGGATGGGTACCGTGCTGTATGGCGGCATTTTCAGCCGGCATACCGAAAGCGTCCCACCCCATGGGGTGCAGCACATTGAAGCCCTGCATGCGTTTGAAGCGCGCCACTACATCGCCGATGGAATAATTGCGCACATGCCCCATGTGAATACGCCCCGAGGGATAGGGAAACATCTCCAGCAGATAATACTTCTGCTTGTCGGAATCTTCTCCCACCGCAAAAGTATGCTGTTCATCCCATTGCCGTTGCCATTTCCCTTCGATGGCAGCCGCATCGTAGCGTTCTTGCATAGTTCCTCCGCACCCCTGCCGGGCCTTTAACCTGAATCCGTGAGTAATTACGGAAAACCGGCGCAAGCCATTGACCTGCCTGAGGGATCAAAAATCACCGACGAACCTACGGGGGTGCCCGGTTTTTTTGATCCCACTGCTCAGACCAAACACTTACACTCTTTGCTCGTCCCTTAGTCAAGGAACCAGGTTCAAATAAAACATTAAAGCCGGCCAGCGCCGGCATCACGTCAAAGAAAATAACGGTGTAGCTGACACTTGCCCAAAGGGCTGCAACAGCAAGAAAGCATGCTCAAGCCGGCAAGAGCCTGGTAGACAAGCGACAGCGTGTGGTCGATTATTTTTCGCGATAGGTGATCCGACCCCGAGTCAGATCGTAGGGCGACAGCTCCACGGTTACCCGATCACCGGGCAGTATGCGAATGTAAAACTTGCGCATTTTTCCGGAAATATGGGCCAGAACGATATGACCGTTGTCGAGCTTAACCCGGAACATTGCATTGGGCAATGGCTCTACAACCTCGCCTTCGACTTCAATCGCTTCTTCTTTTGCCAATGGAGCCTCCTTCAGATAGTCCGATTCGAAAATCGCTAAAATGGGCGTACAAATCTGCAATATTTAACATAATCGCCCCCGTCATTGTCAAGGGTTAGTCCAGCTGTACCCTTACCAAAAAAGCCACAGGAGCGTCCGGTTTTGGCCAACCCCTGAAGCGGGAAGGACAACACGGACAGACACGAAAAGTTAATAGGGGATGAATGGTCTTGGAGAAAGCAAATGACTTGAACCACTGTTTCTGAACCTGTGGTCAACCAGCATTTTCGAAATGAATGTACGGACGAGAAACCTAGGGGAGAAAACGCTGAATGGTCTCGATAACCATAGCAGACTTGAACGGCTTGGTAATATACCAGTCGGCTCCAGCCGCCTCGCCACGGGCCATGTCATCGCCGGAATTTTTAGCCGTCACCATGATCACCGGAATCTGACGTGTTTCCGGATTGTTTTTAATACGGTTACACACCTCGAAGCCGTCAATTTCGGGCAACATGATATCCAACAGCACCAGGTCAGGGCCGTGGCTGGAAAGGGCTTCGAGAGCTTGTTGGCCGTTTCGTGCTCCAATCACTTCATACCCCTTGGAGGTCAACA
>ENA-ORCT01000613-ORCT01000613.1-marine-metagenome-genome-assembly--contig:-NODE-613-length-16458-cov-3.956413_pt1 | contig 16458 bp, 17 predicted proteins | sample MGYA00248632_ERZ508511 | MGnify/ENA primary metagenome ERZ508511 (study PRJEB26182, sample SAMN06268839) | marine metagenome | isolation source: Tt an P1-techrep anaerobic enrichment on pine from sediment...
GTAGGCAGAAAAAGGCGCCCCGGCTCCTTGCCCTTCGGGTCCCCTGCGCTGCGCAGACGTTTTGCGGGCGGAAAAAAACTCGCTGGCGCTCAAACAGTTTTTCCGCCTGTTTCGCAAAAGCGTCCACTCCGCTCCGGCTGCGTCACAGGGGAGTGTGATCAAAGACTTCCCCCCTGTGAGTGCCGCAGAACGGAGGAATTTTAATCCAGAAAAGAAAGACGTCTGAGCGCAGCGAATCTCGTCTTTCCCGGTTTAAAATTCTGAAGAGAGGGAACCCGCTGCAAGCGGGCAAACGGTGGGGCCGCTTTCTTTTGATTACTTTTCTTTCGTCGGTACAAAGAAAAGTAATCCGCCCGGCCGGGCGGAACCGGCCGATTAGAAAAAAGTTTGAGCCTTTTCTACGCAAAACGCCGGCCCTTTAAAAGGCCGGCGTTTTGTCGTTAAGTGTTTGAGCGGAATGATCACAGGTCTTCCAGGTCGAGCTTGAAGAAGTCCTGGGCACTGGGCTGCTTGCGTTCGAGTGCGTAGCGGGTCGGGGCAGTTCCGGGGGCGAAGGCCTCGAAAATCACCTCTGAGCCGTCCTCTGGTGTCAGCAGTCCGGTTTCCGGATCGATCGGTCGAAACTCGATGCCGTCGGGAACGTTAAAATGTTCGCGGGGCATGCCCTTAAGGGCCTCTTTCATAAAAGCGACCCAGGCCGGAGCGGCGGCTCGCGAGCCGGTCTCTTTCTTGCCCAGAGAACGTTCCTGATCGTAACCGATCCAGGAAACCGCTATCAGTTGCGGCACGTAGCCGGCAAACCATGCATCCTTCTGGTCGTTGGTGGTACCGGTTTTGGCGGCCACCGGCCGGCCCAGCGCCCTGGCTCGAAAGCCGGTGCCGTTTTGTACCACGCTCTCCATAAGGTTGGTGATGAGATAGGCGGTTTCCGGGGAAATGACCCTTTCACTGGAGTTGCGAATCAAGCGCTGCTGGTCGGACGGTCCTTCGGGGAAGTCGGCCGGATCGACCGACTCCAGCACCTTACCGTTGCGATCGAGCACCTGGGTGATGTAATTGGGGGTGAAGCGGACGCCTCCGCTGGCAAACACGCTGTATGCGGTGGCCAGCTCAAGGGGAGAGACCGCCGAAGAACCGAGGGCCAGGGTCAGGTCGGCGGTAAGCGGCGATTGGATACCGAGCTTGGCTGCGTAGCCGATGGCGTAACGGACCCCGATGTTCTGCAGAATCTTGATGGTGACGATATTGTAGGAGCGGGCCAGAGCCCTCCGCATGGAGGTCGGTCCAGAGAAAGAACCGCGGTAGTTTTTCGGTTTCCACTCCTTTTCTTCGCCTGTTTCGCCCTTTTCCCGGTAGATGAGGGGAGTGTCGAGAACAAGGGTGGCGGGGGTGAAGCCCTTATCAAGAGCGGCGGCGTAAATCAGCGGCTTAAAGGCCGAGCCGGGCAGGCGCCGGGCCTGAATGGCGCGATTGAACTGGCTCTGGCCGAAATCGTAGCCGCCGACCATGGCCTTGACCTCACCGGAACGGGGATCGAGGGCGACCAGGGCGCCCTGCGCCTCGGGCTCCTGAGCCAGAGTCAGGCCGAGCTTGCCGTCGCTCAGCGGCTTTACCACCTCGACCAGCAGTACTGAGCCGATCGGCATTTGAACGCTTTTCTTTTTACTGTCGACCTCGACCGGTTGCCCCTCTTCCACCACGCGAATTTTGCCAACCCAGGCGATTTCTTTACGGGGGATGGTGCCGGTAAAGGCGCCTATGCGCACCACCAGCGCCCCTTTAATCTCCTTGACCAGTACTCCTTCAAGGCGTTCGCCGATGGGCGGCGCCTCGGGCATGACGGCGGCCTGTTCGGTGAGAAACCGTTCCTGCTGCTCCTTGGTCAAAACCTGCAGCGGGCCGCGATAGCCTTGGCGCCGGTCGTGGTTGCGCAGGTTGTTCCGGACTGCCTGCTGGGCCGCCTGCTGCATGGCGAGATTCATGGTAGTGTGAATCTCCAGACCGCCGGTCAGGGTCTGCTCGGTACCGAAAGTCTGTTCCAGATAGCGGCGGACCTGTTCAGTGAAATAGGCGGCTCCGGGCACCTGCGGTTTGCTGCGAGGATGAATTACCAGTTCTTCGGCTAGCGCTTGTGCGGCGGTTTCGGTGGAGAGGTAATTTTCGGCTACCATACGCTCCAGGACGTAGCGCTGGCGCTCTTTAGCCCTTTGCAGATGGCGGTAGGGCGAATAGCGACTGGGGGCCTGGGGCAGCCCGGCCAGAATGGCGCATTCGGCCAGAGTCAGATCTTCGACGTTCTTAGCGAAATAGTTTTCCGCCGCCGCCTGGACGCCGTAGGCACCGTGGCCGAGATAGATCTGGTTGAGATAGAGGTAGAGAATTTCCTCCTTGGACAGGTGCTGCTCCATGCGCCAGGCGAGAATCGCTTCCTTGAATTTGCGGGAGAATTTGCGCTCCGGGGTGAGCAACAGGCTCTTGGCGACCTGCTGGGTGATGGTAGAACCACCCTGAACGATGCCGCCGGCACGGAGGTTTTTCAGCGCCGCCCGGGCGATGGAGCCGAGGTCGAGCCCCCGATGATTGAAAAAGTTGGCGTCCTCGGCAGCGACGAAGGCTTCGATCAGCTGACGCGGCATGCGCGAGACCGGCACCACAACGCGCCGCTCGCGATAAAGTTCGGCGATCAGCGAGCCGTCGTCGCCGAGAATGCGGGTGATGACAGGCGGCCGGTAATCATCCAGGGTTTCAACCTTGGGAAGTTTGGCCGAAACGTACAGATAGGCGCCGATCAGGCAGAGGGCGGCAGTGAAAAACAGTGCACCCGCGCTGAGTATTAAAATGCGCAGAAGTTTGCTAGGGGACATGGGAATAAACCAACTCCTTGGAAATGAAAGTAGTTGTTTTATAGCATATTTGGTCGGTTGGAATAAATCCTTTTGCCGATAGCCCTCACTGTTCATGAAGACATCTGCTGCAAACACCAATTGTACGCGATCTCAAATCGTGCTCGCTCTTTGTGTTTCGACGTCATGTGCAAGTAGGTCTGCAGAGCAAGTCACTGTGCTTGGTCTAACGCACATTTGATAGTTTAGCAACAAAGCCTCATGGATAAAGCGGGCAGTAGTCTGTCGGACTTGGGAATGAATCTACGGCCAAAACGGTGGATCGATCCATATTCCAGCAAATTCTTGCCCCATAGGCCCACAATGGGCCTGCAAATTTACGACAATCTGTCCTCGATTCCCCATCTTCTCGTAACGATCCCCCAAGTTCGGCAGACTCCAAGAAGAAGATTGACTTTGCCAGGGAGCTGTGTTACCCAGACACTGAGGCTACCGGGGAGGACCGAATGACCATTCACAGGCAGGGACATCATCGAGCGGCAGCAGCATCCGTGATGAACGCGGCGGCCAGGTTCTGCGCTGTCCATCGTCTTGCTGCCTGAAAGCCGGTATAGATAAACAGTCAGTGAGGCCATGGGCTTGTTGAGCCTGTGGCTTTTTTGTTTCAAAACACTGATTTCGGGGTGGCGAAAAGGCCGTCACCAGGGGGGAGACAGCTAAGGATGCGCAACAATATCGTTCATATCGGCGCCGGTGAACTGGTTTACGAAATCCGCGCCATTGTCGAGATTGCCGACAAGCTGAAAGAGATGGGCATCAAGACCAATATGGAGAATATTGGCGATCCCATCGCCAAGGGAGAGAAGATTCCACAATGGATGAAGGAGGTGGTCGCCGAGTTGGTCATGCAGGACTGCTCTTACGGTTACTGCCCGACCCGCGGCGTTCTGGAAACTCGGCAATATCTAGCCGAACAGACCAATCGACGGGGCAAAACCCAGATTACCGCCGACGACATCATCTTTTTCAACGGGCTCGGCGATGCCATTCAGAAGGTCTACGGCTTTCTGCGCCGCGAAGCGCGTGTTATCGGACCCACTCCCACCTACTCGACCCATTCCTCCGCCGAGGCCGCCCATGCCGGCACCAAGCCGATTTCTTATCGCCTCGATCCGGACAACAACTGGTATCCCGACCTCGACGATCTACGCCTGTCGGTCAAGTACAACCCGAGTATCTCCGGTATTCTGATTATCAATCCGGACAATCCGACCGGCGCCGTCTATCCGGAGCGCATACTGCGGGAGATGATTGCCATTGCCCGTGAATACGATCTGTTTGTGATTTGTGACGAGGTCTATCACAACCTGGTCTACAACGGTGAATCGACCAAGCCGCTCTCCGATCTGATCGGAGAGGTGCCTGCCCTGGCACTCAAGGGCATCAGCAAGGAAGTGCCCTGGCCTGGCGCCCGTTGCGGCTGGATGGAGGTCTATAACGCCGACAAGGACCCGGTGTTTCAGCAATATGTTAAAAGCATTCTCGATGCCAAGATGGTCGAGGTCTGTTCCACCACCCTGCCGCAAAAGGCCATTCCTAGAATCCTAAGTCATCCCCAGTATCCGATCTACCTGCAGGAGCGCAAGAATCGCTACGAAAAGTTTTCCAATATCGCCGTCGAGTTGCTGCAGGGCGTTCCGGGCATCAAGGTCAATCGCACCAACGGCGCTTTCTACATGAGCGTGGTGTTCGAAGGAGATCGTCTCAATGATCGCCAGAGCCTGCCGATCGAGATTGGCGAGGTGCGCAGCCTGGTGGAAAAATTGGTCGCCGAACCGAATGTCGCGCCGGACAAACGCTTCGTTTACTATCTGCTGGCGGCGACCGGCATTTGCGTTGTGCCCCTGTCGTCTTTCTGTTCCCTGGAGCAGGGTATTCGCATTACCCTGCTTGAACGAGACGAGCAGGAATTCAGGCAGATTTTTACTACCCTAGGCGAGAGCATTACCGCTTATCTGAACAGCTGAACGGCAGGATCCGCTGGACGGGATAAAGGCTGTGGGGTATAGTAGCCGTTCCCAACTGGGCAGGCGGCTTGACGCTCAGACGATAGCTTTTGAAACATCTTTCCGGGAGAAAGTGTGGAAGGGCAGGCCGAACACATGGACAATCAGTTCATGCCGGTGGCATTGGCGACCCTGCAGTTTGAGCGGGCCGCTCCCTGCGATCTCTATCGCCGCATTCAGGGTGGCCAGTACGTTTTTTTTGCTCAAAAAGGGGTGCTGTTCGACCAAGCCGCCCGTGAGCGGGTTATCGAAAGCGGATCCGACCTATTGTACATTCGCGAAGAGGAGCAGGCCCTTTACAGCGCCTACCTCCAAGAGACGCTGGTTTCCATCGTCAGCGATCCGGCCGTCTCCTCGGACAGGAAGGCCGAAGCGGTGCACAGCGCCTGCCTGCAGACCCTTCAGCGTACCTTTGAGGAGCCGCGGGCGGTCTTTCTCGGCCAGGCCTGCGAGATTCTGGAGCCGACAGTCGATCTAATCGTCAGTGACGATCAGGCAACCAAACATCTGATTCAACTCACCACCTACGATCACAGCACCTACGTCCATTCGACCAATGTCGGCATTTTCAGCATCGCTCTGGCGCGGATTCTGTTCGGCGATGACAGTCAGCACGACATGCAGCGCCTCGGCAAAGGATTTTTTCTGCACGACATCGGCAAATGCAATATCCCCATCGAGATTCTCAACAAGCCCGGCCTTCTCACGGACGAGGAACGGGACATCGTCCAGTGCCACGTTCGCGATGGCTATGAGATGGTGGAAGACAGTGGCCTGATGACCGACGAAGCGCGGACCATAATTCTGCAGCACCACGAACGGGATGATGGCAGAGGTTACCCCAACCAGCGCAGCGCCGAAGAAATTCATCCTTATGCCCGCATCTGCCGGCTGGCCGACGTCTACGAAGCCCTGACATCCAATCGCCCTTACCACACCAGTCGTTCGTCAATCGAGGCCCTCAAGTTCATGAAAGAGCATGTGGTGAGTGGCCCCGACGAGCAACTCTTCGCCGGTTTCGTCAAGCTCTTTCTGGCTTGAAATAAGCCCTGTTGATGGAATTAACAGGACCAGGATGCAGCCGGGCTTGCCATGTGCCGACTGCAAAATCACCTGACCGGTCCATATTACCGACACTTTTCGACAAATAGTCTTGCTATTCGTTCTCAAATTCACGAAAATCTGGCCTCGGACAGGCAGTGTGTCGTTTCGGCCCGCTAAGCCCGAAAGCCTCCGAGACGGCAATTTAGTTTGACTTCCGACAAATGTCTATGATACCAAGTGTGGGTTGTTTACACTTTTGCTGATTCAGAGACGGATTCCATGGCGGAAGATCGGCGACAGCTCTACAAATCGTTGGGGTTTCTGTCCTCGCTGGGCATCTCCATGGTGGCCGCTACCCTCATCGGGTTGGCCATGGGCTATTATCTGGATCGCTGGCTGGGGACCTCCCCCTGGCTGACCATGCTGTTTCTCGGTTTCGGGATTGCGGCCGGATTCCGCAATATCTTCGTCCTCGCCAATCGGGAACTGAAACGCCAGCAGCGCGAGGACGAGAAAAAAGATGCAGGAAGCTGACGATCTTCTGCCGGCGAAACTCTGCCGGCGCAACTGGCTGCTGTGGGTCGGGTTGATGGCGGTCAGTCTGCTGTGGCAATCGAAGCCAATCTTTTTCGGCGTTGCCGCAGGGGGCTTGGTTGCGATCGGCGGATTTTACTGGCTGCGCTGGTCGCTGTCCCGGATTCTGGCAGAGGCCGGCCAGCAGAAGCCGAGCGGCCACATTCTCTCCGTGTTATTACGGTTGCTGGTACTGGCAGTGTTGTTGTTTCTATTGATCGGTCCGGCACAGGTTTCCCCGCCGGCTCTGGTGGTCGGTCTTTCGGTTGTGGTGCTTAACATTCTGGGGCTGACCCTGGAACGAATTATCAAAGGCAGGATCTGCATATCATGACGCATCCCTTTCTGTTTTTACAGTGGCTGGTCGAGAAACTGAAATTCGGCTATACGCCGGAGCAACTGGCTGATTACGGCTATTTCAATCACGTCACCTATGCCTGGGCGACCATGGCGATCCTCATCCTGGCCGGGTTTCTTGCCTCCAGGCGCCTGCAGAAGCACCCCGAGGGTTTTCAAAACTTCATGGAGGTGGTCCTTGAGCAGATCGAGCGGCTGATCGGCGAAACCATGGGGCCCAAGGGGCGGACCTACTTCCCGATGATCGCCACCTTGGCGCTGTTCATCCTCGTTTCCAACCTGATCGCCCTGATACCCGGCTTCATGCCGCCGACCGCTAACCTCAATACCAATGCGGCGCTGGCTCTGTCGGTGTTCGTCATGACTCACGCCATTGGCCTGAAGGAGCACGGCCTGTCCTATCTCAAGCATTTCACCGGGCCCATCTGGTGGCTGGTGCCCTTGATGTTGCCCATCGAGATTATCGGCCATCTCGCCCGACCCGTATCCCTCACATTGCGTCTGTTCGGCAATATGTACGGCCATGAGATCGTGTTGATGATCTTTTTGTTCCTAGCACCGGCGCTGGTGCCGATTCCGATGATGTTGATGGGGATACTGGTTGCTTTTATTCAGGCCTTTGTCTTTACCTTGCTGTCGATGATCTATTTTGCCGGCGCTCTGGAAGAAGCCCATTAATCCCCGAACAGGGAAAGTTGCTGGTCCGTGACCGGGCCGAAGCGAAAGTGTTGTCACATTTCTAAAAAGGAGTAGCAAAAATGGATTACTTTGTTTGGTGTGTTATTACTGCCGGTTTCGGCATGGCTCTCGGTGTCGTTCCCACCAGCCTCAGCCAGGGGATGGCCATCAAAAGCGCCCTGGAGGGTGTGGCCCGCAATCCCGGCGCCAGCGGTAAGGTCCTGACCACCATGCTGATCGGCCTGGCGATGATCGAGTCCCTGGCTATCTACGTCTTCGTTGTGGCCATGATCATTCTGTTCGCCAACCCCTTCACCGAGTTTGTTGTGGGTGCAGTCGCTCACTAAGGGTTTCGAACAATAAGTTCTGCAACGGGGCGAATCCATAAGGGTTCGCCCCGTTTTTTTTGGCGCGAGTCATTCAGCGATAGCGGAATAGCGATGGAACGGCTCGATATCAGGCTGCCCTGAACCGGCAACATTAGCCGATGGATGGTGCTATACTCAAAAGAGAACCTTGCACCGCGAACCAGGGAGGCAAGTATGCCAAAAGACGTGAGAAAGTTTGGTTTCAGCGACAAACGGGGGCGCCTCAATACCAGCAATGATCCCTACCTTGATGAGGCCGGCCTGCCGGAACCCTCGCTCTGTAGAGAATGTGGAGCTGTCTACCGCAAAAAGCGCTGGATCATGGATGCCGAGGAGGCGGCTCGCCTGCAACGCAGCGGAACTGCCCGCTCGGTGGTCTGTCCGGCCTGTCGCAAGATCAACGACCGCTATGCGGAGGGGTTCGTCACCCTGCACGGCGCCTATCTGTGGGAGCATGAAGTGGAAATTCGCAACATGCTGCGCAACGAGGAGAGCAAGGCCATGGCCAAGAATCCTCTGGCGCGGATTATCAGCATGGAGCGCTCGGCCGACGATCTGCTCATCGAAACCACCGAAGAAAAGCTGGCTGAGCATTTGGGGCGGGCGGTGCACAAGGCTCACCAGGGGGAACTGAAGGTCACCTGGGCCGACGACCATGCGGTCTGTCGGGTCGACTGGTGCCGTGATGGCTGAGTCGGTTCGGCTATCAGCGGACCCAGCGGGCGACTATCGGTTGCTGGAGCATACCGCCGACATGGGCATCGAGGCCAGGGCTGCCACCCTCGATGCCCTCTTTATTGCAGCTGCGCACGGTTTGCGGGAGATGGTCTTCGGCTCGAACTGTTCCGCCGAGCCGCGCCAAACGCTAGGCGTGACCCTGGAGGGCGGCGATCTCGAAGAATTGCTGGTGGCCTGGCTGGGGGAAATCCTGTTTATCATGGAACAGGAACGCTTTTGCCCGGCCGCCTTTCAGATCGCCGAGATCGACAACCGCCGTCTGCAGGGGTCGGTTATTGGCGAGCCCTCCAGAGAAGAACAGAGTCCGTTGCGCGAGGTAAAGGCGGTGACCTATCACCGCATCAGCATTCGTCGGCAGCAGGACGGCTGGCGGGCAGAGGTCTATGTCGATCTATAGCCCGGAACATTCATGAAGGCTTCTGCTGCAACCGTCAATTGCACGCCATCTCAGGTCGTGCTCGCTCCTTGCGCTTCGACGTACCGCAAGTACGTCTGCAGGGCAACTCCCTGTGCCTGATCTGACGCACACTTGCCGGTTTCGCGACAAAGCCACATGAATATCCCGGGCTAGCCCGGGACCAGAGTACAAGATCCGGTTTTTTAGAGGAACGGAACATGACTGTCAAGGTCGAAAAAATTGATGAATGCCGCTGGCGTATCCCTCGCGAAGGGGCAATGCGCACCGAAGGGCTGATCTATGCCAGTCGCCAGATGATGGAAGTTCTGCAGCGTGAGCAGGCCCTTGAACAGGTTCGCAATGTGGCTACCCTGCCCGGCATTGTCGGCCCGTCCCTGGCCATGCCGGATATTCACTGGGGCTACGGCTTTCCCATCGGCGGCGTGGCCGCCTTCGATGCCGATCAAGGGGTGGTCTCCCCTGGTGGGGTCGGCTACGACATCAATTGCGGAGTGCGGCTGATGCGCTCCAGTCTTGTGGCCGCCGACCTGCAGCCGCACCTGCAGTCCCTGGCCGACACCCTGTTCCGCAACGTCCCTTCCGGAGTCGGCTCGCATCGTCGTGACCTCAAGTTGAGCGTGGCCGAAGAACGCAAGGTTTTGCAGCAGGGTGCCCGCTGGGTGGTGGAACGCGGCATGGGCAGCGCCGAGGACCTGCGCCATATCGAGGCCAGCGGCTTTATAGAAGGGGCCGATCCGGAACTGATTTCAGAGCGGGCCCTGCAGCGCGGCCGTGACCAGCTCGGCACCCTCGGCAGTGGCAACCATTTTATCGAGGTGCAACAGGTCGAGGAGATTCGCGATTCGGCAGCGGCCGAAGTTCTCGGTCTGTTCCCCGGCCAGGTGACGGTCACTGTCCACACCGGCAGCCGTGGCCTTGGCTACCAGGTCTGCGACGATTACCTGCGGGTGATGCTGCGGGCCGCCGCCAAGTACGGCATCAGCTTGCCGGATCGCCAGCTCTGCTGCGCCCCGCTGGGCAGCCCCGAAGGCCGCCAGTACCTGGCGGCCATGGCCTGTGCGGCTAATTTTGCCTTCGCCAACCGCCAGCTGATCACCGCCTGGGTCCGTGAGTCCTTCGAACAGGTGCTGGGCATGAGCGCCGGTGCCCTGCAGCTGTCGCTGATCTACGATGTCTGCCACAACATCGCCAAGTGGGAGCAGCACGAAGTCGAAGGACGCAAACGGCGCCTCTGCGTCCACCGTAAGGGGGCTACCCGGGCTTTTCCCCCCGGTCATCCCGAAATACCCGACTGCTACCGGTCAATCGGCCAGCCGGTGCTGATTCCCGGCGACATGGGCCGGTACTCCTACGTCCTGGTCGGTACCGCCGGAGCCATGGATGAAACCTTCGGTTCCACCTGCCACGGTGCCGGCCGGGTGCTGTCCCGCCATGCGGCCAAAAAGGCCGCCCGCGGTCGCAACATCATCAGCGAACTGGCCGCCCAGGGCATCGTCCTGCGCGCTGCCGGCCGGGCCACGGTGGCCGAAGAGATTTCCGAGGCTTACAAGGATGTCATGGAGGTGGTCGGGGTGGTGCAGCAGGCCGGCATCGGCCGTATCGTCGCCAGGTTAAAGCCGCTGGCGGTGATTAAAGGCTGATGGCGTCGCAAAAAGTCCGTCCTTCTGCGTTACGGTGCTATTTCAGGACCGAAGACATACTGATGTATGTCTTCGGTCCTGAAAAAGCACCAAGCCTTGTAGGTCGAAATTTTTGCTTAGCCATCGGCCATATAGAGGAAAGAGCAGCAAGCTTGTTCATAAGTTGAATTTGAGCAAAGAAAGGTAGCCATGAAGGTCTTTGTCTCCGGCGGGACTGGTTTTGTCGGTCGCGAAGTGGTTCGGCAGTTATTGGCCGCAGACCATGAGCCGGTCTGCCTGGTGCGTCCTGGCTCGGAAGGCAAGCTGCCCGAGGGGCCGAGTCTGGAGATTCGGCACGGCGATGTGACCGATCCGGCTTCGCTCGACGGAGCCCTGCAAGGCTGTCAGGCAGTGATTCACCTGGTTGGCATCATTCGCGAAAGCCCCGAGCATAGCGTCACTTTCAGCCGGCTTCATCGGCAGGCTACGGCCAATATGGTGGCAGCCGCAGAGGCGCAGCAGGTCAGGCGCTTCGTGCACATGAGCAGCAACGGGGTCAAGGAAAACGCCGCCACCGAATATTACCGCAGCAAGTGGCAGGCCGAGCAGCTTTTGCGCGGAAGTGATCTGTCCTGGACGATCTTTCGCCCCTCGGTCATTTTTGGTGCCGAGGACGATTTCTGCAACCGCCTGGCGGAGATGGTTCGGCGCCTGCCGGTGGTGCCGGTCCTTGGTGACGGCCGCTACCGCATCGCTCCGGTGGCGGTGGAAGATGTCGCGGCCGGTTTTGTGGCGGCCCTGCAGACGCCCTCTAGCGTAGGCCGCATTTATCCTATCTGCGGTCGGGACAGTTACAGTTTCGATGAGCTGCTCGACCTGATCGGCCGCGCCCTGGGCCGCGACCGGGTAAGCAAAGCCCACCATCCCCTCTTTCTGGTCAAACCACTGGTGGCCAGCCTGCAGTTCCTGCCCGGCTTTCCCCTGACCAGTGAGCAGCTGACCATGCTGGTGGCTGGCAATGTCTGCGATCCGCAACCCTGGATAGAGGATTTTGCCATTGAGCCGCGTTCTTTTGCCGAAACCATCTCTCGCCAGTTTAGAGAGATACCCGTCTAAATCCCCAATTTTGCTACTCCCTTTATGGCAAAGTTAATGCCTTGAACTTCGCTGGCCGGGACCGGCGAAATAGAGGGCTTTGTTATGGTCTGCCTGGTTGGAGCGGAGACCTAAAACGGCGGGTCGCGTCCCGTCGACCCCAAAAAAAAAGGGGAGCGCCTATGGCTCTCCCCTCGTTGACTAATGGCAGCAACAACCTATTCGGTTTCAGCATCGCCGAAGGGCCACCACCAGCGCTTTTTGCTTTTCACCGGCTTTTCCTCGCCACCCTTGATTTTCTCTTTCATGTTCTTTTCTTTAGGTGCTTTTTCCCCTTTTTCCTTTTCCCCCTTCTGCTTTGCTTTGTCCTTCTGTTTTTCTTTCATCTTGTCCTTGTCGTGATCACCGTCCATGTCCCGATCACGATCGCGGTCGCGGACCTTGTCGCTCTGGGCATGCTCGGCGGCCTGCTCGGCACGACGTTGGGAGGCTCTTTCCATACCGCGTGTGGCGTCCTCGGTCGATTGGCGGTTGCTGTTGGGATTATCCCAGCCCTGACCGCCGCCGTGACCCTGGCCCTGGCCATTGCCGCCACCGTGGCCGCGTGCCAGTACTGGTCCGGCCAGTAACAGGATCAGTAGAGTACTCAACAGCACAGAAAGGATAGATCGATTCATGGTGGTCTCCTTGGTTGCGATAAGTTAACGAAATAATTGAATCAGCAGTAGAGCCATTTTACCACAAGCCGCCGAGAGTAACTTCTGTTATAATCGCCTCCGGTTCGGCCGCTTTATTTATTCAGCAACGAGGCGTGCAACATGGCCAAGGACGACATCTATGCCGGTTCACGGGGACCGGCTCCCTTTGAATTCAACGAGCAGGTTGCGGCGGTGTTCGACGACATGATCACCCGCTCGGTGCCCGGCTACGCGGAGCTGATTGGTCGCTTGGCGCAACTGGCGGCTCATTTCTACCGCCCGGGAAGTCGCATCTACGATCTCGGTTGTTCCAACGGCAACTTCGGTATGCGGTTCGGCGCCGAAATGGGCGAGCGGGAGTTCCGCCTGGTGGCGGTGGACAGTTCACAGCCAATGCTCGACCTCTATCGCGAGCGTCTCGCCGAACATTCCTGGCAGGATGCCGTCGAGCTGGTCTGCGGCGATATCTGCGAACAGCCGCTTAGCCAGGCCTCGGTGGTGGTGATCACCCTGACCCTGCAATTTCTGCCACTGAGCGCGCGGGATGCGCTGCTCGAGGAAATCTACAGGGCGCTGCGCCCCGGCGGCGTGCTGCTGCTGACCGAAAAGGTGGTGCATGCCGACCCGGCGCTGGACGCCCTGCAACAGGATTTCTATTACCGCTTCAAGCGGGAGCGTGGCTATTCCGAACTGGAGATCAGCCAGAAGCGCGAGGCCCTGGAAAACGTGCTCCTTCCGGAAACCATCGAAGCCCATCAGCGACGTCTGGAGCAGGCCGGCTTTGGCCAGCTCGACCTGTGGTTCAAATGGTTCAACTTCGCTTCCTTCCTGGCCTGCAAGGAGGTCGTTTGATGGATCCACTGCGAGAACTCGACCCACGCGGACGGGCGGCCTGGCGGCCGCAGCTGGAGGCGCTGCTGGCCGAGAAGGAACAGTTTATCACCGAGGTCGATGGCAACGCCCGACGCCTGCTACCACTGCTGGAGAGGCTGCCGCAGGTTCCGGAAGCAGAAATCGACCTCGTTGCGGACACCATCCGAATCGGGTGCGCAGCCGATCTCGAACCGCAGCAAAGGGAAGAGTTGCGCGAGATCCTCATGGAGTTTCGTCACTGGCGCAAGGGGCCATTCAACATCTTCGGTATCGAGCTTGACAGCGAATGGCGATCAGATCTTAAGTGGAGCCGGATCAAGGACCAGATCGCTCCCCTGAACGGCCGACGGGTGCTCGACGTTGGCAGCAGCTGCGGCTACTACCTGCTGCGCATGGCCGCCAGCCGGCCGCGGCTGGCCCTCGGTCTGGAGCCCTATGCGCCCTTCTACTGCCAATATCTGCTGCTGCAGCGCCTGATTGGCGAGCCCAGCGTGCACTGTTGGCCGCTCAAGCTCGAGGAACTGCCGGCCATGCAGGGCCGCTTCGACAGTGTCTTTCACATGGGGGTGTTGTCCCATCAGCGGGCTCCCATTGACGCCCTCAAGCAGCTCGCCGGACTGCTGCGTAAAGGTGGTGAGTTGGTGCTGGAGACCCTGATCGTCGAAGGCGACGGCGAGTGGGCCTTCTGCCCGCCCGAGCGCTATGCCAAGATGCATAATGTCTTCTTCCTGCCCACCGTCGACTGCCTGCGCGGTTGGTTGCAGAGGGCCGGTTTCGACCAGGTGCGCTGCATCGACAAAACCTGGACCAGTTCTGCGGAGCAGCGTCGGACCGAGTGGATCAAGAGTGAATCGCTGGTCGACTTTTTGGATCCGGCCGACCCTCGCAAAACCGTCGAAGGTCATCCGGCACCGCTGCGGGCGGTGCTACTGGCCGAGCGGCGCTGATTCTCATTCACTTTCATTGCCAAGGAGGATTGTTATGCCGGTCATTACCCTCGCCATCTCCCCTCAGAAAAAGGACGTCAAGGAACGTCTCATCGCCGGACTCACTGCTGCCGCTGCTGAAGCGACCGGCATTGCAGCGGAGAAATTCGTGGTTTTTATCGACGAAACGCCCCGCGAGAATATCGGCGTCGGCGGCCTGCCTCTGGATCAGGCGCTGGCGCAGCAGAAATAATTGAGACTTTTTAAAACCAGCTGACAAGGAGCAAACCATGAAAAAAGTATCCCTCGGCGTGAAGACCCTCGCCCAGCCGTCGCCGGTGTGGCTGGTCGGCTCATATGACCAGGCCGGCCAGCCCAATCTGGCCACTATCGCCTGGGGTGGCATCTGCTGTTCCAAGCCGCCCTGCGTCGCCATCTCCTTGCGCCCGGCCACCTACAGCCACGATAGCATCCTGCAGCGTGGCGCTTTCACCGTCAACGTTGCCACCGAGCCCTTCGCCCGCCAGGCCGATTTTTGCGGCATTGCTTCGGGACGGGACGGAGACAAATTCGCTGCCGCCGGTCTCACCGCGGTAAAGAGCGAGCTGGTAGACGCCCCATATGTGGAGGAGTTTCCGCTGATTGTCGAATGCCGGCTGCAGCAGACCGTGGAGGTCGGTGGCCACACCCAGTTCATCGGCGAGATTGTCGACGTCAAGGCCGACCCGGAAGTGCTGTCGGAAAGCGGTGTGCCCGATATCGAGAAGGTGCGCCCGATGATCTTTACTCCGGTTATCCGTACTTATCATGGAGTCGGGGAATATTTGGGGCAGGCGTTTTCGATCGGTAAGGAGATCGGTTAGCAGTTAACTTTTTATTTTAAAAATTGAACCCTGAAGAGAGGGGGCCCGCAGGGGTAAACGGTGCGACGGTCTTCTTCGGGTTACTTTCTTCGGCACCGGTCAAGAAAGTAACCCGGCTGGCCGGCCGGGACCGGCGAAGTTAATAGGTTTTTGCCTTTTTTAGTTTTCAATCGGGAGGCAACACCGGCGGGTCGCGTCTTGCCAGACGCCTTCCTTTTTGTCCAGGCGGCAACAAAAAGGAAGCAAAAAATGCCTGCCACTGCGTGGAGCAGCAGATTGCCATGTAGGGCGGATGCGACTACCGTTAAATCAATCCATAGCGACGGTAGATTCCTTGTTACGCCCTTTTTTGCCAAGGATCGGCGCTAAGTCAATCGGTTCATCGTTTCTTCGAACTTGGTGCCTATGGGTTGCAGGGTTTTAAAACCCAACAGCGCGAATGCTGATCCGTTGCATCACGCAAAAATGAAATAGGCCTGCAAACCGATTCAATTTCGGAGGACTACAAACGAAGAGCCTGTCCTTCTCAGATAGTAGACTGGAAAAAAGACGCACCACCTTCTCGCGACAGAAGTCCGGCGACAGCCCAGCCCTTTCTTTGGAGTCAGCAAAGAAAGTAACCCGGCTGCCGGCCGGGACCGGCGAACTTGAAAGGTTTTTGCCTTTTGCCCTTTGCCCTTTGCCCTTTTCAATCGAGAGGCAACACCGGCGGGTCGCGTCCCGCCAGACGCCTTCCTTTTTGTCCAGACGGCAACAAAAAGGAAGCAAAAAATGCCTTCCCCTGCGGGGAGCATTTCTGTCGCGAAGAGTTGGCGAAGGTTTACTGCCATTGCTATAAGTGACAATGGCAGCGATTCTTTAGCAGCTCTCCCCTTTTGCGCTAGTTGTTCGCTAAAACTGTCAGCCGGCAACATTTCCAAACCGGGTTGTATGTTTTTGTTGGTTTTAAACCCCAACAACGCAAAAGCAGATACGCTCCATTACATATCACTGCGCCAGGCATGCACTCCGCAGCGGTAACCAGGGAGCTGCCAACGAAGAGCCTGCTCTTCTCAGATAGTCGATGGGAGCAAAGACGCACCACCTTCACGCGACAGAAGTCCGGCGACAGCCAATCCGTCCTTTCTTTGGTGACTTTCTTTGGACTAGCAAAGAAAGCCACCCGGCTGCCGGCCGGGACCGGCGAAGTTGAAGGTTTGAGGCCGTTGGAAAGCTAACTATTAAAACCGGCGGGTCGCGTCCCGCCAGACGCCTTCCTTTTTGTCCAGGCGGCAACAAAAAGGAAGCAAAAAATGCCTG
>ENA-ORCT01000614-ORCT01000614.1-marine-metagenome-genome-assembly--contig:-NODE-614-length-16424-cov-3.391815_pt1 | contig 16424 bp, 14 predicted proteins | sample MGYA00248632_ERZ508511 | MGnify/ENA primary metagenome ERZ508511 (study PRJEB26182, sample SAMN06268839) | marine metagenome | isolation source: Tt an P1-techrep anaerobic enrichment on pine from sediment...
GCGGGGGAGTGGTGTCAGTGCGCCGCATGCGAAAAGCCCGAACCGGCCTTTTGATTACGGGTACGGAAGTTTACAATGGATTGATACAGGACCGATTTGCGCCCATACTTACGGAGAAAACGATTGCCCTTGGATCCAACGTGGCGGGAGTCCAATTTGTACCGGATGATGAAGATGCGATTCATCGGGCCATTGACAAGCATCTGGAAAACGGATGCGATCTGTTATTGCTCAGCGGAGGTATGAGCGTGGATCCGGATGATGTTACCCGCAAGGGAATTCGCAACGCCGGAGCTGATGAAATGTACTATGGTTCGGCCGTGCTTCCCGGTGCCATGTTCCTGGTGGCCTATATCGGCAATGTGCCGCTGCTCGGTGTTCCGGCCTGCGGGATGTACCATCGCATTACCGTGCTGGATCTGGTACTTCCGCGCATCCTTGCCGGGGAGTATATCGGAAAAAAGGAACTCGCCGTTCTGGGACATGGTGGCCTCTGCCTCGACTGCAAAAAATGCACCTACCCTCACTGCCCTTTCGGTAAGGGAGTATAGTGATCCCGATTACCGAGAAGGAAGGAATTCGATACGGGAAATAAGCGGTATCATCGCATTTCGATTTATTCGACGGAATGCGAAATTATTTAATCCGCATTCTGAAACCGAAATGATCGGAAAATTTAACCATGATTACAGAAGAAAAAAATGACAAAAGCGCTTCCACCCACGCTGTTTCAGAACGATTTGTTGAACATGTTAAATTTCCGAAAAATATGGGAACGCTGGCGTTTGCCAACGCAAGTGCCAAAGTAATCGGCAGTTGCGGAGACGCCATGGAAGTTCAATTGCGAATTGTCGGAAAAACCATATGCGACATAAAATGTGTGCCAGACGGGTGCCTTTACACACGGGTCTGCGCCAGTGCAATGAGTGAGCAAGTGAAAGGGCGGGTAATTGAATCCGCGCTGGAAGTGGATCCCGAAGACGTGGCGGACGCTTTGGGAGGATTGCCCGAAGATCATATGCACTGCGCCAGATTGGCTGTCAATACCCTGGCGGAAGCGGTCGGCAATTATTTCCAACAACACTCCTACTGGGAGGAAAATCGGTTGTGGGCTGCCCGGGTATCGGGCGGGCAAAGGCATCCTGAATCATGTTGCCTTCGGTTTGCTAATTCGAATTAAAAAATGGGAAATCATCCTATGATATCCGCTGTTGTACTTGCTGCCGGCACATCGAGTCGGATGGGAAAAGAGAACAAACTTTTGCTGCCTTTTAGAGGCGAAAGCATACTGCGGCATGTTGTTTCGACTCTAAAGAAGGCTGATATCAAGAGAATTGTCGTTGTACTTGGTCATGAAGCGGAAATTGTCAAAAGACATGTAGCAGACTTGGGCGTGGAGACAATTGTAAATCATCGGTATGAAAACGGCATGTGTACTTCTTTTCAGGAGGGGGTTCGCGCATTGGAAGGAAAATTTTTGGAGGGGATATTACTTTGCCTTGGAGACCAGCCGCTGGTAAATGAACAATCCATAAGGCAACTTGTAAAGGCATTTAAAGCGGACCAAACGGCAACAAAAGTCTTCATCGTGTCCCATGGCGGAAAAAAAGGACATCCCGTCATTTTTCATCCGGATACGATTGCGGATATTTTAAACATTCCTATCAACGGAACGATTCGGGAGGTTGTTCACAGGTACCAGACCGAATACACTAAAATCGAGACAGACGATGGCGTTATTAAAGATGTTGATACAAAGGACGATTATCTTAGATATTGCCGCTAAGCTGTATTGAATGTTTTGGGAACGCGGATTTATTTAATCCGCGTTCCCCGGTGTTGTTCAGGCAATGCATAGTGATTTTTTATGGGTATTTCCTGAACGACGGATGTTGATAACCTCCGCGATAATGCTGACGGCAATTTCCTCCGGCGTCTCCGCGTTGATGTCTATCCCGATGGGGGCGTGGACCTCATTCAGGCTGTCTTCAGAAAATCCTTTTGCTGCCAGATTCTCATATGTTTTTTTTATTTTGGTTCGGCTCCCTATCATCCCGATGTATCGGGCATCCGTACCTGCTGCCCATTCGAGAACAGTCTGATCATAGGCATGCCCTCTGGTGACGATGATAACATAAGAGAAATCGTTTATCGTCAGTTGAGAAAACACGTCGGTAAAGTTACAGGCGATCGTCTGGTCGACTTCGGGGAATCGCTCGGGGTTTGCATACTCTTTCCGGTCATCGATTACCACCACCCGGAATCCAGCCATCTTGCCGATGCGGCTCAGATAAAACGAGATGTGTCCGCCTCCAAAGATAAAGAGCGTTGGCAGGGGCACAATGGGTTCAATATATATCTTGGCTTTTCCGCCACAGATCATTCCGTCGTCATTCCGATCGGCAAGATCAAAATCGAACAGCTTCGGTATTCCTTTACGGATAACATGTCTGGCTTCCTCCAGCATCCTGGCTTCCAGAATGCCCCCGCCGATACTCCCAAGAATATCGCCATCCTGCCTGATTAACATCTTGCTGCCTTGTGAGCGAGGCGTTGATCCCGAGATGGAAATAAGCGTTGCCAGCGCAGCACTTTCATTGCTCTGGCGCAATCTTTGAATTTCTTCGTAAATGTCGTTCATCAGTCAAATCCTCCGGATAATAGCAATGATTTATTGAATGAGTGGACAGGGGGCATCTTTAGGGTCGATGTCCGTACCCAATAGAGCAGCAATGTTTATGCCATAATTCTGTGGGGGCGCATGCATGATGATAGCTCTATCGGTCTAAGAATTTGGCGAAAACAGGGGCAGAAAAGGGCGTAAGCAGAGGTGCAGGTCATCGGTGAGTTAACCCTGGGTCGAAATAGCGACTGGTTGGTGGGGGAGCCTCTTGGCGGGCGTTTCGTTCTGCGTGGGGTGGTGAAAATCCTCCATAATCCATTCCTTGAGCGTAATCTGCTTTTTAACCCTCATTTTACCACTCAAGTTATGGAATGTCAGGTTTCAGTGTCCGGCCGCTGTCTTTCTCAGTCCTGAGACCTGAAACCCGACGCCAGACCGGCGGAACAATGGCCGGATTAGTATTCAAATCCATGTTGCGGGTAATTGTTACCATCCCGGCCCTTGTGCAACAAAGCAGGCGATATACAGACGCTTCGTCTCAGTCTCGATGCATCATCCTTTCATGTGAACCGGTTCGCCATGCCGTTTGGTATAAAAATGCCAATGTTAATGAGTTGTTCGTTGATTTTTTTAGAAATTCACCAGTGTTGGTATGAACCTTGCGAAGAAATATATTCAAAGTCGGCTCCGGGATATCATCCATTTGTCGTTGTATTTCACGTTCAGGCTCTCAGGTCCTGAAACGATAACACTGATGTGCATGATTGCCGAACGCTTTCCCAGGCAGCTTGATCAAACAGCCGTTCACCGTGAAGTCATGTTTACTTAAATTCCCATAAACAAGCAAGAAGGAGGTTTGCCAATGACCAAGGAACAGCTCGTGGAATCTTTCAACACATTCTTCAGCACTGTTTTGTCTACTCCGGCCAAGGCTTTTGCTGATCTGCTCAGTCCCGACGTTGTATGGGAAAACTATCTTCCCGCACACGTTCCCTTCGGCGGTAAATACGAGGGCATACAAGAACTTGTCAAATATCTGACCCAACTCAGCGAGTCCATCGTCATGGGACCGCTGGAATACCTTGAATATTATGCCGAAACCGACACCAATACCCTTATCGTTGTCGGTAAAGAAAATGAGAGTACCAGTAAAACCACGGGTCGCACATATAATATGCCGTTTGTCTGGATTGCTAAATTCAGCGAGGAAGGCCGGCTGATCTACTGCCGTGAGCACAATGATACCCGCGAAATGAGCGCGGCTTTCGATTGATATTTGTTGATGCAGGGGGCGGAGCCAGTCACTCCGAATAGAATTTATGAAGCAATCCATTGGCAGTGCAGAGAAACATAAATGCCCGCGCAAGCCACCTTGCGCTTTCAGGAGAAACTGTCGGAAGTTTTACAAGCCGGAGGATGCACTGTTTTGCCGCGATTACTGCGTATTGGTCACGGGCGGAGAGCATCCCCGGATTAACGAAGGAATTTTTCGAACGAGTCACGATAAGAAAAAACAGAAATTTATAAAAAGAAATAAGGAGACCAGAATATGAGCAGTCGAATTTTACCGGAATTCGAAATGCTGATTCCGCAAAGCATGGAAGAGGCCATAAAAGCCCTTGGTGAGTATAAGGAAAACGCATCGGTTCTGGCCGGGGGGACCGATTTGCTGGTCAACATGAAAGGCGGAATGAGATGTGCCGCAAATGAGTTTGGCACGCACTATGTTGTGAGCCTTTCGGAAATCCCCGACCTGGACTACGTCAAGTATGATGAAAAGGCCGGTCTGAGGATCGGGGCCATGGCAACCCTGACCACGGTTGGAAACGATCCTGTTATAAAAGAAAAATATTCTGCTTTGTGGGAATCCATAGCCGTTTGCGGTACGGCTCAGACCCGCAATATGGGAACCGTTGTGGGAAATCTTCTGAATGCATCCCCATGCGCCGATTGCAGCTGTGCCATACTGGCCCTGGGGGGCACAGTGGTACTGGAAGGACCCATTGGCCGTCGGGATGTGGATATAGACGACTTCTGGACCGGCTACCGGTTGACCGCAAGACAATCCAATGAGATCGCAGTTGAAGTGAAACTTCCCCCCATCCCCGAGGGTACGGTTTCCTCACACATAAAAATGACCCGTGTTGCACACGACCTGGCGAAATTGAGCGCTTCGGTCCGTCTCGATATATCCGGCAGCACCTGTCAGCGGGCACGAATCGCAATGGGCTCCGTGGCTCCTGTCATCATACGGGTGAACGAGGCAGAAAAAATTCTGGCCGGCGCCGAGATTACCGATGAACTCCTTGATCGCGTGGCAGAAAGCGTCTCCTCGGAAATCACTCCCATTGATGATGTCCGCTCCACGGCGGAATACCGACGTGAGGTAGGGGGTGTGCTGGTGAAACGCACCATTCAAAAGGCATTCCGGAATCAGTAACGCCCACCAGTTGCGGACGAAAATAAGGAGAAAATATAAATGAAGACCCGATTTATTACCCTGTATGTAGATGGTGAGGAATATAAACTGGACGTTCCCGTCAATCGCACCCTGCTCCAGGTTCTCAGATACGATTTGGGGAAAATGGCGCCGGCGTTAACCGGAACCAAGCTTGGTTGCGGAACCGGCGAGTGCGGTGCTTGTACCGTGCTGGATGAGGACAGAAACAGCATCCTGTCATGCCTCACATTGGCCGTACTGATGGATGGAAAGAAAATCTCGACCATTGCCAGCCTTGAAAAAGACGGTGAGCTTCATCCGGTTCAGCAGGCTTTTGTGGACAAGGGGGCCATCCAATGCGGCTACTGCACGCCGGGCATGGTCATGAAATCCGTGAGCCTGCTGGAGAGAAATCCGGATGTCACCGAGGAAGAAATTCGCGCTGAGCTTGAAGGCAATATCTGCCGTTGCACCGGATATGTGAAAATCGTGGAAGCTGTCGAACAGGCCCGTGATCAAATGAAGGCTCAGGCAGGGAAATAAAGGGGGGGATGACCATGAGTGAATTTTCTGTGGTAGGAAAGCGAGTGCCAAAAGTTGATGCAAGAGCAAAGGTTACGGGCCGCGCGCTTTACGCGGACGACATTTATATCCCGGGCATGCTGTACGGCAGAATTGTCCGTTGCTGGGAATATGCCCATGCCAAAGTAAAAAAAATCGACGTTTCCGAGGCGAAAAACATGCCGGGCGTGGTCAAGATTCTGTTGCCCGAAGATACCTCCGGGTACCCGTCATACAACAGCGGTACCATGGATATGTTTGCTTCGGATGAACTCAATGCGACATGGGGAGAACTCGGTGAGCAGGTTATATTTACAGACCATGTGAAACATCAGGGAGACGCCATCTGCGGGATCGTCGCAAAATCCGAAGAGCAGGCGGAAAGAGCTGTTGAAAAAATCCGTGTGGATTATGAGCCCCTGCCTGTGTATCTGACCGCGGAAGAGTCCAAACAGCCGGATGCGGTGCCGTTTCACCCCGACAAACCCAACAATATGGCCTACAAAGTCCCCGGTGTCATTTTTCCCGAAGGATATTATGGGTACGGCGATGTGGATAAGGGGCTGGACGAAGCAGACCTCGTCTATGATGAGACGTTCTATGTCCCCAAGCAGAAGCAGTGTCAGATGGAACCCCACTGTTATATTGCCCTTTTTGACGACAAGAATCGTCTGAACGTATGGACCTCCACCCAGATGCCCAAACCCGTTCATAACAAACTGAGCCGTATTTTCGGGCTTCCCATGACCCAGGTCAAGGTCAATCAGACCGTCATCGGCGGGGCATTTGGCGGCAGGTTGGGGCTGGTCGGCGAGCCCGCCACCTGCGCCATGGCAATGGCCGTGCCGGGTCGTCCCATCAAGGTCAATTACACCCGTGAGGAGGATTGGGTGGCATCGGAAAGTCGGAATCCCGGATTCTGGAAATTGAAAATGGGTTTCAAAAAAGACGGCACCCCTGTGGCCTATGACGCCAATTTTACAACCCTCAAGGGGGGCTACTATACCCATGCCGGGGTTGTATTTGTTTCAGGAATACTTGCAAGGGCGCATTACAAATTTGAAAACTGGAGATACGACGGGGCGAGTTACTTTACCAATCAGGCCCCTTGCGGCGCTTTCCGTGGATATGGCAATCCCCAGCAGTCATTTGCCATGGAGCAGTTGATTCAACGGATGTGCAACGAAACAGGGATCGATCCGGTGGAATGGCACATGAAATGGCACCGGGATATCGGTGAAGACATTTACGGCTTCGGCGTTCCCATCCAGTCCTGCGGTGCAAAAGAGGCTCTTCAAAAAGGAGCCGAAGCCTTCAAATGGAAAGAGAAGCGAAAAAAATATGCCAACCAGACCGGTGTGAAACGCCGCGGAATAGGCATGATGCTCGGTGTCCATGCCAGCGCGGGCTTCCCCGTGCTGCTGGAGCACACCGTTGCCACGGTTAAACTGAATGAAGATGCCACGGCGGTGGTAAACTGTTCCATCAGCGATCTGGGATGCGGCAACCACACGGCCATCACGCAGATCGCCGCGGAGACCCTGGGATTCCCCATGGAAGATGTTTTCCTGCTTGCAGGAGACTCCGATGCAAATGCCTTTGATATTGGCGCCCATTCCAGCCGTACCATCTGGACAGCCGGCCTTGCGGTTAAAGAGGCTTGTGAGGACGCCGTGAGACAGATTCTCGAAAAAGCGGCCAAATTCCTGAAGGTGGATCCCAAGGATCTGGAGATGAAGGACAAGAAAATCTTTGTAAAAGACAACCCCGCTCAGGTGGTGGACCTTGCGGACATGCTCTGGAAGGGCATTTACGCCTTCATGGATCCGGAAACCTTCCAGTTCCCGTTTGAGCGCGGCCAGATTATCGGCAAAGGAGATTTTATGCCCTTTGCCAATAATCCGGCATGGTACGCATGCTTTGTTGAAGCGGAAGTGGACATGGAAACCGGTGCATGGAAGCTGATTGACTGCTGCTATGTCAACGACATTGGCAAAGCCATCCATCCGCCGTCCGTGGAAGGGCAGTTGGAAGGGGGGATCCAACAGGGTATCGGCTATGCCCTTACCGAAGAGATCTATTACGATGCCAATGGGTTATGCCTTAATAACAACTTCACTGACTACAAAATGCTCGGCCCTTCGGACATGCCCAGGTGCGACATACACCTGCTGGAAACACCCGAACCGTACGGCCCCTACGGCGGCAGGGGCGCCGGAGAGGGTGGGCTTATCGGCCCCGTTGCGGCAGCGGCCAACGCCATCTCCGACGCTGCGGGCGTTCAGATTACCGAAGGGCCCATAACGCCGGAGAAAATCTTGAAGGCGATCAAGGAAAAAGGGCGGTAGTAAAAATGTGTTCCCTGAAACGATAAACGAAACCGCGAGGGCGTGTTCCTAATGGTTGCAGTGGAGCACGCCAGGCGTGGGAGCAGTTTGAAGGGCCGCAACGAACCTTGCAATTTGCTCCCTGAAACAAAGGAGGACCGCATGGCAGAGTTTGAAACCAAACGGGTTGAGGGACAGGAGAGCATGGTCACCGTCGCTGCGCTTCAATTTGAGCCGCTTTTGGGCCAGGTGGATCGTAACCGGGAAAAGTTGGTCGAATTGACCACCCGGGCGTTCGATCAGCAAGCGCAACTGATTGTTGCGCCGGAAGCGTGCACGAGCGGATATGTTTTCAACAACCGGCAGGAAGCCGGCCAATGCGCCGAAGCCGTTCCCGACGGACCGACAGTGGCGGCTCTGGCCGACCTGGCGGGTAAAAATAACGGCTATATCGTCACGGGACTGATCGAAAAAGAGGGCGCCCTGCTTTACAACACGGCCGTACTTGTCGGTCCGGAAGGCTATATCGGCAAATATCGTAAAACCCATCTGTGGGATCTGGACAATACCCTTTACGAGCCGGGAAACGCTTTTCCCGTATTCAACCTGCCTTTTGGCCGGGTGGCCATGAGCATCTGTTACGACGGCTGGTTTCCGGAAGTCAACCGCATCTACGCGGCCCAGGGCGCCGATATCATCTGTCATCCCACCAACTGGGTGGTGGTCCCGGGACTGGCTGAACCGCAAAATCCGTCGTGGGTCTTCGCTGCCGCGGCCCAGGCGGCCTGCAGCGGTCTGATCGTCGTGTGCGCCGACCGCATCGGTACCGAACGCGGGATTACCTTCGGCGGCCACAGCTGTGTCTGCGGGCTGCCCGGTGTTATCCAGGGGCCGGCGGCTTTTGATGAGGAAGAAGTGCTGATCACACCGATCAATGTCATGGATGCGCGGCGCAAACAGGTCAGCCCGTGGAATCATCTCCTGCGGGACCGTCGTACCGATCTGTACGATACGATGCTGGGATATGATGGTTGTCCTCCTACAGGGCGATGATGCGCAGGCATTTGGCTGATGGCATTTAATAAAAGATATCCGCAGCGCTTTATTCTGAAACATCCCGTTTATCACTGCTAACTTCAAGGAGAATTGAAGATGGACATTCAGGCCCTGGCTGAAAAGATACAGAAACTGGAGGACATCGAGGCAATCAAGCAGCTCAAGTATACCTATTCGTTGGGTTGCGACCGGGCCATCAATGCGGGTGATGCCGAATTGCTGTTGACGGTTTTTACTCCCGACATCGTCTGGGACGGCGGCGAGTTCGGTACGGTCGAAGGTTTGGATGGCATGAAGGCGATGGCCGACGGTATGCCGGCCCGGATCACGTTCACCTACCACTTTTTTACCAACCCCATCATCGAGATCAACGGCGATACGGCTACCGGCCGCTGGAATCTGTGGGCCATCTATACCTGGGCCGACGGCAACGACATGGTGTTGGCCGGTATAGAAGAGGACGTCTATAAAAAGGTCAATGGAAAGTGGCTGATCGACAAGTTGGTGGTCAAAACCGCCTTTCTGGCGCCCTATACCGAAGGGTGGAGCAAAATCGTCACGGGCGCGGCCGTGAAAGGTTGATATTGCCGACGGATAGTCCGGCATCACTTTAACGCCTGATTGTATAAGAGGAGAACTATAGTATGTACCAGACCCCTCAGACGATACGTGATTTGCTTCAAAGAAATGTGATCGATTTTCCTGATCGGGAAGCATTCGCTTCCATCTCCTATCGCACCGGGGAGTGGGTCCGGCACAGCTGGAAGGAAATGGACGCAATTACGGACCGGGTGGCGGCGGGATTGGCCGGGCTGGGTGTAAAAAAAGGCATGAAAGCCGCTTTCCTGCTCACCAACAGTGCCGAATGCTACTACACCTATCTGGCGCTCCACAAACTCGGCGCCGTTTTCGTGCCGATCAATGTGCGCCTGGTTGCCCGGGAAGTGGCGTATATCGTGGAGAACTCCGAAGCGGATTTTGTCATCGCCGGCCATGATTTTCTGCCGCTGGCCGAGAACCTGCGCGACCGCCTGGGTGCCAATGCCTTTGTCGGTATTGAAAAGCCCGGCGAGATCCTGCCTGAAGGCGTCGCTTCCTTCACCACCCTGATGGAGACGACCGAACCGCCGCCCGACGTTGAGATCGGCCCTGACGATATGGCTGATATCCTCTACACCAGCGGTACCACGGGATTGCCCAAGGGCGTGGTCCTGACCGAGGCGAGCAAAGTGGCCTGCGGCCGGCTTGTCGGAACAGGGCTCGGACTCGCCCGCCTGCATTACGGGGTGCCGAGTGTTCAGACCGTTTTTCCATTTTTTACATCCAGCGGCTGCAGTTCGGTGATGATGATGTGGCTCTATTTCGGTTTCAAAGTCATTCTGGAGCCGGTCTTTGATGTGGTCCAGACCCTTGAGACCATGCAGCGGGAGAAATCGACCGTTTACGGCGGTGCACCGCCCATGTTCGTCTTTCTTCTAAACCACCCCAGATTCAAGGAATTCGACACCTCGTCCCTGAAGGTAGCCATCTCCGGTGCGGCGGCCATGCCCGAAGAGGTAATCCGGCAGGTCCGGGCCGTGTGGCCGAATCTGAAAGTATACAATACCTACCTGCTGACCGAGGGCGGCACCGGCGGTACCGTTCTCAGCGCGTCCGACGCACTGACCAAACTCGGGTCCATCGGCCAGCCTTGTGCGCCGGATCAGGAAGTCAGAATCGTGGGCACCGACGATCGCGATGTCGCTACCGGAGAGATCGGCGAAATTATTCTCCGGGGGCCGAATATCATGAAGGAATATTACAAAAATCCGGATGCAACGGCCCGGACTCTCCGTAACGGATGGCTCCATACCGGTGATATGGGATACTATGACGAGGATGGATACCTTTACTTCACCGACCGTGCCAAGGACATGATCGTGCGGGGCGGCTACAATGTCTATTCGGTTGAGGTGGAGAACGCCCTGTACGAACATCCTGCCGTTAAACAATGTGCGGTTGTCGCCAAGCCCCACGACAAGCTCGGCGAAGACATCGTGGCCTTTGTGGTCCTGAAAACGGCGAATAGCGCCACGGCTGAAGAACTGCATGCGTTCACCACGGACAAGCTGGCAGACTACAAACGTCCCCGGGATATCCGTTTTCTTGATGAATTGCCTCTCAACCCGACGGGCAAGATGGACAAGCGATCTATCCGCGCCCGGTATGTTGAAGAAGAAATCTGATATCGGATTCGAAAGAACCGGGCGCAGCGGGATCTGACGCTCACTGTGCCGATTAACTTCCAGCAGTAAAAGATTGAACGGCAACTGCTGAAAAGGAACCTATTTTACAAACAGGGAGAAGAGTAGTGAGAACAAAAGAGCAGTATATCGACGGGCTGAAAACACTCAAACGCAACCTGTATTTCAACGGCGACAAGGTTGACCGTGACATAGAGGAGTTGGCGTTTTCCACCAATGTGATCGGCAAAACCTTTGAAGCCGCCCGGGATCCGGAGACCCAGGATCTTTGCACGGCCACCTCTCATCTCACGGGTGAGACCATCAACCGGTTCTGCCACGTTCATCAGAGCACGGAAGACCTTCACAAAAAGCAGGACATGACCCGCGCCCTGTGCCGCAAAGTCGGTTACTGCATCGGGCGATGCATGGGCGTCGATGCGATCAATGCAGTCAATGCCGTCTCCTTTGAAGCCGACAGGGCCAATAAGGGAAAGAGTGAATACCACCGGAATTTCCTCAAGTGGCTGGAGAATTTTCAGAAAAACGACCGGGTGGGTTCCTGCGCCCAGACCGACGTCAAGGGACAACGACTGCTGCGTCCTTCGCAGCAACCGGACCCGGACGCCTACCTCCGCGTGGTGGAAAAGAAGAGCGACGGCATCGTTGTCAGGGGCTGCAAGGTTCACATTACATTTGCGTCGGTTGCGGATGAGATCATCGTTGTACCGACACGGGCACTGGGCCCGGACGAGAGCGACTGGGCCGTGGCCTTTGCCGTTCCTGCCGACCACGATGGGGTGAAACACGTCCTGCATGCCCACAACATGCGGAAACGAAGAAATTTCCAGCGAGGATTCGATTTTGGGGCAGTCGATTCCTATGTCATTTTCGATGACGTCTTTGTCCCCTGGGAGCGGGTGTTCCTGTGCGGCGAGCACCAGCACGGCGGCCTTTGTGCCATGCTGTTCGCTCTTTTTCATCGCCACAGCTACTCCGGGTGCAAACCGGCGGTGGGCGATATCGTCCTGGGCATGGCCGCGTTGGCGGCCGAGGTCAACGGGATCGAAAAAGCATCCCACGTCCGGGATAAGCTGTCCAAGCTTATCCAGATCGCCGAGCTGGGTTATGCGGCCGGTTACACCGCCTCTGAGATGGGCAAACCCGAGATTCACATCCCTGGAATGGGAGTGGTGCCATTTGGTCCCGGATCGTATATTCCTAACTCCATTTATGCCAATGTGGGCCGTTGCCTGACGGGCGAGTCGGTTTTTCACGAACAGGAGATCCTGTGCGACATCGCCGGCGGCATGCCCGCCACCTTCCCCTATGAACAGGAATTAACCAACGAAGAGCTCAAACCCCTGATGGAGAAATACATTAAACGGAATCCGGATATTCCCATAGACGATCAAATCAAGTTCTGGCTGTTCCTTGGGGACATGACCGTTTCCGGCATGAGTGGATCGCTCAATTACGGGGGATTTCACGGGGGCGGCTCCCCCATTATGGAACAGATCGCCATTACCTCGCAGTACGATATCAACGCGCGTAAGGAAGTCGTGCGGAGATTGGCCGGAATGAATTCAGGCAAGAAGTAAGGGGGATTGAAATGAAAAATGATGTGAGTTCCATGTTTTCTCTGCAAGACAAGGTGGCGATTATCACCGGGGCCAGCAGGGGCATCGGCGAGGATTTTGCAAAATTGATCGCAAAAGCGGGTGCAAAGGTTGCCATATGCAGCCGGAAGCAGGAGGCGGTCGATGCAGTAGCGGAAACCATTCGAAAAGAAGGCGGCGACGTTCTCCCCCTCGCGGCCAATATAGCGGAAGCCTCGGACAGGGAGAACCTTGTCAATGCGACAATGGACTGGGGGCGGCGAGTCGATATTTTGATCAACAATGCCGGCGCCAATCCGCAGTTCGGCGGACTGGAATACTTGTCGGAAGAGGCTTTCGACAAAGTGATCGATGTGAATTTGAAGGCCACCCTGTTTCTATCCCAATTGGCGTACAAGATGTGGATGCGGGAAAACGGCGGTACTATCCTGAATGTCTCTTCCATCGGCGGGCTGCAATGCTCTACGGGAATCAACGGTTACAATGTCATAAAGGCCGCATTGAACCATCTCACGCGATGCCTTGCCAGTGAATGGGGACAAAACGGAGTTCGTGTGAACGCCCTGGCTCCCGGTATCATTAAAACGGATTTCAGCAAGGCGCTGTGGGAAAATCCCCATTTCCAGTCCATGATCAAACAAAATCCGATTGCCCGATTTGGAGAGGTCGGGGATGTGACCGGGGCGGCATTATTCCTGGTTTCCGATGCCGCCGCCTATATTACCGGCCATACGCTGGTCATCGATGGAGGAATGCTGGTAAAAGCGTAACCCGGGCATAGGGCCGTGGAGAAAATAATGCGGCCTTTTTCGTTCCAGTTCGAGGAGAAATACAACAGGTTCTTCCTCCGGGAAAATAACCGTGGGCGACTGGAGGAAGAATCTGCGCATGACCGGAAAAATTTGTCACTGATAACCGCTGTCATTTACATGTGTGAGAGAGTCGTAGCAGGAAATTGCCATGCAAAATAAGGAACAGAAAAAAGAGATCCTGAACGAAGATAAACAGGATAACAAGGATAATGTTCTAAGATCCAACGGAAAAGTGGATGGTATGCCTTCCAGATTCCGTATGAATGGGAAAGAGACCATGACTTCATTTGAAAGAGTTGGCGATACACTATGCCGGGTCTTGTTGGAAGAATTGGGTTCCACAGCTAAAGCGATTGATGTGAGTATCGAACACGGGAATAATGAGGAAAAGAAAGAGAACTTAACAAAAGATGGATGATATTCTTGCCCCATCGGTGATCAGTTAAGACGATCTCTCTCCCGGAACCGATATCAAAGGAAACCGACGATGCCGAATGCAGCACTCATCCTTTACTACTCCCGGTCACAAAATACGACACAACTGGCCAAAGCCGCTGAAGCTGCCATTGCCGCCTGCGGTTGGCAGGTTATCCGGATGCCCCTTGCCAGAGCCGTTAAGGCATTTCCTGAAGTCGATCCGTCGCTGGTGGTACTGGGTGTACCGGTACATTACTGGACCGTTCCGGCTGCAGCCATGGAACTGATTCAAAATTTGCCGGCGATGAACGGCTCCCATGCATTTGTCTACTCCTGCTACGGCGGTTGCGTGACCAACAATGTTCCCTTTACGCTGGCACAGGAGATGACCGCAAAGGGCGCCCGCGTTATTGGAGGTGCACAGTTTCTTGCCCCCCATTCCATCCGCAATGCCGGCGGCCGTCGGCTGGGCGAGGAAGAAGAGCGGTTCGGCAAGGGGCATCCCACCGGGAAGGCTCTGGCCGAGTTTGCCGACGCATTGACCCGTGCGGCCCGGGCCATCGAAACCCGCAGCGCCCGACCGGTGAATCAGGATCTTTTGAAAATCAATACCATGGGGTTCATATCCGGCGTCATGGATGCTGTATCGCCGCTTAAGATGAAACGGGCATTTATGCCGCCGGTGACCGTCAATCCATCGGCATGCGACGGTTGCCATGCCTGTTCATCCGTTTGCGATACGGGAAGCATTAAGCACGAGGGGGCAGGGATTGTGCGTATTGATCAGAAAACCTGCTATCGATGTTATGGATGTATCGAGGTCTGTCCGAATAACGCGTTGACCACAAACTGGAAACAGGCCGAATGGCTGGTTCGCTCCATGAAATGGATTGTCAGAGATGCCGAAAGCTTAATTGTGCTCTGAATACATATCGCTTTTCATTATTGTTTTAATAGCATGACTTAAGAAAGGAATCATCATGAGTATGGCATGTGCATCGGTACATAGCGAGAATATGTTTTGGGATGAATACCTGCAAAAGCGGGTCAGTGCCGATGAGGCGGTCAACGTCGTCGAATCCGGCGATTGGGTTCAATATGGAGAGTTTGTCTGCATCGCACCGGATTGTGATGCAGCCCTGGCCCGGCGAAAAGACGAACTCAAGGATGTCAAGATCAGTGCCATCTGTCTGACCCTGGTGCCGGAGCCCGCGAAAGTAGATCCCAAAGGAGAACATTTTGTCATCAACGACTGGTATTTCTCGGGCATTTCGCGCATGCTGCATGACAAGGGGCTCTGTCACCATATCGCCCCGCTATACCACCAGATACCGATCGCCCACCGAAAGGGCGAAATGCCCCGCTACAAGGCTGCCTTCATATCCGTGGGGCCGATGGACAAAAACGGTTATTTCAACCTCGGACCGAGTTCCTCGGTCACCTATATGTTTCGTGAATTTTGCGACAACGTGATTGTCGAGGTAAATACATCTATGCCCCATTGCCTGGGCGGTGCCGGAGAATCCATTCATATCTCGGAGGTGGATTATATCGTTGAAAGCAGTAAAAATCCGCCCCTGCTGCAGGTCCCCGGTCAAGAGGAAGCCACGGAGGCAGATGTCAAAATTGCCCGGCTGTTAATGGAAGAGCTGGAGGACGGTTGCTGCCTGCAGTTTGGCATCGGCGCCCTGCCCAACCTTGTTGCCAAAATGATCGCCGAATCCGACTTGAAGGATCTGGGCATGCACACCGAGATGCTGGTTGACTCCTGCGTGGACCTCTATGAATCCGGCATTCTGACGGGTAAACGCAAACAGATCGATAAGGGCAAAATGGTCTACACGTTTGCCATGGGAACCAACAAGCTCTACGAATTCATCGACAATAATCCGGCCTGCGCCATCTACGGGTGTGAATATACCAACGATCCCGTTGTGATCGCCCAAAACGACAAGGTTTTTGCGGTCAACAACTGCCTGCACATCGACCTTTACGGACAGGTGTCGGCTGAATCGATCGGGCCACGGCATATATCGGGAACCGGCGGTTCGATTGATTTTATGCTTGGAGCCTTCCGCTCCAAAGGGGGCAAAGGCTTTGTGTGTATGAACGCCACGGCCACGGGCAGGAACGGAGAGATCTTCTCGCGAATTGTTCCGTGCTTTAAACCCTTTACTGCGATCACGATGCCAAGGACGATCCCCCATTATATCGCCACCGAATACGGCATTGTGAACCTCAAAGGCAAGTCCACCTGGGAAAAAGCGGAAGCGCTGATCAGTATCGCCCACCCGGATTTCCGGGATGAATTGATAGCGGTCGCTGAGCAGAATAATATCTGGATAAG
>ENA-ORCT01000616-ORCT01000616.1-marine-metagenome-genome-assembly--contig:-NODE-616-length-16377-cov-3.486503_pt1 | contig 16377 bp, 13 predicted proteins | sample MGYA00248632_ERZ508511 | MGnify/ENA primary metagenome ERZ508511 (study PRJEB26182, sample SAMN06268839) | marine metagenome | isolation source: Tt an P1-techrep anaerobic enrichment on pine from sediment...
TACCGGGCTGGTATTGAGTACCTCGACAACCCCAACCTCATCCCCTTCATCCCTTCCTGGAAGCGGGTCATGGACGCAATTCCTGAGATATTGGACCAGTTTAATGAGGCTGTGGAAGAAGACAATAAAATATGAGTATTCAAAAGAACACTTCGCGCCATTGATATATCTTTCAGTTGCCATTAGGTAGTCTATCACCTTGTTTCGAAACTATCAAAGACAATAGAATGAGGATATCTAACAGCCACTCGAGAATAAATAGGAATATAAGCAAATAGCCATATCGTAAAACATAACATACCGATGGATATCAGACTGAAAATAAAACTTACTAATCGGCTCAACCGGATCTACCAAAAGAAATTATCTCAAAAGTGGCTGGATGATTTCATCGCTTTTGTTGAAGCTCATAAAAATCCAAATCCCAGGCGACAGCAAATCTGGAACGAGCGCAAGGTGATCTTAATCACCTATGGCGATGCCATAACAAATCCGGGGGAGTCGCCACTCGAAACGCTGCGTCACTTTTGCAACAACTATCTGCGAGGCTGCGTTTCCACCATTCATATTTTACCATTTTTCCCTTTTAGCAGCGACGATGGATTTTCGGTTATGGACTTTTATGCGGTAAACCCCAACCTGGGTGATTGGAAGGATATTGAAGCCCTGGAAAAAGACTTCATTTTGATGGCTGATTTGGTGGCCAACCATGCCAGCAGCCAAGGGGTTTGGTTCAAACAGTTTCTTAACAATGAAGCGCCGGGCAAAGATTTTTTCTTTTGCCCCCCTGCCAATTTTGATACCTCTCAGGTCATCCGGCCGCGCAGCAGCGATTTGCTGACTCAGTTCGAAACCGCTGATGGACCAAAAAAAGTGTGGACGACATTCAGTGCGGATCAGGTTGACTTGAACTACGGCAATCCTGAAGTTTTGAAAGAAATGCTACAGGTTTTTCTTTTTTACTTGTCGAAAGGAATTCGCGTGGTGCGTCTTGATGCCATTGCTTTTCTATGGAAAACTTCGGGAACAGCCTGTATTCACGAGCCCGAAACGCATGAGGTGATATCACTCTTCCGCGAGATCATGGACTACTGTTACCCGGGAGCTCTCCTGTTGACCGAAACCAACGTGCCACACAAGGAAAATATCACCTACTTCGGATTAGGCGATGAAGCCCACCTGATCTATCAGTTTGCCCTCCCTCCCCTGCTTTTGCATGCTTTGCACTCAGGAAACGGAAACTACCTGACCCGGTGGGCCCGGGAACTGAACAGCACACAAGAAGGGATGACTTACTTAAATTTCACCTCGTCGCACGACGGCATTGGTGTCCGTCCGCTCGAAGGAATTATTCCGGAGGATGAGACCTTGGCCATGATAGAAAAACTGAAAACCTACGGAGCCCGCGTCACCACCCGTCAGTTGGGAGGCCGGCAGGTGCCTTATGAAATTAATGTCACCTATTTCGATGCACTGAAAGGCACCAAAGATGGCCCGGACGAGCACCAGGTAGCCCGGTTTCTGCAATCACAAACGATCATGCTGTCGCTACAGGGTGTGCCTGCCTTCTACTTTCTGAATCTTTTCGGTATTGAAAATGATGAGGAAGGCGTAGAAACAACGGGAGTTAACCGGTCTATCAACCGGCGCAAGTTTAGCTTGGAAGAACTAATGACCCTTTGGAAAGATCGGCCGGTACACCACAAGATTTTAAAAGAGTTGTCGTTCAGAACTGGGATCAGGCGCAACCTGGCTGCGTTTTCGCCCAACGCACAACAACTTGTACTGAAACTGGGCGACTCCTTTTTTGGCATCCTGAGGAAAACAAATCGCATGGAAAACTCGGTGGTCTGTATTTATAACCTAACCAGTAAAAATCAGAAACTGGCTTTGCCCCCGGGGTTAATGGAGTTCAGCCGCGATCTGCTCACCCGAACACTTCTCGATACTGAAGAAATTGAATTGAAACCTTATCAAAGCTTGTGGCTCATTACTCGTTTTATTGCGTAATTCAAATGAAACTAATATGAAACTACTTTTGGCTCCCGATTCATTTAAAGATTGCCTGTCAGCAATGGATGTTTGTCAGTACCTCACCGAAGGCATCAAACGGATTGATCCGAATGCCGAAATCACAAGTATACCAGTTGCTGACGGTGGCGAAGGCTTTGCCGACACCATGCTCACGGCACTGGGCGGGGAAAAAATCGATTGTCCGGTGTCCAACCCCTTGGGCCGGGAGATCCAAGCTTCGTACGGAATTCTGGCTGACCAGCAAACGGCGGTGATTGAGATGGCCGCGGCATCAGGAATTGAACTTTTGAGGCCGAGTGAAAGAAATCCGCTTGTCACCTCCACCTTTGGAACTGGTCAACTGATGCGGGATGCCATGGAGCGCGGTTGCCGAAAACTAATTATCGGCATTGGCGGAAGTGCCACCAACGACGGCGGCACCGGCATGGCCAAAGCTCTGGGCTATCGTTTTCTGGACAAGCATGACCAGGAAATTGGATCGGGAGGCGGCAATTTAAATCGGCTTAACCGGATTGACAAATCCTCGGTTTTTCCTTTGCTCAAGAAAACCGAAATTCAAACCGCCTGTGATGTAAATAATCCACTAACCGGAAAACAGGGCGCATCGGCTGTTTATGGTCCGCAAAAAGGGGCAAGCCCTGACATGGTCGAACTCCTGGATCGAAACCTGGAGCATTTGGCGCGGGTCATCAAAACTGATTTAAAGACTGATGTATTGAAAATTTCAGGAGGTGGTGCTGCCGGCGGCCTGGGTGCCGGTTTGGTTGCTTTTGCCAATGCTAAATTGCAGGCCGGATTTGACATTGTAAAAGAGCAAACCGGACTGGAAGAAGCCGTGCGTCGGGCAGACATCATATTCACCGGTGAGGGAAAAATGGACCATCAGACCAAACAGGGGAAAACGCCTTGGGGAGTTGCTCAGCTCGCCAAAAAATACCATAAACCTTGCATTGGAATTGCCGGCTTTTTGGGCGAAGGATATCACGAACTTTACCAGGAAGGTTTTACATCCTTGTTTGCCTTACCCAATGGTCCCTTAAGCCTGGAAGAAAGTCTCAAGCAGGCCCCCAGTTTGCTGGCCGATACCGCTGAACAGATCTTCAGAATCATCCGAATGACCAAACATGAATGAAGCAGTCAACTTTGCAGCTTCATTTTGTATAACACCCTGTCTTCAAATTTTCTGATTGAAAAGATTTGTATTTTGAAGTCGCTAACAACCAAAAGGATCCTTTCCGACTGCGGTTTGTTAAAACAAAAAAAGGCATGAAGATTCTGCTAACAGGCATTACGGGATATGTAGGCAAACGCATTTTACCACTTTTACTCGAAGAGGGACACAAGGTGATTTGTTGCGTTCGAAACCTCCATCGCGTTGAGGGAAAATGGCTCAACCATCAACAAATTCAGTTGGTTGAGATTGATTTTCTTAAAGCCGATCCGAACCACGATTTTCCCAAAGCCATTGATGTCGCATTCTACCTTATTCACTCCATGGCATCAACTTCAGGCGACTTTGAAGAAATGGAACTTGAAGCCGCACGCAATTTCAGGAATCTGGTCAGCCAGTCAAAAGCCAGGCAAGTTATCTATCTGGGAGGCATTTCCAATGACAAGTACCTGTCTAAGCATCTTCGGTCACGACTCAATGTCGAGAAAGAATTGAAAAAGGGCGACTACGCCTTAACTGCTTTGCATGCCGGCATCATCATTGGATCTGGTAGCGCTTCGTTTGAGATTATTCGCGACATGGTCGAGAAATTACCGGTGATGATCACCCCCCGATGGGTGTTGACCCAGTCGCATCCCATCAGCATCCGCGATGTCTTAAAATTTCTGATTGGCGTGATGAACAACGAGGCCTGTTTCAATAAAACTTTCGATATTGGCGGAAAAGATGTTCTTTCCTACGCGGATATGCTGCTGCAATATGCCGAAATCAGAAAGCTTAAGCGCCGGATTGTTACCTTACCCATTATGACTCCCCGACTCTCTTCGTATTGGCTGTTTTTTATTACGTCTACTTCCTACAAACTGGCAGTTAATTTGGTAAACAGTTTGAAAGTTGAAGTGATTGCAAAAGATAACTCGCTGGCTGAGTTGCTTGAAATTGAACCGATGACCTATCGTGAAGCTGTAGAAGCAGCATTCACCAAAATCAGGCAGAATCAGGTCTACTCCAGTTGGAAAGATGCTTTGAGTTCATCTGAATTTGATCCGAACTATGCCGACCAGATTGATGTTCCGCAGTATGGCTGCTACTGGAACAAACAGTCGGTGGCCTTCGCTGCTGATCCGGAAAAGGTGTTGGGCGTCATTTGGTCAATTGGAGGAGACAACGGCTGGTATTACGGCACCTGGCTTTGGCAAATCAGAGGCTACCTCGACAAACTTTCAGGGGGTATCGGCTTGCGGCGGGGTCGAACCAATCCCAACGAAATTATGAATGGCGATGCGCTGGACTTTTGGCGGGTCCTGCTGGCCGACAAACAAAAAAAACGATTGCTGCTTTATGCGGAAATGAAGCTTCCGGGTGAAGCCTGGCTTGAATTCAAAATTACTAAAGTCAACAACGAAAACCGCCTGATCCAAACGGCGACCTACCGGCCAAAAGGCGTTTGGGGACGATTTTACTGGGGTTTGTCATGGCCATTTCATTTGTTTATTTTTCGCGGCATGGCCCGAAATATCATCAAAAAAGCCAGTAGCTAAATCAACTACTGGCTTTTCGTTTTTTTTTGTCGGTTAATGCTTCTCCGATTACTACGCTATTGGTTGTCGGTTGTTGTCAATTTTTGTCATTCATTGTCATTGAATTGTCAATCAGTCGTTTGAAAACAATCAATAACAAAAAATGACTACGAATGACCTTCCATGACTTCTCATAATGTCATAAATCCATCAGCATCAATCGGCTTGTACGCCAATTTTCTCTTCCTGTACCTCCAGCTTAACCACCTTTTCTGCATCGCCATATTTGTTCTCAGAACGCGCTGCCAGAATAATAGCAACAATCACCACAGCAATGGTAACAAATACAAAGTTGGGCACTTCAGGCGCATCACCTGCCCCGTACGAATGCATGCCCGATAGGTAATAGTTGACCCCAAAAAAAGTCATCATTACCGAGCTGAAACCTACCAGTCCCATCGCGCTCAGCGTAAAGTGGGTGTACATTCCCGGAACCTTACGCAGGTGAATGATAAATGAATAGACCAGGATGGTAACCAATGCCCAGGTTTCTTTTGGATCCCAGCCCCAATAACGTCCCCACGACTCGTTGGCCCAAACACCACCAATAAAGCAACCGATGGTCATTAACACCAATCCGACAATCAGAGACAGTTCAATAATCATAGCCAGCTCTACAATGGTGAAGGACGCTCTTTTCAAGTTCTTTGGCGAGCGAAATGCCATAATGATCAGATTCAAGAAACCAACCAAGGCAGCCACTCCAAAGAAACCATAACTTGCTGTAATAATGGCCACGTGGACAATCAACCAGTAGGATTTTAGAACGGGAACCAAGTTGGTAATTTCCGGGTTCATCCAGCTCATGCCGGCCACCATTAAAATTAAGGAAGCCAGAATTGTCGTCACAGCCAGTGTGATATGTGATTTTTTCAGAAATACAAATCCCGAGAGTAAAGTAGCCCAACCCACATAAAGCATGGTTTCGTAACCATTACTCCAGGGCGCATGCCCCGAAATATACCAACGCATGGCAAGACCGGCGCTGTAAGCTAAAAAGAGCAAAGCAACCAATGCAGTACCCATCGTCAGGAATTTTTTCGTCTTAAAATTATTACTAAAAATTCCGATCAGATGCGTGATTAGCAGCAGGAAGCCGACGACACCACAAATTTTTGACAACAAGCCAAAAATGTTCCAGTTATTGTAGCGAATTTCCCAGTTAATTTTCGACTGGCTAGGCATGATTTCGTTACCATGCGTCCGCTGAAAATCTTTCAAAATCGCTAATTTTTGATTGGCCAGCCGATAGTCATTTTGACTGATCGCGATGTTGACCGCCTGAAAATAATCAGTTAATAAACGGACACTGTCCGTTTGATGCTGTGGGTTGGCATAAAACGCCTTCTCGCTAACCCACTTGTTATTTTCATCATTCAGAATGGGAAATACTTTTAGAAAATCACCCTGAAAAATCTGGTACACAATATTCATACGCTCGTCCAGGCTGAGCACTTCCTTATCGTACTTATTCCGTTGAGCGGGTTGTTTTTTATATGTTTCATCAACCAGTTTCTGCAATTTGTACACGCCGGTTTGTGGATCAAGCATTTGGTTGAATGAAACCGTCTTATCTCTAAACCCCAGCTGTTTTTGTAATTCACCGTTCGAAATTCGTATAATGGGAACATTGCCCCAGGCAGCGGGACGGACACTCATGCCGAGAAACACTTCGGTTGCCGACATACCTTCAAACTGACTCTTCTTGTTTATCTTTCGAAGCACCTTGTCGGCCAGCGTATTAACAGGCTCTACGCGTCCTTTTGGATCCTGCACCAACAAAGTTTCGAACTCAGAAACGTGGCTCTTATCGATGGTGAATGGACGACTATTTTGAGCTTGGAGTGCGGCCGGAGAAATTAGTACGAAGACAAAAATGAGACTGGCAAATGCTTTCTTTTTCAAACCTTTTAACCGGGTCCCTGAACGCAACAAAGCCTGGAAACGGCTTTTCTTATTAAAAAACATAAAGATCATTCCCAAAGTCATCAGGAAGTAGCCAATGTAAGTGACGACCGTTCCCAAATAATCATAACTTACCGATAGTACCGTCCCCTTCTCATCAGTGTCATAAGAAGATTGAAAAAAGCGGAATCCTTCGTAATCTAAAATGTTATTCATAAAAATGCGGTAAGGCATTTCCACCTGGCTACGTTCATCAATCAAGGTGACTTCACTCGCATACGACGACGGGCTCATACTCCCGGGATAACGTTCCAGCTGAAAATCGTTCAGATGAATCTTAAAGGGAAGTTCAATCAATTTTGGACCAAAACTAATGTTGACGGCCAGATCGCCGATTTTAGCCTGTGAGGGTCTGGGCTGCTCACCTGAATTTTTATGAACGACAAGCTGCTTTTGTACGCCATCCAATTCCAACCCAAGCATAATCGCGTCGCTTGCTTGCGAGGCTGCATTTCCTGTAGCTGGCGACAATACTTTGCGTGCATGAGGAAAATACGATTTCATGACAAATATATAGTTGTCCAGCTGATACATGCCCCGCGAATTAATTACAATCTCCTCTCCCGGAGCCACTTGCTCCTGCGTCGTTCCATTCATGGAAACCACGCGAACAGTATCTTTGGCAGTCATCACCAGTCCTTCACTTGAGCGGCGAAGATACAAGGATGAATGATCAGGATTATTCCCCTCAAAACTAATTTGAAACCGGCCAAATGTCATCTCTTCATTCAAGCCAATCACCGTATCGTCGCGCGAAGCATTACGGTTAACCAAAATGAAGGAAAGCAGCGGATCTCCACCTTCGTCGGCCACAATGCTTTCCACAGCAGAGGGCACATAATTCAGCATTTCAATCTCCAATTCCTTACCGTCGAGCTCCAGTTCTTTGTTAAATGCATTGCGGGTATAGGGAGAAAACATAACTTCCCACTCATTTTGAGCAACTTGATTGCCATTCCGGGCTTCAACTCTGATATACGTATCAGTTGAAATCAGCTCATTCGACGCCTGTCCTTCACGAATATGCATCATGCCCTCGTAACTGTAAAAGCGCGTGATCCCGGCACCGACCAGGATAATGATGAATGACAGGTGGAACAACACCATACTCCATCTTTTTAGTTGAAACGATTTGTAATAAAACAAACTTCCAACCAAGTTGACTGCGGTAACCATCAGCAGGATATTAAACCACCAGGCATTGTACACGAGAATTCTTGCTGTTTGGGTACCATAGTCGTTTTCAATAAAAGTAGCATAGGCAATGGCTACCGCAAAAATCACAACCAGGCAAGAGCTGGTTAGCATGGAAAACAGAGCTGATTTTATCTTCTTCATTCTCTTTGTCTTAAAATAATAAATCTCACTTACCTCAATTCTCTCACAAAAAATTACTCCAACCTAATATCGAAGGCTGAAGTAATTCCTATTCTTTTTCAGACCAATTTATGACATGGTCAATCGGTCGTCAAAATAACCAAATATTACACTTAATACAAACTAAAATGGCACTCAGAACAAAATGTTGTACGCCACTCCTCATTAATATCGACCGGATGTTTAAATTCCAGTGGATTATCAGCTGTTCCGTACACCAATTGCTCTGCGGTTCCCTGCGCCAGGATATCATGACACAGGTTACAATCGCGGGCAATGACATCGCCTCCGGCTGTCTCGTGCCGGTCGTTGTGACACCGGTAACAACCATCCGTTTCCAAATGCCCAAGGTGATTGGGATAAACGGTCCAGTTCACTTTCATCTCTGGAAAAATATTCTTTTTATAACCGCTTTTTATGGCCTCCAGTGCTTGTTCATAAAGCACCTTTTTTTCGCTCAAAACTTCAGGATACATAATTTCATAATACTCACGGGCATAGGCCTCAATCCCCATCATAGCACTGTCAACAGTCGCATAATCGCTGTTTAACGCATCCATGGCCACGATCTTAATATCAGGTAATTCGTTCGAAATTGCACCGGAAGTAATGTAGTCATCAACGAAATTGGCAGGCGACTGGTAGTTGTGAGACGGGCGGTTATGACAATCCATGCAATCCATCGTGCGCATCTCAATTGTTTCCAGGTTTACGCCTTCCGTATCAATTGACCGGTCTTCGTAAATTTTCACCTCCCCGGTTTTCAAATTGGTGTAGCGTACCCACGGTATGGTGTGCCGCCCGTCATCAATGGCCCGGTACTCAATTTTGATGTCCGGATTAATATGCCAATGAATCCCCTCCTGAAGTCCTTGTGCACTATAAGTTGCACTGGTTTTCATCATGAGGTGAATGTCCCACTCGGTTGAACTTTCGTCAGCCAGATATGATTTTTTTGTATTGATTTTGCGGGCATAGAATTTTTCGGTCCAGTGACATTCTTCGCAGGTCTCGCGTGCCGGACGTAAACTGTGAATCGGCGTAGGAATGGGTTTTGGGTATTTATTAAACATCACGGAATAAACCTGATATAAACCTGACAGCTTGCTCTTCACATACCAACCGGCTCCGGAGCCCACGTGACATTCGACGCAGCCAACCCGTTCGTGAGCCGACTCCTGATAAGCCGTATATTCGGGTTCCATCACCTGGTGGCATAGCTTACCGCAAAACTCATCCGACTCCGTTAAATGAAAGGCTTCGTAGCTTCCAATGGCTGAAAGAATCAGGAAGCAAATGGTACCGGCAACAAAAATAATGGTGGCGTTGCGTACCGAAGGTTGGTTGAAATCAATAACGGGCCAGTCTTTTACACGCGCCTCTTCCGGGTGTTTCTTTAATCGCTTTTTCTCCTTTAAGATTCCAATTGGGATCAGAATGAGACCAAGCACCAAAACCATTGGCAAAGCGATGTAGATAAAAATACCCAGGTAAGAACTTCCAATGTCGAAAATGGCCGAAACGATAAACAAAAACAGGATGATCAGTAAACTGATAACGGCAATGGAAGCGCCAACAACCGAAGTTAAATTTCTGACAGACTGTGGTAATTTCATAAGGATAGTTTTTAGAGTAAATGTTATTTCATTTGCAGATATATCCTCGCTCGTTAAAACCCAAAATCAGGGCCAACTACTTCATAACACCAAACCAAAAACTACCCTTATCTCAATACCAGCTACTTGCTCTTTTCCTTGCCTTTTTCAGACGGATGAACATCATGATAGCCATTGATGATGCTCCGGAAGTTGTCCAATGGATTTTTGCCAATTGAAGCCACATAAAGATGGATCAACAGGAAAATTGAAATAAGAAATCCAACGGAACCGTGCAAAATTGCAGTCAGGAAGACCCCACTAACAGAATACACCTTTTCAATGATCAATTCGGGAAACAACAGGGCCACACCCGTAACAATTGCCACGGGAACAAAGACATACATGACAAAAATATAAGCATACTTCTGCAACGGATTAAACTTCCGCTTCTCTGAAATTGGGAAAGGGCTCTCCTCTCCCTTAAACAAACCTGAGATGTAGTAATTAACCTGTTTGGTCAATCGCTTCACCAAACCTTTTGGTTTGATTCGATAGTATTTTTTGTTGGGGGTAATCAGGTTGCCGACGAAGAAAATAAAATAATTGAGCGTTACGATGATCCCAAAGATATTATGAAGTTGTACCGCCAGCTTAAAATCCATCGCCATCAGGCTCAATTCGGAGTATTGAAGGCGAATACCGGTTAAAATCAATAAAATAATCCCGATGGCATTAATTCCGTGCCAGATACGCAGCCATAGCGGGTAAAGGTATATTTTGTTGTTCTCAGCAGTCATAATTACTTACTTTTTTTAACGATTCGGAAAATCCAGTGAATGGCAATCCCGATTAAAGCCAAACCAAAAATAATAAAGCTTAACAGTTTCAGCAAGGGGTTCTGATTGGCACCAATCACGTACGCTTCATTGGTGATTAAGGCACCTAGTGTACCCTCTTCCGAGCGAGCCTGTAAATTTTCATATTTATATAACGACGCTTTCAACATGGAATTCGATGAGTGACAGTCGTTGCAATTTCTTAAAGCCTCTTCTTTAGGCAAAATATTGTGCGAAACCATAAAGGAATCAACCACAACCGTGTGGCATTCGATGCAGCGAACCTTATCGAAATGCAGTTCCTGGTTTGGCAGCCAATCGTGTACTTGGCTAAGTTTTGGACTTTCTTCGGAAGATACGGTTTCAAATCTCAGTGCGTTATCATGACAGGATAAACACATATTATTGTTGTAGGAAACAATTTCAGAAACCAGATTGCTTGTTCTTGCTGTTGCCCGGTAGTAATGTTGATCATGACACTTGGAGCAGGTAAAACTTTCACCGCTCTTCTGAAAATGAATGCTTTTTTGAAATTCTTCTTCTATTTTTTCAAACTGGTAATCGGCATAGGTATCGTCCCCTCCGTGGCAATCAATACAGGTAGCCAATGGTTCCAGCTTCAATTCCGCATTGTGGGGATAAGTTTCGTAATCAGGCGAGTGACAATCCGTACAGCTAAAACCGCCGTGGACACCGGCCACATAGTTGACCGAATCTAAAACGTAAAAAGGATTCATCATCCTTTTCGTTTCCACTTCCAGCCACTCATTAAAAAACGAATAAGTGTGATTGGCGTGACAACTTAAACAATGACGATTTTCGACGGGCATTTCTTTATCCTGCCCACTGGATAAATTCCCTACTGAAAGAAATGCAATGAGTAAAAAACTCCTAAGAAAAGTTGACATTTGTTTGTGGAGGTTAAAAGCCGGAAGTTGAGGCTTCCGGCTTATCAAGTTCTTACTTCAATGTTTTGATATAATTAACGAGTGCCCAGCGATCTTCCTCTTCAGGAATTTTGCTTTCATAGTTTGGCATTTCGTCGCGGCCAATAATGGACTGGTAGTAAATAACTCCATCGGCCTGCTTTTTAAATGCTTCAGAAGTAAACGAATGAATTTTCGTTTTCATACTGGCTGCTTTTGGTCCGTCACCTTCGCCATTGTTTCCGTGGCATGAACGACAGTGCTTGATATAAAGAATCTTACCCACACGATCCAGTGATTCATCTCCGGCATAAGGATTTTCCATTTTTACATATTTCTCAGGAACATCCCAGGGTGCGGGTTCTTTTTTATCTTGAACTGTAACAAAAGACAGCAACAAACTGCCAACAAATACGACAACTGACAATGTCAATAAATTTCTGTACTTTTTCATTTCCTTCATTTTTTATTATTATTAGAAACTCCACAAACGGGTAATTGTAAACCCTATCGCAAAGTTATCAAAATCGATGCCAGTATTATTATTAATCATCATGTCCTGCAACAACATGGCTTGCGAATTACCCATGTAAATCTGGAAAGCGTGTGTGCTGGTGGACACTTCGTAACCAAACGACAGATTTGGTTCCGGATGATATGGTCCATCCCATCCTGGTGTGTTTGTAGAATTCCAGTCCGGGTGCTGTTCCGAAATACCATCAATCTGCAAAGGAACGTCGTAGTTAAAAATAATGGCCCCCTGAGGGCTAACTTTTAAGCGGCCATTGAAATGCAGGCCTACACGATCGTGGTCGTGCCACTGGGGTACAAAATTGGCGTGCGAAAAGCTTACAGCTCCCTGAACAGAAAGTGCGTTGGTTACTTTACGGCCAATGATCAACTGCGCAGAGTAAGACAAGCGGTTACTGAACCCAAAATCAAACTTTTGTCCTGGCTCTTCAAAATTATACAGTTCAATGTCATCGCGATTCATCCCGTCAATGGCGGCATTGGCATACACCGTAACAAAAACAGGCACCTGATTTTTGCGGGTTTGCTCAAAAATGGTCCATTTGGCGTTGAAGTCATTGTACATATTTCTTCTGGAGATTCCCCAGCCAATCTGCACATTATTAGCCACAACGTAATTCAATCCGAGCCTGATATTTCCGGCCGGAGCATAAATACCCCAAAGGTCGGTACTTCCGTTGTCAATTGGGCCAAATTTATGCTGAATAACCATCTCCAACGTCTTCACCGTTGGTATTTGTGCGGTCTGCTGATCAATCAGCATGCCGCTTTCCCAGGCAAACCGAACTGGTTTATCCTTTTCTACGACGTCAGCTGATTCTTCATCCTGAGCATACAAATTAGTGCAAACAAACAGACCTAAGAGGATATATAATATTGTATTCTTCATAGTATGATTTCTTTTTATTTTCACTAATTATTTTGTGCTCCCTGCTGGATCCATACCAAAATATATTGCCCCTGAGCTGCCGTATACTGTTTGTGGGTATGGGTCGAAGCCCCAGACCGTACATAAGAGTAAATCAAACTGGACTCCGGATTGTCGCGGTTAATATATTTTGCGGTATTGATGCTTTGATAGGCATTGGCTGCAGATAAATCTGGCGCTCTTCCTCCCGAATTATGACAACTGGCACAATTCTCTGTAAGGATCGGTAGGACATCTGTAGCAAAACTCAAATCCTCCTCAACCGGGATATCTGGAATTTCCTCCGGAGCAACAAAATCATACTCGCAAGCACCAACAGCCAGAACAAGGACAAGGCCCAGTAATAGTTTAAAATTTTTCATATTGCGTGGTGTTTAGCTTATAAACGATTAAAAAAAAGCTTCCTCGTCAGAAGCTTTTTTTTATTTATAAATTCTGTGATTATTGCAATGCTTCAATCGTGTTCTGAAGTAGCGCTTTGGTGTAAGCTGGGTTGTGAACACCCGCACTCTGATCTTCCATCACGTGCAAGTAGTTCCAAACTGCTCCCAAAACGTCAACAGGTACGTCAATTTCTTCCACTACTTCACCATCTACAAAAGCGCCTTCAGCAGCAAGTAATCCTTCCAGTTGTGTTATCAATCCGGCGATCTCAGTCAATCTACCGTTTACATCGAAGTTGGTAGCACTTCCATGACAATCAGTACAAGCACTGATCATCGGTGTAGAAAACTCGTGATTGGATTCGCTCATGTGACAAGAAACGCAACCAAGCTCAGCATGTGCGCTCGCAGTACTTCCGGATTCCGGATAGGCAACAGTTCCTGCAAATTCACGACCGCCGGTCCCAACCAACATATTGGTTTGAGAAGAATGGTGAGGACCATAATGTCCTGGGATTGTCGCCATACCATCACCGTCATCATCAATGTTTGTATATGCTCTTCTTGACTGGTGACAGTTCACACACATATTAGCACCATCAGTAAGGTTTACTTCGATTGTATTATCTGCCATCAATGTGACGGCCTCGTCAGTTCTGAAGAAAACAGCATTTCCTTCTTCATCTTCGAAAACCGGAGTCTCACCATGAGTGTGACATGTTGTACAATTCACCGGAGTTGTTCCTGTAGCCGAAAGCCCTGCTGCCTTAGCAATAAAACCTTCGCTCGAGTGACAGGGAGCACACGTACCGCTTGTTCCACGTGCAAAAGAGCCTCCTGTTGCGTGAGCTGAGGGTGCCCACTGCGTTTCAAATCCGTCCATGGTTGCCGTGTTATGGCAATCAATACAAAATGCAGAACCATCGGCACCATCAGCACCGTCTGTTCCATCAACACCGTCTATTCCATCAGCACCATCGGCACCATCAATTCCCGGAGGGCCTTCTTTAACACACGCAGGGATAATAAATAATACCAGCGAGGCTACAAACAATAACTTGGTTATTTCTCTGAGTTTCATACGCTAAAAATTTAGTACATTCATTTAATATGGAGTCGCTTCCATTGCTTTAGTTTGATCGTAAAAGTATAATTGAAAGCACTAAATCTGAAGACCTGAAGGGTGACATAATTCGAAAGAAAAATTGACATATATCAATTAGCCGTTTTTGCTGATTTTTATCAGTTCCGGCTCGTTCAATATCTCGATTTCACTCCTGCTTTGCTTAATAATCCCGGAAACTTCCAACTCCTTCATATTCCGAATAAAACTTTCCTTGGTCATCCCCGACATCTCTGCAAATTCCTGTTTGCTGAGTTTGTAACGAAAGGGATTCGCGAGGTAAATTTTATTTTTCAAATAAAGCAAGGTATCTGCTACCCGACCGGGCATATATTTTTGAGTTAAACCAATCAAAGTATTGAGCATCTCAATATTCTGCTTGTTGTTATATTTAAGGAGTTCGTAGGCAAACTTACTATTGCGGGCTAAAATGGTATGTAAACGTGTAGAATCAATAAAACAACACTCAACCGTCGTAAGGGCTGTCACTGTAAAATGTCGTATGTCGTCGCTAATCACTCCTCCGGCAGTCACGAGGCTGTGCGTAGAAATCAACTTTAAAATGACGTTTTTCCCATTGGCGCCCTCAGCCACCACCTTGGCCAATCCTTGTTTCATACACACAAAATGAGTCGTCGAAGTGTTTTGCTTAATAATCGTTTCACCGGGATTAAAAACAACATTGCGTTTGCAAGTCATCAGGTAATCCATATCTTCCTTCGACAAACATTCAAATATGCTGGACTCCGCCTCCGGCAAGCAACGCATGCAACACGACTTGGCGCAGTTGATACAATCTTCTATTTTTGATTCTTTAAACATCCCCGTCAAAAAGCTCTAATTAAAGAATGGTATATTTTCGCATAAATATATATATTAATGTTCGCATGCGTAATGATTTCGTATCCTATTTTACAGGTCGGATAAAAATCGTTATCATTAAACAGCTTTAATATACTGACATTAGGCTAATTAAAAAAGAAACGAGTAGAAAAAAATGTTGTAGAATATTCCTTTTCATAAAACGTTCATTACCGGTGCAGGGCGATCTTTTTGCGAACTCAAAAGGCCGGTTTCCCCGCGCCTGGGAGTACTGATCAGGTATTTCCTCCCCCGCCGGAAGCTTGCACAACACACCAGCCTGGAGGCCGCAGTTATCCAGATCCGGCCGGGTTTAATGGACGCCTGCCAGCCACTGAAGGTTTCCCGCCGAAATTCATCCAATAAATACACCCGTTCATTAAAGCACATTTGTATCTTTTTATGAGTTTTTGTATTTTATTATTAGTCATGACAAAGTTAAGGACCGCAAGCAAGGTGAGGCCGCAAGCGATCCTTTACAATGCTGGCAATTGATATAACGCTAAAAATTAAATCAGATGATGAAATACTTATGCTTAGCTGCACTCTTCTTTTTCCTGCTTCCCTACCCTGCGCATTCTCAGCTATTTAAAAAGCTGAAGAACAAAATAGAAGAAAAAGCAGACCATGTAATAGACCAGGCGGTCGATGAGGCTTTTGATTCAAATGATCGCCCCGATCGTGAAAACCCCGGCAACAATTCTGTAGAAACTTCTGATAATGGACAAGCAGCGTCATCAGAAACTTTGGGTACCAATCTCAACAATCAATATGAGAGCAAAACGGCATTTGTCAGTTATGGAGAACTCGTCAACCGGTCCCCAAAATTCAAAATCAGTCCCTGTGGTGATCATGCCGCAATTTTAGGGTTGAAAGGAAGCCGGCAGACCGTATTTATTGATGGGCGTTCAGGAGAACTTTTCGATGAAGTTTTTTTCGACACCTTTCTGTTTAGCCCAACAGGCGGGCATTATGCGTATGTCGCCAGTAAAAACGGTGTCTGCATGGTCGTCAATGATGGAAGTATCATTGACACCGTGGAATGTAATCAACATATACTCAAA
>ENA-ORCT01000617-ORCT01000617.1-marine-metagenome-genome-assembly--contig:-NODE-617-length-16346-cov-3.446063_pt1 | contig 16346 bp, 16 predicted proteins | sample MGYA00248632_ERZ508511 | MGnify/ENA primary metagenome ERZ508511 (study PRJEB26182, sample SAMN06268839) | marine metagenome | isolation source: Tt an P1-techrep anaerobic enrichment on pine from sediment...
AAGGCGATCAGCCAGTGCTCCGGACTGGCCCGCCGCTGCCGCTACAGCATGTCTCACGTCACCGGCAAGATCGAAGTGGCCGGCATGACCGAAGAACAGATCTTCTTCCGCTATCATCGCCCGGCAGATCCCGAGCAGGATACCGGCAAAATCATCGCCTGCCCTCGCAACCCAAGTGGCTACTGGTTTGACGACTACCAGGAAGAGAGTCCAGCGGCAGCTGTTAACGACTAAAAAACCAATCATCCAATATCAGCCTCAACCTACAGGCCCCGTCCGACAAAGTTTCGGATGGGGCCTGTTGCTTTAAGAGATCCGCCACCCCAAACATTATGCCGATTTTTCTCATCGGCACTTCCCGCCATCCGTGACAGTTGTTTTTCAACTACAGGTTCACCATCCCAACAATTGGCCCCATTATTGCTAAAAAAAGCTCATTATGCTTTTCAACGCGATTACTGCAAACAAACCTTGGGAGAACAAAATGAACAGGTTTTTTCATTTACTGATCGCCACCAGCGTCCTGGTCTCTGTGCTTGGCGGCCCAGCGCTGGCCGTTCCGATTCAGGAAAGCGATATTCTTCACAAAACGATTTTCTTCGATAAAACCTACGGCTCGACAAGCGGCGGTCAGTTCGACGTCACCTTGAACAACAACTCTACCGACTACCTGTTCAGCACCTTCTGCCTTGAACGCAATGAGTGCATGAACCTCACCAAAGGCTTCAAGGTAGCTGGCATCAATGATTTCGCCATCAAAAGCGTATCTTCACCCCGCGGCCTTTCCTTCGAGCACGATCCCCTCTCAGAGGAAACTAAATGGCTTTATTGGCACTTTGCTACAGGGAAGCTGGATGAGGTGATCGGCAACAACCCCAGCAACCCCTACAAGAAATACAGCGGCAGCACTTTTTCTTTCTCCTATAAAAACAAAAAAAGCTCCAATGCTCTGCAAAACGCTATCTGGAGCCTGGAAGACGAACTAAATACTAAAAACAAATGGGCACGTGCCCTTATATGGGATGCGGAACAAGCTTTGGGCGGTGGCTCTTTCACTGAAGGGATCGTCAAGGCCATCAACTTGGAGTGGACCACAAATCGCTATGACCGATTTGGAAATCTGGACATTTACGCCCAGGATCAATTGGTTGCCATTGCGCCGGCGGCCGAACCCGCCACCCTGGTACTGCTCGGCAGCGGCATGGCAGGCAGCCTTTTCTTATATCGGAAGAAAAACAGATAGCACCAGTGCAGCATCAACTGGCAACAAATATCGACACCCCTGGTAGCAAAAATTGGCACCCCGCATGTCGCCGGACTGCGGGGTTTTCGCATTTTATCCCATGGACACATTCAGACATGGGTAATTATAAAAAACCGATTATCCAAGTGTCGCTCAAGAAGAGTTCGCACCTGACACCAATCCAACCCGCCCCCGCCACAGCCAGGGCGGGGCAAAACCACTTTGCACCAATCTTCCTGATCTGCGAGAACTAAAAGTTCCTGGCAGGATCGCTCGATCAGACGCAACTCAGGCACCTCAAAGGGGCTGTTTTCCACCGGGAAATTGAACAGACCGTTACCGAGATGAAAAACATGGTTCCCTTCGCTTTGGATGAGCGCACCGAGCCTGGCGGGCAAGTCGGGAAATAGCTCTTTAGCCTGGCGAGCGCAACCTCGCGGCATCAAGCAATGTCCTTTGCGACTGACCTGACCGCCAGTGGTGATTCCGACCGCCGCCGCACCGTAATAATCCCACAACTCTCCGTATATCTCCTGCACGCTCGCACCCCTAGCCAACCATGTCGCGCAACTGCTCAACCAGAAAATCGTAAAGATCTTCTCGCTTAGGCTGATAACCGACCGGAATGCTGTTGATGATGTTCTCGAGTTCGTGCAGCACCCACATATCGTTGCTGCCAAGGGTATCCATGACAGCCTCGAACATGGGTATCACTTCGTAGATGTCCTCGCTGTCGAAGGGGCGACTGTCCGGCTTGCCTTGAAACTTCTGTTCATCACGAAATTCTTTTTTGCGACGATATTTGAACTGCAAATCTGACGGTTTGATGGTTACGCCCACGGCTGCTCCCCTCTCATTTGTGATTACTTTTTAGGCAGACTATTCGCAGCTGCCGCAACCGCCGGCCCGACTGCATGCCGACCGACAAGGGGCCCGACCGGCCTGACCGGCTTCACTGTCGCGAAAAGCGGCGAAGCTTTCTCCATCGACCACCCACCCGTCCTGGACTTCCCGACCTGCCAGCAGGCCCCGCTTGATAAAGAGCAACACGTTGAGAGGCGTAGTTCCAAGGGCCTCTGCGACCTCATCCACGCTCATGTCGGCAGATGTCGATTGTTTGCTTGCCATGAGTTTATCTCCTTTAGCTGAGGAATTGACACCGATGCGGAAGCATACTTTCGCCACCCCGGCCCTACAGTGCAGCAGCCGGGACGCCCCGCACACAATCTCAAACATTGCAGAGATCAGGCCAGAAAACAAAAAGCGGAACAGGCGCCGCCGGTTCCGCTTTTTATGAGACAATAATTTATAAGGCTACTCTGTTACCTCGCCTTCAATCGAATCAAGTCGCTTCTTAAGAGCATTCAGGGTCTTCTCCAGACCATCAATCTGGGCCTTGAGCTGGGCAGCTTCTGTTGCCGGAGGGGCCACAGGGTAGCCGTAAGCCGACGCCGGCTCCCAGCCGCCGTGACGAAACGCCATACCTCGCCCCGCACCAAAGGCGCGACCGCGCCCACGCCCCATGCCACAACCAAAGACACCGCCCCTGGCGTAACCGGGAGCATCATAACCAGCACAATAACCCAACTGTCGACCACTCATCGGCCCGCTTCCCATCGGTCCCGTCCTATCTCCTCTTGGCATACTTACCTCCTTTTCGTGCCTTTCGGCAGCTTGTTGTCGTAGGCCTCGCCACAGGGGCAAGGACCTCAACACTAAGTGTTTTTCCCACCTACAAGTTAAATAAACCTTTGTCATTTGTCAAGGAGAGAGACATGAACAATCTAAGCGGTTGATCAATCCGCACCCAAACAAAACGGCAGCCCCCAAAGAGAGCTGCCGTTTTCAAACGATGCCTTGTTAAGAAATGGTGTCGACGCTTCAGGCTCGCCCTGCGCTGCCAAGCACCGTTTCGTTTTTATGCTTGATAAGCCGCACCAGTTCACTGCGGGCAGCGCCGAGATATTTGCGCGGATCAAATTCGGCGGGATTCTGCGCCAGATACTCACGCACCTTGGCGGTTACAGCCAGGCGACCGTCGGAATCGATATTGATTTTGCACACAGAACTGTCTGCAGCCATGCGCAACTGCTCCTCGGAGACACCGACCGCGCCTTCCATCTTGCCGCCAAACTGGTTGATCAACTCGACGTATTCGGGCACCACGCTGGAAGAACCGTGCAGCACAATGGGAAAACCGGGAATGCGTTTCTCGATTTCGTGCAGAATATCGAACCGCAGCGGCGGCGGCTCCTCGCCGGGCTGGACCTTGAACTTGTAGGCCCCATGACTGGTGCCGATGGAGATGGCCAGGGAATCGACCCCGGTCTTAGAGACAAAATCTTCGACCTCTTCCGGCTTGGTATAGGTGGAATGTTCGGCCTGCACCTCATCCTCGATGCCGGCCAGCACCCCGAGTTCGCCCTCGACGGTCACATCGTGTTCGTGGGCATACTCGACCACCTTGCGGGTCAAGGCAACGTTGTCGTCGTAGGGCAGATGGGAACCGTCGATCATCACCGAGGAGAATCCAGACTCAATGCAGGATCGGCAGAGCTCGAAGGAGTCTCCGTGATCGAGGTGCAGGGCAATAGGGATCTGCGAACCCATCTCCCGGGCCATCTTCACCGCACCCATGGCCATGTAGCGCAGCATCGTTTCGTTGGCATAGTTGCGGGCACCCTTGCTGACCTGAACGATCACCGGCGAAGCAGTCTCTACGCAGGCAGTGACAATGGCCTGAAGCTGCTCAAGATTGTTGAAATTGTACGCAGGGATAGCATAACCACCGTCGACCGCTTTATGAAACATCTCACGGGTATTCACCAACCCCAATTCCTGGTAATAGACCTGTTTCGCCATATCGGTTTACCTCCATTTAGTATTTCAACGCCAGATGGCCTGCCGCGCTAATCGAGTGCGGCATTGCGATATAACCGGCCCTTTAGACTCCAAAAAAGTCGGGACCTCGCAGCGACCCGACGCCCAATAATTAATAGCAGATTGACAGATTAAGTCCAGCCAAAATTCGCACCCAAACAGGGGAAATAGCTTGAAAATTAGAAATTGCCTGTATAATATATAGCGCCGCTTGGCGGGCCGGTATGGTCGTTAAGGGTCGACATTTTATCAGCACATCGAAAGGGAGTAACCATGAGCATGCAAAAAGAGGAGAAGTACCTGAACGACTGGATCGGCCAGGACGAAGCCGCCGAAACAATGCTGCCCCTGATCGGCCAGCTCTATCGCAGCCGTGGGGTCAACACCAACGTCTACGGCCAGTCGCTGGTCAACAAGACGGTCATCGACATCCTCAACGCCCACTGTTTTGCCCAGCAGGTACTGGGTAGCGAGCTGTCGATCCTCGATACGCTTCCTATCCTGCAGGCCATCTCCAAACTCGATCTGTCTCCCTCACGGATCGATATCGGCAAACTGACCATCAAGTATCGTGACCAGCAGGGCAAACTGTCCCTCGACGAATTCGTTGCCAAGGAACTGGCCTCGGCCAACAAAGGCCAGGGCTCCCTGCTCAGCGAACCGCGCGACGTTGTCCTCTACGGTTTCGGCCGCATCGGCCGCCTGCTGGCCCGGGTATTGGTGGAGAAAACCGGCGGCGGAGACAAGCTTCGCCTGCGGGCTATCGTGGTGCGCAAAGGCACCGACCAGGACCTGATGAAACGGGCCAGCCTGCTGGAACGGGACTCGGTACATGGCCCCTTCAACGGCGTCATCAGCTTTGACGAAGAAGAGAACGCCATTATTGCCAACGGCAATATGATCCGCCTGATCTACGCCAACTCGCCGGACAGCATCGATTACACAGCCTACGGCATCAACGACGCCATCGTACTGGACAACACCGGGCTGTGGCGCGACCGCGAAGGGCTCGGCAAGCACCTCCAGTCCAAAGGTGTGTCAAAGGTCATTCTTACCGCTCCCGGCAAAGGCGATATCCCCAACATCGTCTTCGGCATCAACGACAATCTGGTCAACGCCGAGGAAACGATCTTCTCCGCGGCCAGCTGCACCACCAATGCCGTCGTGCCGGTACTCAAGGCGGTCAACGATAAATTTGGCATCATCAACGGCCACCTCGAGACTTGTCACTCCTACACCAACGACCAGAACCTGATCGACAACTACCATAAAAAAGAGCGTCGCGGCCGCGCCGCCGCCATGAATATGGTTATCACCGAAACCGGCGCCGCCAAGGCCTCGGCCAAGGCCCTGCCGGAACTGGCCGGCAAACTGACCGGCAACGCCATTCGGGTGCCGGTGCCCAACGTCTCCCTTGCGGTTCTCAACTTGAGCCTGAAAAAAGAGACCAGCGTCGATGAACTGAACAGCTACCTGCGCGACCTGGCACTTCATTCGCCGCTGCAGAACCAGATTGAATTCGTCAACTCGCCGGAGCTGGTTTCGAGCGACTTCATCGGTTCGCGCCATGCCAGCGTGGTCGATTCGCTTGCTACCATTGTCAACGGCGACCGCTGCGTCCTGTATGTCTGGTACGACAACGAATTCGGCTACACCTGCCAGGTGGTTCGCCTGCTGCAGAAAATCGCCGGCATCGAACTGCCGGCACTGCCGGCCTGATCGGCAGATACGACACAAAATAAAAAAGGAGGGCCGATCCAGCAGGATCGGCCCTCCTTTTTTATTTAGGCTAAATGCGAGGTTTTAGAACTTCTTCATCAGCCGCATCTTTTTACGCAAACGGCGCTGGGCTTCCTTCTCCTTGCGCTTGCGCTTGACGCTCGGTTTTTCGTAAAACTTGCGCTGCTTCATTTCACGAAACAACCCTTCCTGCTGCAGCTTGCGCTTGAGCACCCGAATGGCTTTTTCGACGTTGTTGTCGACCACCTGGATTTCCAAAGACAATCACCTCGCTTTCTTTATCTATATAATCTAAGCCCTCTTGCGAGGGCATCCGACGATATTATGGGAATATAACATAAATATCAAGGAAAAATAGCCCGAGCGACTAATTAACCTCAAATAGTTCAACGCCTATTCCGCCGTTCTGAAGCTGGGCCAGGGACTTGACAAACAATCCGGTAGCCTTTGCCAGACGCCGCTCAGGACATAAAAAAGCCCGCTGCCACCGCCCCAGAACAGAGCCATAAAATCTGCCCAATACCCGATACGTTTCATTAAGTTCACCTTGTCCGAGACGGGCCCCGTAAGGCGGATTGCACACCACCAACCCCGGTGGCGAGTCCGGAGCCACCTGCCGGCTTAACTCCAGCGGCTGCAGGGAGAGGTGCTCAAGTACCCCGGCGCGCAGTGCATTGCGCCGGGCCGCCTCCAGCACTGACTCGTCACGGTCGGTTCCAATCAGCAAAGGGCTGTTCCCTTTCGCTCGTTTGCGGGCCTCCAGCAGCAGGGCATCCCAAAGCCCCTGCCGATAACGGGGCCAGTCCATGAAACCAAACCGCCGCAGTCCACCGGGGGGTAGCTGCAGAGCCAACAACGCACCTTCGACAAGAAATGTACCCGAACCGCACATGGGATCGAGCAGCGGCCGGTCGCCCTGCCAGCCGAGGAGCATCAGAATGCCCGCAGCCAGCGTTTCGCGCAGGGGAGCGGGCCCGACATCCTGCCGATAACCGCGTCGGTGGAGCAGCTCGCCGGAGCTGTCCAGCGACAACTGGCAGACATCGTCTTCAAAAGCGGCAATCAGCAGCTGCTGGGGCCCTTCACCATCTGCTGCTACCTCACCCAGTGCCCGGCTCATGGCCTCGCTGAGGGTTTCTGCAATGCGCCCGGTGTGATGCAACCGGGAGCGACGGCAGGTAACCCGTATCCGCAGCAGGGTGCCAGGTTTGACGTAGCGCCCCCAGGGCAGGCGCAGCGCCTTGCGATATAGGGTCGGAAAGTCCCGGCAACTCAGCTCTGCAAACCGAACCAGAATCCGGCTGGCGGTACGCAGCCAGAGGTTGGCCAGGTATAGCTCCCGCAACCCGCCGTGAAACTCCACCCCACCTGCAACAACTTTGACTCCGGCCATGCCGAGAGCATGCAATTCCGCCGCACAGACTTCTTCCAGTCCAGGTGCTGTGACAGCAAAAAAATGCTCGTTACGCTTCTTCATGTCAAAGTTCCTTTACCGAACATTGCCCGACCAGGCGAGCCCTCGAACCGATCCTCCTCGGCAACCGCCCACGTTTCAGGCACCTGAAATGGCGAGCGATCGTAGCACAACCACATGCAACAGGCAATCATCGCCCCGCGGGTTCTGCACACAGAGATTGCTTCTGCTATCCTTTTTTAGAGGGGCAGCACAATCACTTCACATTCAAGTAGAAAGGCCTCCTGCATGAATATCGACCAACTGGATATCGATTGGGATTATGTCATTCAACGCCTCGACCGGGTTCTGGAGCTCGGCGAAGAATACCTGACCCGCCGTCTCAGCGAATATGAACTTGACCCCACGGCATTTCGCCACTACCTCGCTTTTCGCTGGATTCAACAAAACGGTGGCGGAGGCTATCTGGAGGAGGTGGCTTTTCCCGACCTGCCCGATCACGACGACCTGTTCGGCATCGATCGAATCCTGCAACGACTGCAGCGCAACACCGAGCAGTTTGTCCACAGCTATCCGGCCAACAATGTGCTGCTATGGGGAGAACGGGGCGGCGGCAAATCGTCGGCAGTCAAGGGGCTGCTGAAACCCTTTGCGCCTCAGGGGCTGCGACTTGTCGAGGTGCAGAAGGAAGATCTGTTTCAGCTGCCGCAGATCACTGCATTGCTGCGGGAACAACCCTACCGGTTCATTCTTTTTTGCGACGACCTCTCCTTTGACGAACAGGAACCGGGTTACCGCGAGCTCAAGTCCCTGCTTGATGGCGGCATCGAAGAACCAGCCGCCAACATCCGCATTTACGCTACCAGCAATCGCCGCCATTTGCGCCCCGAGCGGCTGACCGACAACAGTAACGCCGAAGAGATTTATCCGGAAGAAGCCGTGGCGGAGAAACTCGCGCTGGCCGACAGGTTCGGCATCAGTCTCTGCTTTTATCCCATGAGCCAGCAAACTTACCTGCAGATCGTCGACCACCTGGCCCGCCAGCGTCGGCTGATCATCGAGGGGGACGAGCTCAACCGCGCTGCTCTGCGCTGGGCCCTGGAGCGAGGCAGCCGTTCCGGCCGGGTCGCCCGCCAGTTTATCGACGACCTCAGCGGCTGCATGGCCATGGCCGGAAAAATCGCTCCCATTTCATCCTGAGTGCTGGAATGCTATTTGCTCTACCGTTTTCCTTCCCCGGTATCGGCAACAACGAAAGGATATTGTAACCCCATGTACAGTCGCTATTTCTCTTCAGGCCAGAAACTGCAAATCCAGTCCCTGCACACCGAAGATCTTCCGACCCGCCGCGAAGCGATAAATGGTCTGTTTGAAAATTACGAGCTCGGCTATTTCGAAGTTGCCCTCCCGCAGGGCTGGCCCGTCAATGAGGGATCACCCTTTGTCGAAGGCCGCCCCCTGGAGATCATTTCGGAGAAATACGGCATTTGGCTCAAATCGACAGCCTCATTCCATAGCCAGCCATCGGACAAACTGCTCCGACTGCGCATGAACAACGACCTGTGCCTCTTTCGCCACCGCCCCAAGAATCGAGTCGAGGCCCGGATCGGTCTGCGCTACAGCACCCGCCGAGGCAGCCTGGCGGCCCTTCATCGCCAATGGCGCCAGCAAATAGACAAACTTACCACCACCGCAACGGCCCTGACGGCGCCGACTTTTGCACCCGGCCAGGTCAACCTGAGCGCCAGCGGCATTCGCATGCCGCTCCAGGGCACGGCACAGAAGAACGACCTCTGCCTGGTGATGCTGACGCTCGATCAGGCCACTGAGCCGATCTGCACCCTGAGCGAAATCATCTGGACGGCACCGCATGAAGACGGTCATGGCACCACGGCCGGCATGCAGTTCCTCAACATCCTTGAACAGGACCGACAACGTATCGAACGGTTCGTCGAACAGAAACTGTCTCCAAAAGCCCAAGACAAACCCTGAACACAAGGACATTTTTTGCCAGCGAGTGCTGTCATTTCGCCATCCCATGCTGGCCGAAACCAATACACATGGAGAGGCCGTAGAGCTTCAGCCCTGCCCTTGCCCGCTCTTTCACGCACCTCTCCTCCACCCCACAAACACCTAATTTATAGGCTTTTTTCGACTTAATCCACAGGTTCGTGGAAAACCCTGTGGGGAACACCTTCAGGGTCCGGGAACAGTCCCGTAGAGGTGGGCCCTTTTAGCCTTTTGCCTATTTTTTAGGCACCTATCTCCTGTGCCGACCGCCCACATCAGGCCCCTCTTCGCACGTACGGCAAGCGGTCCCATGACGGCGACAGTCCGAACATGGCTTTGGCTCCTCAAAGGTCGGGAAAAGAGCCGGCAACAGGCCGGCCCGGCTCGACCCCGCCAGTCACCAGACGCTGTAAAAACTCACTGCGAGAAATTGACCGGGCACCAAGGGAGGCGAGATGATCAGAAGGGAGCTGGCAATCGACCAGGGCAAAACCCTGCTCTTGCAGCTGGCGAACCAGGGTCACGAAAGCTACCTTGGAAGCGTTGCTTTCACGAAAGAACATCGATTCGCCGAAAAAACAACGTCCCAGGCAGACGCCATACAAACCGCCAACCAGAGCGTCGTTCCGCCAGGCTTCAACCGAATGGGCATAACCGAATTCATGTAGGCGGCAATAGGCGTCGCGCATCTCGGCCGTGATCCAGGTGCCACCGCACTGCTGGCGCAAAGCGGCACAGGCGTCGATAACATCGGCAAAAGCGCGATTGCTGGTCACGTCGAATGGCTTGCGCCGCAGCAGCTTGCCAAGACTGCGACTGACCCGCAACTCATCGGGAAACAATACACAACGGGGATCGGGCGACCACCACAGGAGGGGCTCGCCCTCGTTGAACCAGGGGAAAATTCCCAGGGAGTAAGCGAGCAGCAGACGTTGCGGAGAGAGATCGCCGCCTACTGCGAGAAGACCTTCAGGTTCGGCCAATTCCGGGTGGGGGAATACGACTTGATCGCTCAAACGATAAATTGCCATCAACAGCCGGCCTCGGCGAAAAACAGGCCACAGGGTTCTGCTGCCCTTTCAGCACGCCCCGAATGTCCGGACTTTCTTGTGCACAATCGATAAGCGGTCATTGATAACGGAAAGTCAGCTTGTCTTGCCGGCAACCGATCTTGACCGTACCGCCATCGGCCAGATGGCCGAACAGCACCTCGTGAGCAATGACATCGCTGATCTCGCTCTGAATGAGCCGCCCCAGAGGCCGGGCTCCGTAAATCGGGTCGTGACCGTGGCGGGCGAGCAGCGACCGGGCCGCCGACGATATCTTCAGAGCCACCTTCTGTTCGTCCAGACGCTGACGTAATTCGCCAATGAATTTATCGACGATGCGCAGCATGGTCTCCTCGCCGAGAGGCTGGAAGGGTACGATGGCGTCGAGGCGGTTGCGGAACTCCGGCGAGAAGGTCCGTTCCACCGCCTGGGTCGCGCTGCCCGGCGAACCATCGCCAAAGCCAATGGTTTTGGCGCTGATATCCCGGGCGCCGGCATTGCTGGTCATGATCAGCACCACATTGCGGAAATCGGCCTGTTTGCCATTGTTGTCGGTCAGGCGACCGTGGTCCATGACCTGCAACAGGATATTGAACAGGTCGGGGTGGGCCTTTTCGATTTCGTCCAGCAGCAGCACCGCGTAGGGATGCTTGACGATGCTGTCGGTGAGCAGGCCGCCCTGCTCAAAACCGACGTATCCCGGCGGGGCGCCGATCAGGCGAGCCACCGAGTGCTTTTCCATATACTCACTCATGTCGAAGCGCAGAAATTCCACCCCGAGCTGCTGAGCCAGTTGTCGGGCGACCTCGGTCTTGCCGACCCCGGTCGGGCCGGTAAAAAGGAACGAGCCGGTCGGCTTCTCAGGATGACTGAGGCCGGCCCGGGCCCTCAGCACAGACCGGCACAGCAAATCGATGGCCTCGTCCTGGCCGAATACCTGGTTCTTCAGGTCGCGATCCAGGTACTTGAGGCGCTTGCGGTCGGAGCGGGACACGGTGCGCTCGGGAATGCGGGCCATGGAAGCCACCACCTTCTCGACTTCGGCCACGCCGATGGTATGCCCGGTCTTGTCGGTAAGGCGACAGGCGGCGCCGGCCTCGTCGATAACATCGATGGCCTTGTCCGGCAGATGGCGGTAATTGATATGACGGGTGGCCAGTTCGGCCGCCGCCTGCAGCGCCTCGTCGGTGTAGGTCACCTGATGATGGCTTTCGTAATGCTCTCGCAATCCGCGCAGGATGGCGACCGTTTCGTCGACACTCGGTTCGACCACGTCGATCTTCTGGAAACGCCGCGACAGGGCCCGATCCTTGTCGAACAGGTTCTTGTATTCTTCGTAAGTGGTGGAACCGATGCAGCGCAAGGTCCCGGAAGCGAGCACCGGCTTGAGGATATTGGAGGCGTCAAGAGAACCGCCGCTGGTTGCCCCGGCGCCGACGATGGTGTGAATTTCGTCGATAAACAGGATCGCGTCATCGCGGTCCTCCAGGGCCTTGAGCACTGCCTTGAGCCGTTCCTCAAAATCGCCGCGGAACTTGGTGCCGGCCAGCAGCGCTCCCATATCGAGCAGAAAGATGTGCACTCCCTGCAACACCGCCGGCACCCGCCCCTCGTGAATCATCAGCGCCAGCCCTTCGGCCATGGCGGTCTTGCCGACTCCCGGCTCGCCCACATAGATGGGATTGTTCTTGCGCCGCCGACAAAGCACCTGCACGGTGCGCTGCAGCTCCTTGTCGCGGCCGATCAGGGGATCTATGCGGCCTTCGGCGGCACGCTGCAGGAAATCGATGGTGTAAGCTTCCAACGGATCGTTTTCGGTCTCACTTTGGCCTTCCTTAGCCGGTCGCTGCTTATCGCCGCCGGGAAATGGTTTACCGCCCCCTGCCCGCGGCACCTTACCGACCCCGTGGCTGATAAAACTCAGCACATCGAGACGGGTGACACCCTGGGCCTCAAGGAGTTGAACGGCGTGGGACTGCTCTTCTTCAAGCAGCGAGGCCAGAACATCACCGACGGTGATCTCCTTCTTGCCCGCTGAATGAAGGTGCAGCACCGCCCGCTGCAGAACCCGCTGCAGACCGACGCTCTGTTCCGGAATGATCTCTTTGCCGGCTGGCATCTGTTCGAGATGCGCAACAAAAAAGTCCTCCAGCAGGGTTTTCAATCCTTCCGGATCGCCGCCGCAAGCCTCGATGATCTCTTTGCCGTGCTCTTCAAAAAGCATGGCATAAAGAATGTGTTCCGTGGTCAGATATTCGTGGTGACGCTTCTGCGCTTCACGTACCGCCAGCGAAAAGGTAATCTGGACTTCCTGAGCGAACATAGGCATTCCCTTTACGCCTTCTCAAGGCTGCATTTCAGGGGATAGCCAGCCTGCTGGGCCAGACTGTGCACCCGGGCCACCTTGGTTTCGGCAATTTCATAGGGATAAGTGCCGCAAACCCCGATCCCCTGAGTGTGAATATTCAACATGACACGATGGGCTTCTGCGGGTGGTTGATGAAAAACCGTCTCCAGCGCGTTCACAACAAATTCCATTGTGGTGTAATCGTCGTTGTGCATCAGCACTTTGTACATAGCCGGCAGCCCACATTTGGTACTGCTCTGCTGCTCGAACCGGACATTATCGTTGGGGAGCTTGTCACTCACAGTGCACCTCCTTCGCCTCATAACAATCGATGTTTATACAGCAATCGTAGCACAACATTTCATCGCCTTCCAAGGCCCCTGCAAATAAAGAATTTTCACCAATCATTGCTGGCTAATGTGCTATAATTTGTTCCTTATGGACACTGTAAAAACATCACCTGCAAGGGAGGCGTAATGCAATATCATCAGGGGGGAAGATCCCCCAAATCCATCGATCGTCAAGTCGCCGAACTGGCTGACCGTCTGAAAAAAGGAGGCGGGAGCAAGATCATGGCGATCGCATTGGTTCTGCTGTTGCTTGTCGGCTTAACAGGCAGCTTTTACAAGATTGACACCGAGGAGACCGGCGTCCTGCTGCGTTTCGGCCGCTTCATTGGCTTTGCTGAACCGGGTCTGCACGTGAAGATTCCTTTTGGTATCGACCGGGTTTACAAAGCCAAAACCGGTCGCGTTGAAAAAGAAGAGTTCGGTTTTCGCACGGTCAAGGCCGGAGTCCGCACTACCTACACCAAGCGGGCCCTGGAGGGGGAATCGCTGACCCTGACTGGCGATCTCAACGTCAGCGACGTGGAATGGGTTGTTCAATACCAGATCGCCGATCCCTTCAAGTTTTTGTTCCGCATTCGAGATCCCCTGGCCACCATCCGCGATATCTCCGAGGCGGTGGTGCGCAAGGTGGTGGGCAACTCCAACGTCACCGACGTATTGACCATCGAGCGTGAGCGGCTGGCTACTGCCATCGAACAGAACTTGCAAGAGATCCTCAACAGCTACGACATCGGCGTGCGCATCGTCATCGTCAAGTTCCAGGACGTCAACCCGCCCGGCCCGGTCAAGGCGGCCTTCAACGAGGTCAACGAGGCCGAACAACAGAAAGAGACCCTCATCTTCCAGGCCCGCGAGCAGTATAATCGCGAGGTCCCCAAAGCCCGTGGCGTGGCCCGGCGCACCATTCAGGAAGCCGAAGGCTACGCCGTCGAACGCATCAACAAGGCCCGCGGCGAAACCAGTCGTTTCCTGGCTTTGTTAAAGGAATACCGCAAGGCACCGCAGGTTACCCGCCAGCGCATTTATCTGGAAACCATCGAACAGATTCTACCGAGCCTGGCCGAAATCTACATCATGGACCAGCAAGGCACCGCTGCTTTGCCGCTGTTGCAACTGCGCACCCAGGGTCAGGGAGGTAAAAAATGAAGCGTTTTGTGCTGTTGGCCGTCATCGCCCTGTTGGTGCTTGGCGTGATGCAGAATCCGCTATTCGTCGTCAAAGAAGGAGAACAGGCGCTGGTAACCCAATTCGGCAAGCCGGTGGGTGGCATACTCGGCCCCGGCCTGCATGTGCGCATCCCCTTCGTTCAGACCGTACACCGCTTTGAAAAGCGCATTCTCAAATGGGACGGCGATCCCGAGCAAATCACCACCAAGGACAAGCGCTACATCTTCCTCGACACCACCGCCCGCTGGCGCATCGCCGACCCTCTGCTGTTTTTCAAGACAGTAGCTACCGAGCCGGGCGCCCAGAGCCGCCTCGACGACATTCTCGATTCGGTAGTGCGCGATGCCGTCTCCGGCCACCTGCTGGTGGAACTGGTTCGGGGCAGCGACTATCAGCCTCCCGGCGGTACCGCCGAGGTAATACAGATCGAGGGGGTAACGGTAGCTACCGAGCAGCTGATCGGCCGGGAAGAGATTCTCGCCACCCTGCTCGAAAAAGCCCGCGCCCGCACCCCTGAGTACGGAATCGAGCTGATTGACCTGCAGATCAAGCGCATCAACTACATCGAACAGGTCCGGCAGCGGGTCTACGAACGGATGATCTCCGAACGGAAGAAGGTTGCCGCCCAGTTCCGCGCCGAAGGCGAAGGGGAAAAAGCCGACATTCTCGGCCAGATGGAAAAGGAACTAAAAGCAATCACCTCCGAGGCCTACCGCAAGTCGGTGGAGGTCCGCGGCAAAGCCGACGCCGAAGCGGCCGGCATCTATGCCGCCGCCTACGGCAGCGACCGGGAGTTCTACGCCTTTTTGCGCACCCTCGAATCCTACCGCAAGGCGGTGGGCAAGAACGGCAAACTGGTACTGTCCACCGACAGTGATTTCTACCGCTACCTGCAAAAAATGAAGTAGAGCTGAAAACTGGTTTTTTCATCCGGCCCAAAACGGGGCAGTGATTTCACTGCCCCGTTTTTTGTTTTTCTAAGATCTTGATATTACTGGCGATGAAGGTTTTCCTTACTGTGACTTAATCAGAGTACCTCGCGGAACCCCTTAAAAAACAGACAGAAAGTCGGCATCAAAACCCAAACCGGGCTTGAATCAAAAGACCCCGGCGCGCTATATTGGCGCCTTTCGATTCGGGGGAGCTGCCTATTTTGTCCTTTGCGTCGGGAACGGTGCGAGAAATCGCGCCCCCACCATCGGCTGGACGGATTGCAACCAGGAAAGTGGATGAAGATCAGGTCAAAAATTACCGGAATGGGGCTGCTGCTTGTCTTGTTGACGGCCCTATCCATCGTCGGCATCGCACTTTATCAGGAAAAAATACTGGAGCGGAACGTCGACGCCGAGGTGGACCAGCTGGTTCGTCACGATACCACCAACGTGGCAAAAGACGTCTATCTGATGTGCCGCACCATGCAGGAGTCTCTAGAAAAGATTCTTGCCAATGGGCTGAAAGTAGCAGAGGACATCGCCATTCGGCAGGGTCCGCTGAACTTCAACGCCCCCTCCTCTTTCACCTGGCAGGCCGTCAACCAGTGCAGCGGTAAAACGCATCAGGTGGTCTTGCCCAAGGTACTGCACCAAGGGCACTGGCTCGGCCACAACCGGGACATGAGCGCACCGACCCCGGTCGTCGACCAGGTGACCGAACTGCTGGGCGTGACCTGCACGATTTTCCAGCGGATCAATGAAACGGGTGACATGCTGCGGGTCGCCACCACCGTACCCACTCTCAAGGGCCACCGGGCCATCGGCACCTATATCCCCCGGCACCATCCTGACGGTTCCTCCAATCCTGTGGTCGAAACCCTGTTGCGCGGCGAAGTCTATACCGGCCGCGCATACGTGGTAAACGACTGGTACCTGACCGCCTATATGCCCCTTTGGGACGACAGCGGCACCCGGGTCATCGGCGCCCTTTACGTCGGACAAAAACGGGAAAGCATCAGCAGCTTGCGGCACGGCGTTACCGATATCGTCATTGGTAAGAGCGGCTATGTGGCAGTTATCGGGGCGCTTGGCGATGAGCGTGGCAAGTATCACATTTCCAAAGACGGCCAGTGGGACGGAATCAATTTTCTGAAGGACCAAGGCACACATCCCAATGCCTTGGTCGTGCAGGAGGTCATCGAAAAGGCGCTCAG
>ENA-ORCT01000618-ORCT01000618.1-marine-metagenome-genome-assembly--contig:-NODE-618-length-16344-cov-2.871826_pt1 | contig 16344 bp, 14 predicted proteins | sample MGYA00248632_ERZ508511 | MGnify/ENA primary metagenome ERZ508511 (study PRJEB26182, sample SAMN06268839) | marine metagenome | isolation source: Tt an P1-techrep anaerobic enrichment on pine from sediment...
GTGCTCGTAGTACACCAGTAAGGGGCGGGGCGACCGATGACTATTGTTTATATGCTTCTCGGGCTGTTCGCCCTGGTTCTGATCAACGTGCCGATTGCCGTTGCGCTGGGCGTCGTCACCGCCGCGGCGATGCTGATCGTTCAGGGCACGGATATTCTGCCCAATATCGCCCTCGTGATGTTCGACGGGGCGACCAAATTCCCGTTGATCGCGATCCCGCTGTTCGTTTTCGCCGGCGCGGTCATGAACGCCGGCGGCATTTCGTCGCGGCTGATCAATCTCGCCTCGGCGCTGCTTGGGTTCATCAAGGGCGGCCTCGCCATGGTGACCATCGGCGCCTCCATGTTCTTTGCCGAGATTTCTGGCTCCGCCGTGGCCGGTGTCGCCGCGCTCGGATCCATTCTCATCCCGGCGATGAAGGAGAAGGGCTATTCGCCGCCGTTCGCGACGGCCGTGGCCTCTTCGGCGTCGACCCTGGCCATCGTGCTGCCGCCGTCCATTCCGATGATCATCTATGCCGTGATGGCGCAGACCTCAATCACACAGCTGTTTCTGGCCGGCTTCGTGCCGGGGCTTTTGGGGGCGATCCTGATGATGATCGTTTCCTATCTCTTCGCCCGGAAATACAACTTCCCGGTCGAGGAAGCCTTCCGGCTGAGCCGTGTCTGGGAGACCTTCAAGGACGCGGGCCTGGCTCTGACCCTGCCCATCATCATCCTCGGCGGCATCTTCGGCGGCTTCGTGACCGCGACCGAAGGCGCCGGGCTGGCCGTGGTCGCCTCCGTGATCATCGGCTTCATCTACAACGAACTCGACTGGCGGCGTCTGCAGAAGGCGCTGGTCGACGGCGGTGTTCAGACGGCATCGGTGATGGTTCTGGTCGCCGCGTCGGCATTGATCGGCGTGTTCCTGACCGAGCAGCAGGTGCCGCAGCAACTGGCGCAGCGGATCACCGAATGGACCGACAACAAATACATGGTCCTGCTGCTGCTCAACATCTTCTTCCTGATCATCGGCTGCTTCCTGCATTCGGCGGCGGCGATCATCCTGGTGGTGCCGATCGTGATCCCGCTGATCAACGCGGCGGGCATCGACCCGGTGCATTTCGGCCTGGTGGTGACGCTGAACCTGGCCATCGGCCAGCAGACGCCGCCGGTGGCCTCGGTGCTGATCACCTCCTGCGCGGTGGCGCGGGCCAATATCTGGGAGGTCTCCAAGGTCAACGTGGCCTTCGTGGGCGTGCTGCTGGCGGTGCTGATGCTGTGCACCTACGTGCCCTCGGTGCCGCTGTTCCTGGTGGAGTATTTCTACAGATGAGCGACCTGACCCACGAGATCCGGGGCCGCACGCTCTGGATCACCTTCAACCGTCCCGCGGCGCGCAACGCCCTGACCTTCGGCATGTACGAGGCGCTGGCCGACCTGTGCCGCACCGTTCCGACCGATGGCAGCCTCGGCGCCGTGGTGATCCACGGCGCCGGTGGCAAGGCCTTCGCCGCGGGGACCGACATGACCCAGTTCCGCGCCTTCGAGACGGCGCAGGACGCGCTGAACTACGAGGCGCAGATTGAAGAGGTGATGACCGCGATCGAGAAATGCCCCCTGCCCACGCTGGCGGCGATCCACGGCGCCTGCACCGGCGGCGGCGCCTCGATCGCGGCGGTCTGCGACCTGCGCATCGCCTCGGCCGGGCTGAAGTTCGGCTTTCCGATCGCGCGCACCCTGGGCAACTGCCTGGCGGCCGGGAACCTCGCCCGGCTCTCGGCCCTTCTGGGCGACGGCCGGGTGCGCGAGCTGATCTTCACCGCGCGGCTGATGGGGGCCGAGGAGGCCCGGGCCGCCGGGCTGGTCTCCGAGGTGCTGGAGGACGAGGCCGCGCTCATGAGCAGGGCGGAGGAGCTGGCCGGGCAGCTGGGCCAGATGGCCCCTCTGACCCTGCGCGCCACCAAGGAGGCGATGCGCCGCAACCGCGCCGCAATGGCCGGCGCGGACGCCGACCTGATCGAGATGTGCTACATGAGCGAGGATTTCCGCCACGGGATGGAGGCCTTCCTCGCCAAGGAGAAACCGCAATGGAAGGGCAGATGACGGAGAGGCAGGCAAGCGGCCCGCTCAAGGGCATGAAGGTCATCGAGCTGGCCCATATCATGGCCGGGCCGGTCTGCGGGCTGATGCTGGCCGACATGGGCGCCGACGTGATCAAGGTGGAAAAGCCCGACGGCGACGACAGCCGCCGCTTCCTGCCGCCGGCGATCGAGGGGGAATCCGCCGCCTACATGATGATGAACCGCAACAAGCGCGGGCTGGCGCTGAACCTCAAGGACCCGGCGGCGGTCGAGGCGCTGCGCCGCCTGCTGGCCGAGGCCGACGTGGTGATCGAGAATTACCGCATGGGCACGATGGAGCGGCTGGGGCTGGGCTATGAGACCCTGCGCGAGATCAACCCCCGGCTGATCTATTGCGAGATCTCGGGCTTCGGCCGCACCGGGCCTTACGCCCAGCGCGGCGGGTTCGACCTGATCGCCCAGGGCATGTCGGGGCTGATGTCGATCACCGGCGAGGGGCCGGGCCGCCCGCCGGTCAAGCCCGGCGCGCCGATTTCCGACATCAATGCCGGGATCCTGGCCGCGATGGGGGTCAGCGCCGCATATGCCAACATGCTCCAGACCGGGCGCGGGCAAAAGGTCGACACGTCGCTCTTCGAGGCCGCGATCACCCAGACCTACTGGCAATCCGCCATCGCCTTCGCCACCGGCGAGGCGCCCGGGCCGATGGGCTCGGCCCATCCGCTCAACGCGCCCTACCAGGCGTTCCGCACCCGGGACGGCTGGATCAACGTGGGCGCCGCCAACCAGCGCAACTGGCTGCGCTTCCTCGACGTGATCGGCAAGCCCGAGCTGGACGCAGACCCGCGTTTCGGCTCGAACCACGACCGGATGCAGCACCTGCCCGAGCTGGTCAGCCTGCTTGAGGAAACGCTGGTCACCGAAACCACTGACACCTGGCTGCACCGGATGGAGGCGGCAGGGCTGCCCGCAGGCCCCGTCCTGGACATCCTGGAGATGCACGCCGATCCGCAGTCGCGCGCCCGCGAGATGATCGTCGAGGTCGAGCATCCGCGCGCCGGCCCGGTGCAGACCCTGGGCCACCCGGTGAAGTTCAGCGACACCCCGGGCGAGGTCTGCCGCGCCGCGCCTCTTCTGGGCCAGCACAGCCGCGAGGTCCTGGCCGAGGCCGGATACGAAGAGCAGGCGATCGACGCGATGATCGCCTCGGGCGCGGTCATCGCAGCATGAAGGACGAAGACATGCGCCCCACGCGCGCGCAGGCACTGGCCGAGGCATTCCTCCGGGCCCGCGGCGACGGTCCGGCGGTGCCCGCCTCCCTTGGCGCCGCGCTGAGCATGGAAGAGGCCTACGAGGTGCAGGCAGCCGTGGCCGCGGCCCTCGGGCCGGTGGGCGGCTGGAAGGTCGCCTGCAAGCCCGGCGCGCCGCAGATCATGGCGCCGATCCTGGCCCGCGACATCTGCCCCGGCGGCGGCCGGGTCCGTCTGCCGGGGGGCGCGCCGGTCGGCGTGGAGCTTGAGATCGGCTTCCGCCTCACGGCCCCCCTGCCCTCGCCCCGGGATCCCGGCTTCGAGGCCGCCGCCCGCGCCGCGACCGAGATCCTGCCGGTCCTTGAGATCGTCGCGAGCCGCCTTGAAGACCCCCGCAACGCCCCGCCTGCGCTCAAGCTGGCCGACAACCAGCTCAACGGGGCGCTGGTGCTTGGAGAGGCGGTGCCGGACTGGGAAGGCCTCGGCACCGCCCGTGTGCATGGCCGGCTGGACATCAGCGGCGAGACCCTGCTGGACGGCGTGGCCGAGGTGCCCGGCGGAGATGCCTTCGCCAATTTCTGCGCCCTCGCGCGGATGGTGGGCACGCATTGCGGCGGGCTGCAGCCCGGGCAGGTGGTGATCACCGGCTCGCTGAACGGCCTGCCCTGGCGGGAGCTTCCGCTGACGGCGGAGGGCGAGATCGCGCAGCTGGGGACGGTCGGCATCACCCTGGAGTGAGGGTCCCGCTATCGAATGGCGCGCCTTCGGCGCAAGGCTTTGGTCTCGCATCCGGCCTGCGGCCGGAGGCTCGGGATGCCTCCGGCGGGGATATTTTTGGCCAGAGGAAGGATGTTGCGTTCTTCTGGCCCGGGATGTCCCGAGGCCGAGGTCAGCCGGCGAAGACGTGTTTGTACTGCTCGCGCAGAATGTTCTTCTGAACCTTGCCCATGGTGTTGCGCGGCAGCGCGTCGAGCACCACGTAGTGGCGCGGCTGCTTGAACCGGGCGAGCTTTTCGCCAAGGGCCGCCCGGACCGCGTCGAGATCGATCTCCGCCCCGGCCTCAGGCACCAGGACGGCGACGACGCTCTCGCCGAAATCGGGGTGCGGCGCGCCGATGACGGCGCTTTCCAGGACCCCCGGCTGCTCGTCGAGCAGCAGTTCGACCTCCTTGGGATAGATGTTGTAGCCGCCCGAGATGATCAGGTCCTTGCCGCGGCCGACGATGTGCAGGTAGCCGTCCGCGTCGATCCTGCCCAGATCGCCGGTGATGAAGAACCCGTCCCCGCGCATCTCCTCGGCGGTCTTCTCGGGCATCTGCCAGTAGCCCTTGAAGACGTTGGGGCCGCGCACCTCGACGGTGCCGATCTCGCCCGCCGGCAGCTCGTTTTCGCCGTCGGTGACGCGGATCTCGACGCCGGGCAGCGGGAAGCCGACCGTGCCCGCGCGGCGCTCGCCGTCATAGGGGTTGGAGCTGTTCATCGAGGTCTCGGTCATGCCGTAGCGCTCGAGGATGCGGTGGCCGGTGCGTTCCTCGAAGCGCAGATGGGTCTCGGCCAGGAGCGGCGCCGAGCCGGAGATGAAGACCCGCATGTGCCGCACCAGGTCGCGGGTGAAGCGCGGCTCGTCCAGCAGCCGGGTGTAGAAGGTCGGCACCCCCATCATCGCGGTGGCCTCCGGCAGTGCGGCCAGCACGGCTTCGATCTCGAATTTCGGTAGGAAGATCATCGCGCCGCCCGCCAGAAGCGACAGGTTGGTGGCCACGAACAGCCCGTGCGCGTGGAAGATGGGCAGGGCGTGCAGCAGCACGTCATCGGTGGTGAAATGCCAGCAGTCGAGCAGCGCGCTTGCGTTCGACAGCAGGTTTTCCTGCGTCAGCATCGCGCCCTTGGAGCGGCCCGTGGTCCCGGAGGTGTAGAGCAGGGCCGCGAGGTCATCGCTGGCGCGCGGCACGGGGGCGAAACGCGCCTCGGCCGCGTCGGCGAGCGCGGCGAGGCTGCCCTCCCCCGCGGTGCCCAGCGTCATGACCGAAATCCCGTGCCCCTCGGCAATCGGGGTCAGCGCGGCCTCCGTCCCGGGGTCGCAGACGAAGAGCGCCGCGCCGCTGTTGGAGATGAAATAGTTAAGCTCGGACGCCGTGTAGGCGGTGTTGAGCGGCAGAAAGACGATGCCCGCCTTGATGCAGGCGGCGTAAAGCGCCAGCGCATCGGCCGATTTGGTGAGCTGCACCGCCAGCCGGTCACCCGGCGCGACGCTCCGCTCGGTAAGCGCATTGGCGAAACGGTCGGCCCGCGCGAGGAAATCGGCATGGGTCAGGGTCATGCCGCCCGGCAGGTACAGGAACGGCGTATCCTTGCCTTCATGCTGCCCCAGCAGCGCATCGTAGAGCGGGTTGGTCATTCTTCCTAAGGTCCCTTGTTGGCTGAGAATCCTGCCGGTCCGCCGCCAGGTATGTTTCGGAGCGCACCTGCGCGAAACATGAGCCTCATGCCCGATGATTCCCGCCCGAGCGCTCCGGTTCGATTGTTAGTGCATGATCCGGCTTTGGTCCATTGAAACAAGGGCTTGCAGGGCCGAATGGAGGCGGGGAATGGATTTCCCTCGCCGGTTCCCCCTCGCGGGGCTACGCAGGTCCACGCAGGACGTCAGTGCCGGCGCCGCAAGCGAAAGCGGATCCGTCACGCGACCACCGCGCCTTCTGCCCCTCATCAGAGGTTGGCGCCGTGCAGGCCCCATGGGCCGCGCCGCTCTTGTCGCCTGCCCGTTACGGCTTCCAGGCCGCGTCCTGCTGCCATCCGATGAGGCCGGTCTGAAGGACCACGACGTTGTCGCGGCCGGCCACGCGCAGGGCAAAGGCCGCCTGTGCCGACAGGCTGCCGGTGTTGCAGAACAGGATCGCCTTGCGATCGGTGGGGATCTCGTCGATCCGGTCCAGCACCTCGCGCCATTCGATGTTGACGGCGCCGGGGATGGTGCCCTCCTCGAACTGGCCCGCGTCGCGGGTATCGACGAAAAGCACGCTTTCAAAGACGCTCTGGTCGATCTGCTGGGGCAGGATGATCCCGGCCTCGTATTCCGAAAACATCATGTATTCCTGCATGGCCTCAATGGCCGCGTCCTGGGCCATCGCGCCGGGCGCGGACAGAAAGAGCGCGGCCGCGCAGGCGGCGAGAGTGGATTTCAAAGTCATGAGCTGTCCTCCTGGTGTTCGTTGCGGGCCCGCGGCGGTTGGCGCGGGGCATCGGTGTCTTGGGTCACGGGGCCGCCCGGCCCGTCACTGCGCGCCCCCGGCGCGGGCCGCCAGATCGTCAAGAAAGGCCGTGATGCGGCGCGCGTTGGCGCCCCGGTCGATCTGGCCGATGCGGGAGCGCGAGCGCAGGTCGATCCGCGCGCCGGTGTCGGTTTCGGTGACGCGGACCGCAACCTCGTCCTTGAAGCCGTACAGAACCGAGGTCGCCACCGCCTCGATCCGGCCTTCGTCGGGGTCTTCGGCCAGGGTCTCCCAGCCGCGCTCGCGCACCAGCTCTGCGGCAAGGGCAAAGGCCTCCTCGGCCGGGATGGGCAGATCGAGCGGCTGCACGCGCGGATAGGCGGCCTGCTGCAGCTCGGCGTTGGCGAGGGGGTAGTCGGTCGGTGTGGGCGTGTCCCAGAACACCGGCGGGTCCTCGGTATCGGTGCTGATATCGTTGATCGGCGGGGTGGTCCGGGTGGCGTATTCCCAGCCGGCGCCCATGATCAGCACGGGCAGCCCGGCCAGCAGGCCGAGCAGGGCCAGAACGGCCCCGCCCCGCCGCAGCACAAGCGCCAGCAGCGAGACCAGAACGCCCAGGGCGGCCGCGTAGACCGCGTATTCCGAGATCGCCAGCGCCCGCAGCACGGGCCACCAGCCCTGGCGGTAGCCCCAGGCCGAGGCGATCACCATCGCGATCGAGGCGAGGCCGAGCAGCAGGCCGGCGAGGCCGGCCAGGCCGGGGCGGAATGATCTGGTGTCAGGCATGGGTCAGCTCCGGTTCAGGGGCGGGGTTGAGGCGCGGGTGGGTCTCCGCCATGGCCAGCCACAGCCACAGGCCAGACCCTGCCATGGCCAGCGCGGTGACCCAGAAGCCGGCTTCCAGCGCCCCCGAGGCATCGGCGATCAGCCCCATGGCCAGCGCCCCGACAGCATAGCCCAGGTCGCGCCAGAAGCGATAGGCTCCCAGAGCCGAGCCGCGCCAGGACGGGTGCGCGATATCGCTCATCGCCGCGATCAGCGTGGGGTAGAGAAGCGCCATGCCCACGCCCGTCACCGCCGCCGCAATGCTCCAGGCCGCAACGGTGGTCAGCGCCGGGAAGGCCGCCACGCCCGCCGCGCAGAGGAAGAACCCGGCGACCGAGGGCAGCTTGCGCCCGATGCGGTCCGACAGGGGGCCGGTCCAGAGCTGGCTTGCGCCCCAGACGAGGCCGTAGATCCCCGTGACCCAGCCGATCTCGATCAGGCTGGCCCCTTTGGAAACCATGTAGACCGGCACCAGCGCCCACATCAGGGCATCCACGAATTTCTCGACGCAGCCCGCCTGGGCGAGCGCCTGGAAGGTCCGGTTGCGCCAGGTGACGAGGGCGAAGACCTGCCCCGCCGTGGGCGCCTCGGGCGCGTCGGCATAGCGCGGGCGCGGCCCGCTCGCCTGCCCGGCGCGGTGGCGCGCGGCCTCGGCCCTGGCGAAAGGCAGCGTCTCGGCGAAGGCGAGGCCCGCCGCGGCGAGCGCGATGAGGATGACGGCCAGGCCAAAGGCGAAAAGGCTCATCCGGGGGTCGAAATAGCTTGCCAGATAGCCCGTGGCCAGCCCCGCGAGGGCGACGCCGCCGTAGCCTGCGAACTCGTTGAACCCGGTCGCCAGCCCGCGCTGGTCGGCGCGCACGATGTCCATCTTGGCGGTCACGGTCATCGACCAGCAGAACCCCTGGTTGATGCCCAGCAGGATGTTCGCGGCCACGATCCAGCCCCAGCTCGGCGCCCAGAGGATCAGGAAGGGGATCGGCAGCGCCACGATCCAGCCCCAGATCAGCACAAGGCGCCGCCCTGCCCGTTCGGAGACCCGCCCCGAGACGAAATTCATCGCCCCCTTCACGATCCCGAAGCTGACCACGAAGGCGAAAACCGCGGTCATCGAACCGGCGGCAACGCCGAACTCGGTCTCCGCCAGCGCCGGGATCACCGTGCGCTGAAGCCCGATGGTCAGCCCCACGAAGAACACCTGCACAAGCTGTTGCAGGAAGGGCCGCAGATTCTCGCGGAGGCCGAGGGCGTAGGTCATGTCTCGTCGCGCCTGTCGCGGTTGATCGGATAGCCGCTGGCCGGGCCGCGCAGCGGCTGGATCAGCATCCGGTCGAGCCAGAGGTCGCGGCGCGTGCGGAACTGCTCGATCCCGATGGTCATCCCCTCATGACCGGCCGCGGGCTGGGCGCGGTAGGTGCCCAGAAGGCGGTCCCACCAGGGCAGGCTGAAGCCGAAATTGCTGTTGGTCTCGGCCGGCACGATCGAGTGGTGCACGCGGTGCATGTCGGGCGTAACCACGATCCACCGCAGCACGCGGTCCAGCCCCCGGGGCAGGCGGATGTTGGAGTGGTTGAACATGGCGGTGGCGTTGAGCAGCACCTCGAAGATCAGCACCGCCACCGCGGGCGGCCCGAGGGCTGCCACGGCCGCCAGCTTGATCGCCATCGACAGCAGGATCTCCACCGGGTGGAAGCGCAGCCCCGTCGTCACGTCGATTTCGAGATCCGCATGGTGCATCCGGTGCAGCCGCCAGAGCGCGGGCACCGCGTGGAACATCACGTGCTGCAGGTAGATGGCCAGGTCCAGCGCCGCGATGCAGACCACGACCGCCACCCAGGCGGGCAGGTCGAGGACATTGAACAACCCCCATCCCCGCTCCCCGGCCATCACCGCCAGGCCGACCGCGAGGATCGGGAAGGACAGCCGCAGGATGACCGTGTCGACGACCACCAGCGCCAGGTTGTTGGTCCAGCGGATCACCCGCGGAATCTCCCGCCGGCGTCGCGGCGCGGCCAGCTCCCACAGGGCCATCGCCACCAGGACCCCGAGAAACACGGCAAGGCGCAGCTGGGGTTCGGCGGTCAGGAGGGCATCGGACATGGGCAGCTCGGGGTTGCGGGACGCGATGGAATCGCTATCATTCAATTGATCACTTGATTGATTTACCTTCCGAGGACGCAGCATGTCAACCAGCCCGAAGAAAGCCCTGCTTGAGGAATATGCCCTCGTCGCCCGCGCGCTCTCGGCGCCCCACAGGCTGATGATCCTTGAACAGCTGGCCCAGGGGGAGCGCGGGGTCGAAGCGCTGTCCGGCAAGGTCGGCCTGAGCGTGGCCAACTGCTCGCAGCATTTGCAGCAGCTGCGCCGGGCGGGGCTGGTGACCAGCCGGCGCGAGGGGAAATCGGTGATCTACCGGCTCAGCGACGACCGCGCGCTGGCGCTGATGGACCTTCTGCGCGAGGTGGCGGAACGCAACCTGGCCGAGGTGGAACGGATCCTGCGCGGCCTTTCCAACGGCGCCGACGCACCGGAGCCGATCAGCCGGCCGGAACTGGAGAAAAGGCTGGCCGAGGGCTCGGTGACATTGCTGGATGTCCGGCCCGCGGACGAATTCGCCATGGGGCACATCCCCGGGGCGATCAACGTCGAACTGGCCGATCTGGAAAGCGTGCTCGACAAGCTGGATCGGAAGGGCACGGTCGTCGCCTATTGCCGCGGCCCCTATTGCATCTACGCCCACCAGGCCGTCGCGCATCTGCACGGCAAGGGAATAGACGCGAGGCGTCTGGAAGGCGGGCTGCCGGAATGGCGGTCGGAGGGGCGGGACGTCAACACGGCGACCTGATGGCCGACCGCGGACAATCCGTCTGCGAAGCAGTCAGGAACCGCCCCTGATCTGCCACCGATCTTTCAACCAGCTGCGATCGGAGCCCGATTGATGTTGAAGTGATACCCATGTTTGGACCAGCAACATGTAGAGCTTTCCGGCTTTGATCAGGGTGACGGCGTGCAGGTTGGTATTCATGCCGCCCTTGGTCCGCCCGATCAGACGCACACACTCCCCTTTTAGCCCCGCAGGCTTGACGCCGCGCGATGGGCTTTGAGTTAGCTGGTAAGAACGGCATTGATCACGATAGAGGCAGAGGAAGGTAAATCGTAATTTGAAGAAGTTGATCCAGAAGCGACCGAATTTGAGCCACTATTCTCGGTCATGCCGACCTCCATGGTAGGCGACAAATTTAAAAATTCCGACGAGAATAGAAAACACAACCATTCCAAGAATCCATGCGGCACCCGCCCCAAACGCAGGAAAGATCGGCCAAAAAAGAAATCGAACCATGCCGGGCCAACGAGAGTCATAAGTTTCAGGGACATCTACAAAGGCAATTATCGTCAAGGAAAAAGAAACAAAAATGCTGAACAACACAGAAGTAATTGCGCCCCTCATAAGCGCCCTGCATTTGCCTAAGGAGACTACAGTTTTCCAATAACCAGCAACCCAAACTAAAACAACAATGGGCACTGAAATCATGGCACTCAAAACGGTTGCTCCATATGCAAGATATGAACTGTAGTCAACACTTTGCAAAAAGCGCATACGCGGTTCCAAGAAGGGGAATAGGCGCGAGAGCCATATGGCTTTGCCTTCAAGATCCGCCCCAAAAATGTATGCTCCATAAGCGCCACAAACAACTACCATCAAAGACAGAGCAGAAAATACATAATTGAATTTTCTATATTGCTCTGTTTCATCAGGAGGAGCGGGAGTAGCCACCCTAAGGCGTTCCATGAATGTTTTATCTGACGCCATCGTTTAAGAGCCTTCGGTCATAATTATTTGCATTTCTTTGACCTATTCTTCATCCTTTGGACAGGATCTGGCGCAACTTAAGCTACTCTTTGCTCCTGCTGATCGGGGTTGGTTGTTTCATTTCTCTGCCAATAGACCACGGCTGGAGGCCTGCCGCCAAGGGCTGAGTGTGAGCGTTGGCGGCTGTAATAGATCAGCCATTTTCGGATGCCCGCTTTTGCGATGACCGTACCCCTCAGACCCAGATACGGATCGGGCCTGTGAAAAATCGGTTATCTGCTCATAGCCGCCGTTGGCGTCGGCCGCAGCGAACGGCCACTATCCGCCCTATTTGTCTTAGGTTGACTACGGCCCAAAGCGGACATTTGCTTTCGGCCGTTTCTCGGCGCCGCGGCAGGTGCGTGCGGAGGTTGGGCCTTATTCCGCTGCCTGCGCCGCCTCGCAGCGCGGGACGGCGAGCCGCAATTCCGCGCAGCCGCATTCGGCTGCGGCCGTCAGCGCAGGGTCAGCGCCTGATACGTTCCATCCCGGGGTCGAGCAGCGGGCGCAGGGATGCCTGCGCCTTGATGCGCTCGCCGGCCAGGTCGATCTCCCAGTCGCCCGTGTTCACGATCTCGGCCGTCAGCGGCTCGTCCAGCTCGGCAAAGCCGATGCCGACCGCCCCGCCCAGCGTGTGGCCGTAGCCGCCGATTTGCAGGTGCCCGACCTCGCGGCCGTTCAGATAGATCAGCTCGTTGCCATAGAGCAGCGGCTCGGGGTCCTTGAGCAGGAATTGCAGCATGCGGGTCTTCGGCACGCCCCGGGCCTTGATCGCGGCCAGCGCGTCGCGCCCGATGAAACCGCCGGGCTTGTCGAGCTTAACGGCGAAGCCCAGCCCCGCCTCGATCGGGTTGTCGGTGTTGTCCACGTCGATGCCGAAATCGCGATAGGCCTTTTCCAGCCGCAGCGAGTTCAGGGTCTGCATGCCCGCGTGGCGCAGGCCGAACTCCCTGCCCGCCTCGACCAGCAGGTCATAGACCTGCACCGCGTGGATGCTGGGCACGTGCAGCTCCCAGCCCAGCTCGCCCACATAGGTCACGCGCAGGGCGAGGATGTTGAAATAGCCCAGGTCGATCTCCCGCGCGGTCATGAAGGGGAAACCCTCGTTGCCGAGATCGGCGAAGGAGAGCTTCTGCATCAGGGCGCGCGCCTTGGGGCCGTGGATGTTGATCTGGGTGATGCCGGGGGTCACGTCGGTGACGGTGACGAACTCGCCCGCGCCGATATGGCGGCGCATCCGCATCTCGGTATGGCCGTGGGAGTTCTCGCCGACCACCACCAGGAACCTGTCCTGCGCCAGCCGGGTCACGGTCAGGTCGGCCTCGAAGCCGCCAGCCTCGTTCACCCAGGCGGTATAGACGATGCGGCCCGGCTCCACGTCCACGTCATTGCAGCTCAGCCGGCTGAGCAGCGCGCAGGCATCGCGGCCCTGCACCATGAATTTCGACATCGAGGACATGTCCATCAGGATCACGTCCTCGCGGGCTGCGCGGTGCTCTTCGGCGTGCCAGTCCCACCAGTTCTGGCGGAACCAGCTGTAGGTCTCGACCTTCGCCTGTTCGGGCGTGGGCGCGAACCAGTCGGCCATTTCCCAGCCGTGCCCCTCGGTAAAGAAGGCCCCGGCCGCCGCCAGCCGGTCGTGCAGGGCCGAGCGTTTCAGGTTGCGCGCGGTCTTGGGCGCCTCGTTGTGGAAATGCTGGCCGAACATCTTGCCCAGCAGCTCCGGCGTGCGGTCGCGGCGGAAGGCGCGGGTCGCCTCGTTCCTGGTGAAGCGGTTGACGTTGATGCCGGTCACGTCGATGGGCGGGATGCCGTCCACGATCCAGTGCGCCAGAACCTTGCCCGTGCCCGCCCCGTTGAGGATGCCCAGCGAGTTCAGCCCGCAGGCGACGAAGCAGTTGCGCAGCTCGGGCGTCTCGCCCACCAGCGGCGCGAGGTCGGGGGTGAAGCTTTCGGGGCCGCAGAACAGCTTGCGCACGCCGACGTTCAGGGCCGAGGGTACGCGGCTGTAGGCGCGCTCCAGATGCGGACCGACGCGGTCCCAGTCGGGTTCGATCTCGCCGAAGGAGAACTCATCGGGGATGCCTTCCAGCTTCCAAGGGGCCGCGCCCGGCTCGAACAGGCCCAGCATCAGGCCGCCCACCTCTTCGCGGTAATAGGTGTAGGTCTTGGGGTCCTCCAGAACCGGCAGGTCGCGCGGCAGCCCGTCGATCTTTTCGGTGATCAGGTAGTAATGCTCGGCCGCCTGAAGCGGCAGGTTGATGCCGGCCTTCGCGCCCAGCTGCCGCGACCACATCCCCCCGCAGATCACCACGTTCTCGGCGGTGATGGTCTGGCCGTCGGCGGTGCGCACGCCGGTCGCGGTGCCGTTCCTGGCCATGATCTCGGTGACCGTGACGTCCTCGAAAATCCGGGCCCCGCCCATGCGCGCGCCCTTGGCCAGCGACATGGTCACGTCGACCGGGTTCGCCCGCCCGTCCTCGGGGATGTAGAAGCCCGCCAGAACGTCGCCGAGATCGCCGATCGGGAACAGCTCGGCCGTTTCCCGGGGCGAGATCTCGTACATGTTGATCCCGTGGCGGCGCATGAAGGGCGCGACCCGGCGCATCTCGTGCACGCGTTCCTCGTTGCTGGCGACCTGCAGATAGCCCACGTCGCGGAACCCGGTGGGCACCCCGGTTTCCTTTTCCAGATTGGCGTAGAGGTCGCGGCCGTGGGTGTAGATCTCGCACTCGGCCTCGGATTTCAGCAGGCCCGCCACGATCAGCCCCGCCGCGTGCCAGGTGGTGCCCGAGGTCAGCTTGTCGCGCTCGAGCACCACCACGTCGGTCATGCCCAGCTTGGTCAGGTGATAGGCCGTGTTGCAGCCGATGGAGCCGCCCCCGATGATCACCGTTTGCGCGTGGGTCGGAAGGGAAGTGGCCATATTCAGCTCCTTTCGCGGTGGGTCCGGCCCGGGCGGGCCGACTCTGCAGTGGGTATTTGATCAAATTCATGGCTTGACGCGTTTCCGAAATCAACCCATTCATTGAATGATCATTCAATTTAGTGGGACAGGATTCCGGTTTTGCACCGAGGGGATTGAGAAGGTCGGATGGCAAACAGGCTTGAGGGCACGGCCGGTAATGCGGGCAAGCCACCGCGCAGGGCCGCCCGGAAGGAAGAGCGCCGCCGGCAGTTGATCGACGCGACGATCACCTCGATCAGCAGGCACGGCATCTCGGGCACGACGATGACGACGGTGACGCAGATCGCGGGCCTGTCGCTGGGGCTGGTCAATTTCCACTTCAAGACCAAGGAAGCCCTGTTCGAGGAAACGCTGAGGCATCTTGCCGACGAGCATCGCGAGCAGTGGCGCAAGAGCGTCGGGAAATCCGGGCTGGCCCCCGAGGCGAAGCTGACGGCGATCGTCGAGGCGCAGTTCCACCCGCAGATCTGCAACCGCCGGAAACTTGCCGTCTGGTTCGGGTTCTTCGGCGAGGCGGCCTATCGCAGCTCCTACCGCAAGATCGTGACCGGGATCGACAGCGAGCGCTGGGAGGTCTCCACCGCGCTGTGCCGCCAGATTGTCCAAGAGGGCGGGTATGGCGCCGTCGATCCCAAGGGGGTCGCGAAATCCCTCGAGGGGCTTTTCGACGGGTTCTGGCTGAACATGTTGATGTATCCCGGCGAATTCACCCGGTCGGACGCCCTGGAGCAGGTCCAAGGTTTCCTTGCCGTCACGTTCCCCGGGCACTTCGAACCGCCGACCGGAGGCGACGGCGCCTGAGGGCCCGATGGCGGGGCACGCGAAAGGGCCCTGCACTTCACTGGCCAATCTGCATCTTCCGTCCGTCCGGACCCGCGGGAGGATTGAGTGTGCGGCTTTCCGGCGATAGCGTGCCCCCAATCTGCCGGAGGAGACAACGTGACCGACACCCCCAACCTTTTCCGCCCGCTGACCCTGCGCGGCGTGACCCTGCGCAACCGGATCGTGATTTCGCCCATGTGCCAGTACACCGCCCATGACGGGCATATGGAGGACTGGCACATGGTCCACCTGGGGCGGTTCGCCACCGGTGGTGCGGGGCTGGTGTTCACCGAGGCGACGGCGGTGCAGAAAGCCGGGCGCATCACGCATGGATGTGCCGGGCTTTGGACCGACAGCCAGATCCCCGGCCACGCGCGGGTCGCGCAGTTCGCCTTGCGCCATGGCGCGGTCCCGGCGGTTCAGCTTGGCCATGCCGGACGCAAATCGGGCATGCAGCGCCCGTGGTTCGGCAATGGGCCGCTGACCGAGGAGGATTTCGCGCGCGGGGACATGCCCTGGCAGCCGGTGGGCCCTTCCGCCATTCCCGTCGCCGATGGCTGGCCCGAGCCGCATGCGCTTTCGGTTCAGGAAATCCAGGCGCTGGTCGAGGACTTCGCGGCGGCCGCGGGCCGTGCGCTTGCGGCAGGGTACAAGGTTGCCGAGGTGCACGGCGCGCACGGCTACCTGATCCACAGTTTCCTGTCGCCCCTGTCGAACCAGCGCAGCGATGCCTATGGCGGCGACCTTGCCGGCCGTATGCGGCTGGCGCTGGAAGTGACCGAGGCCGTGCGCGCCGTCTGGCCCGACGAGCTGCCGCTGTTCTTCCGCACCTCGGCCGTGGACGGTGTCGCGGATGGCTGGTCGCTGGATGACACGGTTGCCCTGGCGCGCGAGCTGAAGGCGCTGGGGGTCGATGCAATGGATTGTTCCTCGGGCGGTATCGCCGGCGCGGCGACCGCGGCGGGCGGGGCCAAGCGGCAGCCGGGCTTCCAGGTTCCCTACGCGACGCGGGTGCGCGAGGACGTGGGGATGACGACCATGGCCGTCGGACTGATCACCCATCCCCAGCAAGCCGAGGCCATCGTGTCCGAGGGCCGCGCCGATCTGGTCGCCCTGGGCCGGGAAGCCCTGGTCGACCCGTCTTGGCCGTTGCACGCCGCCGCCGCCCTTGGGCACGACGTGGCGTTTGAAACCTGGCCGGAACAGTACGGCTGGTGGCTGGCGCGCCGGCAGGAGACCTCGGACTTCTACCAGCCGGACGAGGCGTAACGAGGCGGAGCGCGCCTTCCTGTCGGGCCTAGCGCTCGCCGCGGCGATAGGGGGTCATCAGGGCCTCGGGCACCTCGGCGCGGCGGGCC
>ENA-ORCT01000619-ORCT01000619.1-marine-metagenome-genome-assembly--contig:-NODE-619-length-16343-cov-2.889586_pt1 | contig 16343 bp, 14 predicted proteins | sample MGYA00248632_ERZ508511 | MGnify/ENA primary metagenome ERZ508511 (study PRJEB26182, sample SAMN06268839) | marine metagenome | isolation source: Tt an P1-techrep anaerobic enrichment on pine from sediment...
ATTTCCTGATTTTCGGTCCATAGAACGCGTTTGCCCATTTTCCAGGCCGGATTCGGCGGGCTGGCGACAACGGCGATTCCGAAGGCAAAATTTTCCTTGTGCGAATGGGGCCGCCAATGTTATAAGCATATGCCCAATATATGAACAATAAGATTTAAGGGGAAGCTACCCGTGGATAAGTTCGATCAGTTTGTGAATGATTTGCAGGAAAAAATTTTTGATGAAGCCCGGGAGGCCTATGGCGAGAAGGGCTTTGACCGCTGGCGCAATCCCCGGCACAACGGCCGGATGGATGCGGCCGATTATGTGCTGGCACGTTTTACGTCCGAAGAGCAGGAAACGATTCGGGCGGCGGTGCAAAAAGCAGCTGATGCAGTCGAATGCTGGTTGCGTGACGGCATCGATAAGGCGATGACGCAATACAATGTTAAAAACGGTGCGGATTGAGATTTGGCAACTTGCCTCAATGTGTCGAGGTGATCGCGTTCCGTTTTATATGGCAATGAAGAACACAGACAATAAACAATAGACAATTTAAAACCCTATGTGGAGGTATAAACTTGGAAACGGCTGTAAAACGATTATATGAAGGAATGTTCCTGGTGGATTCGGCAATGGCCGCCCAGGATTGGCAAAAGGTTATTGATGAAGTGCAGCGGGTTCTGGATCGTGCCGGTGCCGAAGTGGTCTCGCTGAAAAAGTGGGACGAACGCCGGCTGAGCTACGACATTCAGGGTAAAAGCCGCGGTACGTACATCCTGGTCTATTTCAATTGTGACACCGAGAAGGTCAACAATATCGAACGCGATGTTCAGTTGTCCGAACTGATTGTACGGTCCCTGGTGCTGCGGACCGACAATATGTCTACCGAAGACATCGAAAAACCCACTCCGCTGGAAGCCGGCCAAGCCGAACAGGCGGCTGCTGAGGAAGCAATCAGCGATGACGTCGACGACGACGATGACGATGATTCAGACCCGGACACTGAGGATACGGACGATACCTCAGATGATACCGAAGACGACACGGCAAACGCATAATCCAACCGGTCGCCGGAACTTCGCGGCGGCTTCTCAAAACGGCTCGTCGATCGAAAGGATGAAACCATGGCAAGTTTGAACAAAGTGATGTTGATCGGAAACCTGACGCGGGACCCGCAACTGTCCTATCTGCCCAGCCAGACCCCGGTGGTTGAATTTGGCCTGGCGATCAATCGGACGTTCCGGAAACAGGACGGCTCACAGGGCGAGGAGACCTGTTTTGTGGACTGCCAGATGTTCGGCAAGCGTGCGGAAGTGATTAACCAGTACGTCAAAAAAGGCGACCCGCTGTTTGTCGAAGGTCGTCTGAAGTTTGACTCCTGGCAGGCCCAGGACGGCTCCAAGCGCAGCAAGTTGCGTGTTTTTGTTGAGAATTTTGAATTTCTCGGCAAGGGCAGCAGTGGCGGACGGCAGAACAACAGGCAGGGATCTGACGGTCCTCCGCCTCCGACGGATGACGATGTCCCCTACGGCGGGGGCATGGACGATGACATCCCCTTTTAACCCGCAGCCGGTAGGTCCGACAGGCGGGATGATCTTACGAAACTGATAGAACAATGAATCAATAAGAAAAACAGGAACGACTATGGCACGAATTCAACAAAAACGCAATACCGGTCGCAAACGCCGACAGAATCTGACCATTCGCGAGCAAACGCAATGCCGGTTCTGCCGGGAAGGTAAATCCTATGTGGATTATAAAGATATTGATACGCTGAGCAAACTGCTGACCAATCGTGGGAAGATTTTTTCCCGCAAACGCAGCGGCAACTGTGCCGGCTGTCAGCGGAAGGTTAAAACCGCCATTAAGCGCGCCCGGTTTATGGCACTGCTGCCGTACACAAACTAAGTGCTTTTGAATAAGTTAGTTACGGTAAATCAGGCAAATTGTGTAGAAAAATAATGGAGACAGACTATAATGAAGCTGTTATTACTGGAAGATATTGAAAATCTGGGTTGGCTGGGTGATGTGGTCGAGGTCAAAGACGGCTATGCCCGTAACTACCTGTTGCCGCAGGGACTGGCAACAGTTCCGTCGCAGGTAAACATCGATTCGCTTGCGGACGAAAAAGCCAAACGGGCCGAAGCTCGCCGCCTGGAACGCGAAGAAAAGGAACAAGTGGTTGCCAGTGTTGAAGGCGCCGAGGTCGTATTGGCGGCCAAGGCGAATGAATTGGGACATCTGTTTGGTTCGGTTGCAGAACGTGACATCGCCGATAACCTGCGTCAGCAGGGATTTGCGGTTCAAGATGCAATGATACAGATGCCCAATGGCCATATTAAAGAACTCGGCACCCATGACGTGACACTGAAATTCGCCGCAGATCTGAACGCGGTGGTTCGGGTGGTTGTCGTATCTCAGGATGAGACCGTTGACGCAGTCGAAGAACAGACCAGCACAGAAGAGTAGTACATGGACGGATGCTGATCTGCAGCAGTTGCTGCAGGGACGGCAGGTTCCCGCTTCGCCGGAAGCAGAGGCAGCGGTGTTGGGATCAATGCTGTTGGATCGGGATTGTATCGGGGACGTAGTGCAGACGATTGGTGCGGATTGTTACTCGTTGACCGAACATCGAATTCTGCATGAAGCGATTTTGACGCTGTATGAAAACAACAGCGAAATCGACTTGGTCCTGCTCCGCAATGAGCTGAAAAAACGCAACTCATTGGAAGCCGTTGGCGGTGTGGAGTACCTGGTTCGGGTGGCCGAATCAGTCCCATCTGCAGCAAACGCACTGTATTATGCGAATATCGTCAAGGAAAAGGCGATGCTGCGCGATCTGGCACATGCCTGCGGCCAGATTCTGAATGAAGCGTGTGAAGATACCGGTGATGTGGGTGACAAGCTCGATACGGCGGAAAAGCGCATCTTTGAAGTGACCGAGCAGAAAATCCAGGGCAGCGCCGTTGCCATTAAAGATTTGATTACCGAGGCATTCGAAAGCATCGAATCGCGCAAGGGCGGCGACGGCGTGACGGGTGTACCGACCGGGTTTATGGAACTGGATCACGACCTGTGCGGCTTGCAGAAAGGCGAGATGATCATTGTCGCCGGTCGTCCGAGTATGGGTAAAACCAGCTTTGCCCTGAATATCGCAGAAAATATCGGTGTCAAAGAAGAACTGCCGGTCGTGATTTTCTCCCTTGAAATGAGCAAGCAGCAACTGGTGGAGCGTATTTTATGCAGTCACAGCGGCATTAACTCCCAGGCTGTGCGAAAAGGAATGCTGGGAACCGATGATATGGCGAAGCTGACCCAGGCCGGTGGAGAACTTTTTGGAAAACCGATATTTATTGATGATACGCCGGGATTGACGCCGCTGATGATTCGGGCTAAGTGCCGCCGGCTGAAAAGTCAGCACAATATTCAGGCGATCTTTATTGATTATATGCAGTTGATGAGCCTGGGCGGACGGGTTGAGTCGCGCCAGCAGGAAATCAGTACGATTTCCCGCTATCTGAAGTCATTGGCACGTGAGTTGGAAGTGCCGGTTGTTGTATTGAGCCAGTTAAACCGTGCGGCGGAAGGTCGAGAGGGCCATCGTCCCCGCATGAGCGACCTGCGTGAAAGCGGCAGTATCGAACAGGATGCCGACGTCATTATCCTGCTGCACCGGGAAGACTACTACCATCGCGGTGACTCGGAGTGGGAAGATAACAATACAGCTGAAGTGATTATTGCCAAGCAGCGAAACGGACCGACCGGAATCGTCGAGTTGATGTTTGATGGTAATACGACGCGCTTTCGACCAAAATTTCAGGGTTCTGCACCCTACGACTTATAAGGAAAGAACTTTCATAAGGAGATGATAATGCGGCGTGACAGGACAGGATGGCAAACCAAATTCACTGTTATGATGATGATAACAATCGCCTTTTCGGCGGTTGCCCTGGCGGCGGATGCTTCGCCGGACGGATTGGAGATTGCGACCGTCGATGTCGCCGGCAACATTACATTGACGCGTGCAGAAGTTCTGGCGGAGGTTCGTGCGCGGACCGGGCAGATATTTAATTCCGAGATTGCGGCCGAAGACGTTCGACGGCTCGCAGCCCTGGAGAGCGTGGAAACAGCCTATTACAACACCGTGATTGAAAACAACAGGGTGATGTTGACCTACGTGGTGGTGGAGCACAACCTGGTTCGGGCGATCGTCTTCAAGGGTAATAACAAGCTCAAAGACGGGGTTCTCATTAAAGAGTTGACCTTTAAGCGGGGTGATTATCTGGATGCGTTTGCTGCGCGAACCGGCATCGATGCCCTTGAGACTAAATATAAAAAGAAGGGATTCCCATGGGTGGAAATTACCCTGGATGAAGGCGGATTGATGGTCGGCCAGGTCATTTACGAGATTAACGAAGGTCCCCGTCCCAAGGTTGCCAAGGTTACATTTGAGGGTAACGAGACTTACTCCAAGGGGCAATTGCTTAAAACCATCAAAACCAAGACACGCAAACTCCTGTTCTTCTCGGTTTATTATGATCCGGACCAGTTTGAAGAAGACACCCAGAAACTGCTGGAAGTGTATCAGAAGCAATCGTTTCTGGATGCGGAGGTTACGGGCCAAGTGGAATTCAACGAAAACCGAAGCAAGGCCTATGTCACATTTTCGATTCAGGAGGGGCCTGCGTATATCGTCGATTCGATTCGGTTTACCGGGAATGAACATATTCCCACCGAGCAGCTGCAGCAGGAGTTAAAACTGCGAACGGATTATTTTTACAGCGAAGCGTGGGCCGAGTTTGATGTCAAGAAAATCGTAAGCCAATACGGCCAGCAGGGCTATATCGAAGCGAACGTGATGGTCAAACGCGAGTTCCTGCCTGCGGCACGGGTTGCGGTGGAATTTGACATCGAAGAAGGCAAACCCTACCGGATTGGCGAAGTGATTGTCACCGGTAATGTCACGTTTCAGGATCGTACGATCCGCCGCATTCTCGATGAAGAAAACTTTACGCCGGGCGAATTGTACAATGCCGACGCGGCTTCGGGAACCGGTGATGGCCAACTGGAGCGTATCGTAAAGGAGACGGTGGTTGCCGAATCGGTTTTGATTCAGCCGATGGGCGATGATCCCAATACACGCGATGCGATGGTTACCATCACGGAAGGACAGACCGGCTCCATCATGGTGGGTGCGGGGATCGCCAGTGACGACGGACTGATCGGACAAATCTCGCTGACCCAGCGCAACTTTGACATCACCGATACGCCCACCAAGTTCAGTGATATCTTTTCCGGCCAGGCGTTTCGCGGGGCCGGTCAGCAACTGCGTATTGTTGCCAGCCCCGGTACCGAATACAGTAGTTACCTGATCGGTTTTACCGAACCGTACCTCTACGACCGCCCGATTTCATTCAATATGAGCGGGTCCTATTACGAACGGTACCGTGAAACCTATGACGAAGAACGTTTGACCGGACGTGTGGGATTGCTCAAGCGATACCCGGACGATTGGCGGCGCGGTATTTCGTTTCGGGCTGAAGATGTAAAAATCAGCGACCTTGATTGGGACGCCCCGGAGGATGTGGTTGATGTCGAAGGGGACAACATGCTGTTCGGAACCCGGTTCTTTATCGAAAAGGACACCACCGACAACCGTTTCCTGCCAACCAAAGGGTATAATTTTGACTTCGGTTATGAACTGGTTGTCGGGGATCATAATTTCGGTCTGCTGGAAGGGGGGTACCGATGGTATAAAACGCTTTGGGAGGACCTGAACGAATTGAAAACCGTTCTCGAAACCAAAGTCAAGGCCGGGACGACTGTGGCTGATGCGCCTGTCTTTGAGCGGTATTACCTGGGCGGCAACGGGGAATGGGGCCTGCGCGGATTTGAATACCGCGGTGTCAGCCCCCGCGGTGGGCCGAGTGATGAGCCGATCGGCAGTGAATGGGTCATCCTGGGCAATGCCGAAGTTGCAATACCGTTGGGAAATGAAACTTTCTCCTGGCTGTTCTTCTCCGATGCGGGAATGATTGACGACGGCGGTCCGCGATGGTCCGTGGGTACCGGTATCCAGATTAAGATTCCGCAGTTCTTTGGCCCGGTGCCGATGCGGCTTGAAGTGGCTGCACCCCTGATGAAAGAGGACGAGGATGATACGCAGGCATTCAGCTTCTCAGTGGGTGCCCTGTTTTAAGATTGAAATCGAAGATGAAAGATCAACAATTGAAGAAAGGACTTGATATGAAAATGTATAAACAGGTGTGTATTGTTTTAGTGGCTCTCGTGATTTTGCTGGGGATGTATCAGCATGGAAAGCTGAATGCGTATTCGGCGTCGTCGGCGCCCAAGGTTGGGGTGGTCAACGTCACTACGGTGCTCGAGAACTCTAAAAAACATAAACAATGGCAGGAAAAGATGCAGGCCGAACAAACCGAAACCCGTCAGCAGTTTGAAAAGATGCGGGAGGAACTGGAAGCGCTTCAGGCCAATTTGAAGTTGCGTACTCCCGGTACGGAGGAATTTCTCAAGTTGCGTCAGGAAATGAATGAAAAAACTGCATTACTGGAGGCCAAAGACCAGTCTTATCGTGACCGGGTTGAAATGCAAATGCAGAACTGGACCGAGTCGCTCTATCAGGAAATGCTAAAGGTAATCGAGCAGGTGGCCAAAGACAAGGGATTGGACATGATTATCGCCGATGAACTGATGGACCTGCCCGCGCCGAGTCTTCGGGATTTTATGCTGACCATAAAGACAAAGAAGGTGCTCTATTTCAATTCCAACTTTGACCTGACCGCGGAAGTTCTCGCAGCTTTGGATAATACAGATTAATCACAGCATTGACATTCACAAACGGGTGACCTGATGTTATTATCTGAAATCAGTACAAAACTCGGAGCACGGCTGCTCGGCCGAAGTGATGTGGAGATCACGGGGGTCAATACCATTCAGGACGCGGCTGAAAACGAGATTTGTTTTCTGACATCTGCAAAACATGCCAAAAAACTGGCCGTATGTCGGGCAGGTGCTGTATTGGTCAGTTCCTCTCTGGATGATTGTCCCATCCCTCAGGTGGTGGCTGACAATGTGGATGTGGCGCTGATCGAAGTGCTGAAGCTGTTTGCGCCTCAATTGACGCCGCAGCAGGGAATTCATCCCACGGCAGTCGTGGAATCGACGGCCCGATTGGATGAAACCGTGACTGTTGGACCCGGCGCCTATATTGGGCATGGTGTCCGAATTGGCCCCGACAGTGTCCTTGGCCCCGGCTGTTCGATCGGCGAAAATACGATTATCGGCTCACAGTGCCGACTGGACAGCCATGTGGTGGTCTATCACAACTGCCGGATCGGCAACGGCTGTATTATTCAGGCCAATTCGACGATTGGAGCGACCGGGTTTGGTTATTCTTTTATAAACGGTCAACATTGTCTGATTCCCCATAACGGTGGGGTTGTGCTGGAGGATGGCGTGGAGATTGGTGCCAATTCCTGTGTTGACAGGGCGAAATTTGGTGATACAGTCATCGGAGCCGGAACCAAAATCGATAATCTGGTGCAGGTGGCTCATAATGTTAAAATGGGTAAATGCTGTCTGCTGGCCGGACAAGTCGGACTTGGCGGTAGTGCCAAGATCGGAAATGGTGTGGTCTTTGCCGGGCGGGCAGGGGCCATTGATAATATCAGGATTGGTGACGGTGCGGTCGTTACTGTCAGTAGCATCGCGACTCGGGATATTCCGACCGGGCAAACGGTCCTGGGAACACCGCCGCAGGACATGAACCGAGAAATGCGATGTACGGCCGTGTATCAGCGGCTTCCGGAGTTGGCCAAAGACGTCAAACGACTCAATAAGAAGATCGAAAAGCTTGAAGCAGCAAAAGACAATAAAAACTGAAGTCCGACTGTCGGGCAAAGGCCTGTTCAGCGGGTGTGATGTGAAGGTGGTGTTCCGACCGGCACCGGCGGATACGGGGATCGTGTTTGTCCGGCAGGATCTCGATTCGCCTGTTCGCATTCGTGTGCAGCCCGAAAATATTGTCAAACGTGACCGCCGGACGGCGATTGGCAATGGCCAGGCTCATATCGAAACATCGGAACATTGCCTGGCGGCGATTGCGGCCCTGGATATTGACAATATAGAAATTGAAATGGATGCACAGGAACTGCCGGGTTTTGACGGCAGTAGTGCGGAGTTTTTTAACGCCCTTCAAAAGTGCGGCGTGACACTGCAGGAAACCGAGCAGCACCCGATCGTGATTTCCGAGACGGTCTGTATTACTGAAGATGACAAATCCATTTACGCGCTGCCTGCGGCCGACGGCGAACTCCATATTACGTATGATATGGATTACACCCAGCATACAGGAATTGGTCGGCAGGTGTATTCATGCGAGCTAAGCCAGTCGCATTATGCTCAAAACCTGGCGCGAGCCCGCACGTTTGTACTGGAAGCGGAAGCCATGCAGATGCAGGCGGCCGGCATCGGGTCGCATCTGGGTCCCAAAGACATCCTGGTTATCAATTCCGACGGCCCGATCAAAAATACGTATCGCTTTCCCGATGAATGTGTGCGGCACAAGGTGGTCGATCTGATCGGGGATCTGCGACTGGCCGGACGTCCCATTATCGGCCGGATCGTGGCCTGCAAGACCGGTCATGGCCTGAATCAGGAACTGGTGCGCCGCATTACCGCTGCCGATCGAAAGCATGAACGAGACCATGCACTGCTTGGCAAGCCCGTTCTGGACATTAAACGTATCCAGCGCATCCTGCCCCACCGGTATCCATTTTTACTGGTGGATAAAGTGGTGGAGATCGACGGCGACCGGCGCATTAAAGGAATTAAAAACGTTACGTTTAACGAGCAGTTTTTCCAGGGGCACTTTCCCGGAACCCCGGTGATGCCGGGCGTGCTGATTATTGAGGCACTGGCACAGGTGTCCGGTTTGCTGTTTGCTCAAAAACTGGAGCATACCGGTAAACTGGCAGTGCTGCTGACGATGGATGGCGTCAAAATACGAAAATCCGTTACACCAGGCGACCAGTTGATTCTCATTGCCGAGGCGGACAAGATCCGAAGCCGGGCTGCTAAATGCAATTGCGTTGCTATGGTCGGCGATGAAATAGCAGCTGAAGCACAGCTCAAGTTTATGCTGGTGGACGAAGAAATATAGAGCGAGAATGAATGTATAGTAATGATTATAATTGTAATGGTTTTGAACGAATTTTCCGGAGGTATCGATAAATGATGAGTGCTACCATTCATCCCACAGCGGTGATTGCTGACAGTGCCCAAATCGGGGCGAACGTCGCCATCGGACCCTATACCGTCGTGGACGAGGGTGCTGTGATCGGCGACAACACAATTTTGGATGCCCATGTCGTCATCGGCAAACATACGAAACTTGGCAAAAACAACCGTGTGTATGCCGGTGCTGTGATCGGTCGTCCGCCTCAGATTCTGGGTTTTGATGACGATACGAAAATCGGCGGGTTGGCCATTGGGGATAATAACATCATACGCGAATTTGTGACGATTCATCCGAGCATGTACCCGGACGAGAATACGGTCGTGGGTAACGGCAACCTGCTGATGATCAATGTGCACTTGGGCCATGACTGCGTGCTGGACGACAAGATCGTCATCAGTAACTGCACCCAGGTTTCCGGCCACTGCAAGATTCAGACCGGTGCCTGGCTCAGCGGCATGGTGGCGATCCATCAGTTTGTTACGATCGGCAAGTGGTGTTATGCCGCAGGATATGCGGGAATCAATCACGATGTGCCGCCGTTTGTGATTATCAGCGGCCACTACCCGGTGGAAATTCGCGCCATCAACAGGCGCGGACTGACGCGAGCCGGCCTGACCGAGCAGGAACAGGAAGCCGTTAACAGCGCGTTTAAGTATATATGGCGCAATGACGGACCGGTGATGGAACGGGTTAAGGAACTGGCTAATAAAGATGATCTTGAAAGCCCGGTTCGGGACATGGTGAACTCACTGCTGGACAGCAGCAAGCAGCGTTTTGGACGTCACCTGGAATTGTTTAGAGACTAAATTAAATAATGGGTGTTTTGCAGTAACGCTTAATCCCACCCCCTTGGCAGGGAAGAGTTTTTGCACAGTGCCGTTAGAATCAATTTGAGTTTTAGGGAAATATCATGACACAATTACGTACAGCCGTGATCGGTGCCGGTAAAATGGGCCGTATTCATGCTAAAGTCTATAACAAGCTGGACAACGCCAATCTTGTTGCGATTGCTGACAACAATCTCGAAAGCGCGCAGGCCCTTGCAGAGACCTTCGACTGTGAAGCGACGGCCGATCCGGCTTCGCTGATCGGCAAGGTGGACGCAGTCACGATCTCGGCGCCGACAATCGCGCATCATGAACTGGCGATGCTGTTTATTCAGCATGGCGTTCCGGTTCTGATCGAAAAGCCGCTGGCTTCCAGTGTGCAGGAAGGTCGTGAAATTGTTGAGTGTGCCAAAGAAAACGATGTGATCGTAGCAGTGGGGCATTCGGAACGGTGTAATCCCGTGGTACAGGCGATGAAGCGGCTGCATATCGAGCCGATGTTTATCGAGGCTAACCGTGTCAGCCCGTATCCGTTCCGGTCGATGGATATCGGTGTGGTGCTGGACGTGATGATTCATGATATTGATATTATCCTGTCGCTGGCCAACAGCACCGTCAAACGGGTCGATGCGGCCGGTGTCAACGTGATTGCGGATGAAGAAGATGTGTGCAATGCTCGTATCTTTTTTGAAAACGGCTGCATCGCCAATGTAACCGCGTCTCGGTTGGCACTGAAGACAGAGCGCAAGGTACGCGTCTTCAGCCGCCAGGCCTATTTGTCGCTGGACTTTTTCCGCAAGGACGGCATTGTCATCAAGGCTGACAAGAACGTCGATCTTGTTAAGTGGATTCGGGAACACCAGGAAAAACAGGACTTTGATTTTTCAACCGTCAACTGGCCGGATCTGCTGCATATCGAACAATTGCAGATTGAAGACGCCGAACCGCTCAAGGTTGAACAGGAGTCCTTCTTGAATGCGATTCTGGATAAGAGTAAGCGCCCCGAAGTGACCGGCGCCGAAGGTCTGGCCGCATTGGAATGTGCTGAGCAGATTCTGACCAGCATCAAAGAACATCAGTGGGAATAAAATCCGCTTTAAGTCGCTATTTGAAATGACCCAGTTGAGCGGTCTGATGCTTCAGGGCGTATAACGATTTCCTCAAACATATGCAAAGTCGCAATTTCAGACAAGAACATGCCTATACTGCGGTATAGGCTGATCTTACACTTTTTTCAAGATATTGACGCACTTATTTTACCTCTTCAGCGTACTATGAATGTTTATTCCCGTGGGTAAGGTAAAAAAGATTCACAATCCAGAGAATCTTTTTTGACTTATTGTATGATTTCACACTATAATGGTCGCGACTGAATGGTTCTGGATGGGAGTTGCACATGCATATTACTAGCAGATACAGAGTTCGAAACTTGTTGGGTGTCCTCTCTTTTACATGCCTGCTTTTCTTTTTAGGCTGCAGAGTAGGCCCGGATTATGTTTCGCCGGAGATTGAAGTGCCGGATCAATGGCACGAACAGGCCATACAGGGGGTGGCGGACGGAACGGCAAACTTACAAACCTGGTGGACCGTGTTTAATGATCCGATTCTAGAGAGTTTAGTTCAACGTTCCCATGTTGAAAACCTCGATTTACGAATTGCATACAGTCGCGTTCAGGAGTACCGGGCCTTTTTGGGAGTGGCTTCGGGGCAGTACTGGCCCAATGTGGATGGAGCAGGTTTTTATTCGCGCGACCGTGTCAGTGAGAATGGGTTGCAGGCCCCGCCGGACGGGAGCACACCAGATCCCACAGATCTGTATGGATTCGGGGTCGATGCATCGTGGGAAATCGATGTGTTTGGACGAATCGGCCGGTCGGTTGAGTCGGCACAGGCATCCATGGAGGCTTCGATCGAGGATTACCGGGATGTCCTGGTCAGTTTGTACGCCGCAGTGGCTCAAAGTTATATCGATTTGCGGGCGATACAAAAGCGAATCCAATACGCACAGAGTAACATTTCAATTCAACAAGAGACACTTGAACTGACCGAAAACCGACGCGAGGCAGGATTGATTCCACAGTTGGATGTCGAACAAGCCAAACTGATTCTGGCCAGCACAGAATCGGTGATCCCGCAACTTCGCCAATTCGAGGCACAGGCGATTCATCGATTGAGTGTCCTGTTGGGACAGGCACCGGCGGCGCTGTATGCAGAATTATCGCCGGCATCGGACGTCCCTGATGTGCCCCAGGAGGTGGCGGCCGGGTTACCCGCGGAATTACTTCGTCAGCGTCCGGACATTCGCCGGGCCGAGCGAGTTTTGGCTGCACAGACGGCTCAGATTGGGGTTGCTACTGCCGGACTCTATCCCGCATTTTCACTATCGGGTACGTTTGCCCTGCAAGCGCAGAATTTCAGTGATGTTGGGAATTGGGACAGCCGTACCTGGGGATTCGGTCCGGCATTTCGTTGGAATCTGTTTGATGGCGACCGTATTCGAAATACCATTAAGGTTGAAGAAGCCCGTACCGAACAAGCGCTGGCCAATTATGAACAGACGGTACTGATCGCGATGGAAGAGGTTGAAAATGCGATGGTGGGATTTGAACAGGAAAAGCAGCGATTAGAGGATTTGCATAATTCGGTGTCAGCGGCTGAAAATTCTGTTAAGTTGGTGCGTGAACTCTATGAAAACGGTTTGACCGATTTCCAGAATGTACTGGATATGCAGCGTGCTCTGACAGCACAACAGGACTTGCTTGCTGAGAGCGAAGGCCTTGTGGCCAATAACCTTGTCCGTCTTTATACAGCATTGGGCGGGGGGTGGCCAGTTGAATTGATTGCAGAACAACAAGATAATGAGGATTAATTTCGATGGCACATCAAACCACTCTAAAATGGATTACCGGTTTATCGTTCATCATACTGTTAAGTTTTTTCTCTGGATGTAAGAAGCAAGCCCCGCCTGCACCGGTGCCGCCGGAAGTAACCGTGACCACGCCTGTGCAGCAAAATGTTCGGCGATATTACGACATAACAGGCAATACCGAAGCGATTCAATCTGTGGATATTCTAGCCCGCGTTGAAGGCTTTCTTGAGAAAATCCACTTCGAAGATGCTGCTGATGTCAAAGAAGGGGATGTCCTGTTTACGATCGAGCAGGATGTCTTCAAAGCCAATGTCGATCAGGCTCAAGCCGTATTGCAATCCGCCCTTGCTGAGCGTGAGCGTGCCGAAGCTGACCTGAAGCGTGTTGAAAAGGCCGTAGGAAGCGGGGCGGTCAGCGAGCAGGAAGTGGACCTCAAACGGGCTGACCGGGACATTGCGGTTGCCGCGGTTTCCAAGGCCGAAGCGGCCCTGGAACAGGCCGGATTGCAACTGAGTTATACAACCGTAACTTCCCCGGTGACCGGACGGGTTAGTCGAAGTTTCGTGGATGAAGGCAATCTTGTCAGCCCTGTCCAGAATACATTATTGACGCGTGTGGTGGCGTTCGATCCCATGTATGTTTATTTCAATGTCAGCGAGGCATTTTTGAGCCGCTTTCTGAAAAAATCCGGCGAAACCGATGAGCAGCGCCGCGAAACGGGTGCCAAAATGCTTATCGGTCTTTCGGATGAAGAGGGTTTCCCGCATGAGGGCACAATCAATTTTATTGATAATCGGCTCGATGAAACCACCGGGACTATACAGGTGCGTGGAACGGTTCCCAATAAAAACCGATTATTGTATCCCGGGATGTTTGTTCGCATCCGCATTCCAGCCCTTGAGGAGACCGAGGCCATGCTGGTCGAAGAAAAAGCCATTGGAACCGACTTGGGCGGCAAATTTCTTCTGGTCGTTGATGAGACGAATGTCGTTAGCCGGCGTTACGTGATACTGGGGCAGTTGTATGAGAATATGCGTGTCATTGAAGCGTTTCGTGAAGACACAAATACCGGATTGAAGCCCACCGAACATTATATCTATAAGGGAATTCAGCGGGCACGTCCCGGAATGCCGGTTACACCCAAGGAAGCATCCGACACTGAGGACGAAACGCAGGAACCCGAGTAAGAAAAGTCTTGCAGGATGAAAGCTTCATTGCGATAAGGAGTCATGATTTATGCTCAGTCAGTTTTTTATCAATCGACCCATTTTTGCCTGTGTGATCTCGCTGTTTATCCTGCTGGTCGGGGGCATCTCGATTCCCTTGCTGCCGATTGAAAAAACGCCGGACATAACACCGCCGACGGTGGGAGTCAGTGCGACGTATTCAGGTGCCAGTGCCCAGGTTATTGCCGATACGGTGGCCGCTCCGATTGAGGAGCAGGTTAACGGTGTGGACAATATGATCTATATGTCTTCACAGAGTGCCAGTGACGGCAGCATGAATCTGACGGTGACATTTGAAGTGGGGACCGATGTTGATATGTCACAGGTGCTGGTGCAGAACCGCGTGGCGATTGCCGATCCACTGCTGCCGGAAGATGTGCGTAAACGAGGGGTTAAAACAGAAAAAAAATCGACGAACCTGACCTTGATGGTGAACCTGATTTCACCGGATGGGCAGTACGATGAAATTTATTTAAGCAATTACATCAATCTCTACATCAAAGATATTCTAGCGCGTGTTCCGGGCGTTGGCAGCGTGACGGTGTTTGGGGCCAAGGATTTCGGAATGCGAATCTGGCTGGATCCGGAGAAAATGAAAGCACGCAACCTGACCACCCTGGACATTCTCAATGTCATCCAGGAGCAAAACGTCCAGGTGGCTGCCGGCCAAATCGGTGCGCCTCCGGCGCCGAACGGGCAGGTTTTTGAGTATACCATCAACACGACAGGGCGATTGACCACGGTTGAGGATTTTGAAAATATTATTATTCGTGCGGGTACAGAGGGCCGGTTTTTATATCTGAAAGATGTGGCCCGTGTCGAATTGGGTGCACAAGGGTATAATTGGTTTGTTCAATATAATGGTCAACCTTCCATCGGTATCGGTATTTACCAGCTTCCCGGGGCCAATGCACTCAATATTGCCGAGTCCGTCCGGGCGGAAATGGAACGCCTGGCGCAAAGTTTTCCGAAAGGGCTGGAGTATGAGATCGGTTACGATCCGACACAGTTTATTACTGTTTCGATTAAAGAAGTGGTCACGACACTTTTTGTGGCAGTGGTGCTGGTGGTTTTAACTGTTTATATCTTCCTGCAGGATTTGCGAACGACGTTAATCCCTTCAATAACAATTCCGGTGTCTTTAATTGGGACATTTGCGGTTATGCTTGGCTTGGGGATATCGATTAACATTCTATCCCTGTTTGGCCTTATCCTGGTGATTGGTATTGTGGTGGACGACTCGATCTGTGTGGTCGAAAATACCATGCGTATTATTGATGAAGAGAAACTGCCTCCGAAGGAAGCGACCTCAAAAGCGATGACGCAGATCACCGGCCCGGTGATTGCGACGACACTGGTGCTGTTAGCAGTCTTTGTCCCGACCGCCATGATGGGCGGGATTACGGGGCGTTTGTATCGACAGTTTGCATTGACAATTTCCGTCGCAACCGTTTTTTCATCGATTAACGCCTTGACATTGAGCCCGGCACTGTGCGGAATGCTGCTGCGGCCGACCCGTCAGCAGTATGGCTGGTTTTTTACAACATTCAACCGGTTATTTGACCGGACGACAAAAGGATATATGGGGATCGTGAACAAACTGGTTCGAAAAACGGCACTCGTCATGATTTTCTTCTGTATCCTGCTGGGTGTTTTGGCATTCAGCTTCAAGCAGGTGCCCGGCGGTTTTATTCCCAATGAGGATGAAGGATATATCTTTGTCAATGCGACGTTGCCCGATGGCGCTTCCCTGGAACGGACACAGCAGGTGTTGGATCAGGTTAGCGCGATTCTTGATGATATGAAAGACGAAGGCGTCAAAGATTATATTACAATTGGGGGTTATTCGCTGATTGATTCTATGGTCGCCAGCAATTCAGGGACCGTTTTTGTTCTGTTTGACCACTGGGATGAACGTACGACAAAGGAATTGAACTTTATGAGTATTCTGGGACGATTGCAACAGCGTTTGCAGACAATTGATGAAGCCTTTTGCCTGGCATTCTCGCCGCCGCCAATCCAGGGCCTTGGGGCGGCCGGTGGTTTTGAATTCCAACTTCAGGATCGCGGCGGGGCGGGCACCGTCATGTTGCAGACCGTTGGGGACGATATGGTCTTTCAGGGCAATGCTGATCCCGTACTGACACGTATGACCAACAGCCTGCGCTCCAGCGTGCCCC
>ENA-ORCT01000620-ORCT01000620.1-marine-metagenome-genome-assembly--contig:-NODE-620-length-16335-cov-3.359946_pt1 | contig 16335 bp, 13 predicted proteins | sample MGYA00248632_ERZ508511 | MGnify/ENA primary metagenome ERZ508511 (study PRJEB26182, sample SAMN06268839) | marine metagenome | isolation source: Tt an P1-techrep anaerobic enrichment on pine from sediment...
TGCCTTAGGGACGCGAATTTTATTAATTACAATTTCTTGCAATTAATTAAATCCGCGTTCCTTAATCGGTTGGCACGTATACGTTGTCCAGCCGAACGATATCTTCATCCAGGCAGACACCGGACTGGACTTCGATAATTTCCAGCGGGATTTTCCCCGGGTTTTCCAAGCGGTGTGAGACCCCCGGTGAAATATAGGTCGACTCATCGGTTTTGAGTACAAACTGCTCATCATTGCGTGTGACCAGGGCCGTCCCCTTGACCGCCACCCAATGCTCTGCCCGATTATAGTGCTTTTGCAGGGACATTTTTGCACCGGGTTTGATGGTGATTCGATTGACATAAAATCCTTCAGTCTGTACCAGGGTTTCGATGGTCCCCCAGGGACGGTAGCTTTTTCGATGGGCTCGAACCTCGCTCCGGCTTTCAGCTTTGAGTTTTTCAACCAGGTACTTGACGTCCTGGGCCCGATCTCTTGGTGAGATCAGAACGGCATCGGCGGTTTCCACGACGATGTGGTTTTCAAGACCGACAGCGGCGATCATCCGCTCTGTGGCGTGCAGGTAGGAATTTTTTACATCGTGAACCAGGACATCACCCACCAGGATGTTTTGGTCGGCGTTTTTATCGCCCACCTGCCACAGGGCTTCCCACGACCCCAGGTCGTTCCACCCGGCCCGAAACATAAGCATGGCGCCGGCCCCGGTTTTTTCCATCACGGCATAGTCAATGGAGTCCGACGGGCAGGCGGCGAACGCGGCGGTATCCAGTCGGAAGAAGTCCAGATCCGATCGGCCGGCCTCGAAGGCGTCGCGGCAGGCCTTGACGATGTCCGGGGAGAAAATTTCCAGCTCGCTCAGCACTTTTGTGGCCTTAAACATAAACATGCCGCTGTTCCAGCAATACTCGCCGGACCGCAGGTACTGCTCGGCGGTTTCCAGGTCCGGCTTTTCAATGAATCGGTCGATGGTGGTCGCTTCGGGCGGAAATTCCAAAGAGGTATCGGGATTGCCCGGGCCGGGCAGGGGAATGGGATTCCCTTTACGGATGTAGCCGTATCCGGTCTCCGGTGCATCGGGTACGATCCCGAATGTGATCAGGTAATCCTGATTGGCCAGTTCGATACCTGCCCGGAGGGTGGCGTGAAACAACTCTATATCCCGGATGAAGTGATCTGCCGGCAGGACGAGAAGCACGGCATCCGTATCCTGCGAAAGGGCGGAAAGGGCAGCTACTGTTACAGCGGGCGCGGTGTTGCGGCCCACCGGTTCGAGGATGATTGATTCGGGTTTTATATCGATTGAGCGGAACTGTTCGGCCACCATGAATCGGTAATCGTCGTTGCAAAGCACGATCGGATCGGATATCTCTTCCAGATTCTTCAAGCGAAGTATGGTGCTTTGAAGCATTGTATAGTTGTCGACAAGTTTAAGAAGCTGTTTGGGGTAAAGATTTCTGGACAGAGGCCAGAGTCTCGTTCCAGAGCCCCCTGCCAGGATAACCGGAACTATCATGCAGCACCTCGGCAATGTGTTTATGTTTTTGAGTGAAAAAACAGGGTGGCTTCGCCATGCGCTGATCGATGCGCAGGGCTGCCGAATCAATCCCGCAACAGGTTGAATAAATTATCTGTACAATATCTTATCCGAATTTTCGAGAGTAAGGGAGAATATTTAAGGGTCAGGGATTCGGATTAATAAATTGGAACCGTCACCATGTCCACACGAGCCATTCAGTTTTTAAAACAGAAAAAGGTGCAGTTTGAGGTCGTTAAATACGAGCATGAAGAAAAAGGTGCCGGGTTCGCCGCCCGGGCAGTCGGGTTCCCGCTGGCGCAGACTATCAAGACTCTGGTGGTGGATCTGGGGCATCGGTCCTTTACGCTGGCCCTGATGCCCGGTGACCGCCAGCTCGACCTGAAACGGCTGGCCAAAGCCTGCGGGGTCAAGCGGGCGGCCATGGCCGATACGGCCACGGCCGAGCGCCTGACGGGATATCTCGTGGGCGGCATCAGCCCCTTTGGTATCCGGCAGCGGCTGAAGGCCGTCATGGACGAGGACTTGTTGGCATACGGGGCGGTGCTGATCAACGCCGGCCAGCGGGGCACCATGCTGAAGATGGCACCCGGTGATATCGCCGATACCCTGAACTGCATCCTCGCACCGGTGGCCCGAAGTTGACGTTTGATTTTTCATGCCCTTGACAATGTAGGGTGGATTAAGCGAAGCGAATCCACCATCCGGCGACATGCGGTGGATTCGCTTCGCTTAATCCACCCTTCGTCTGTGCATGACCGGCCAACAGCACTTGGCGGGCCAGAAGGCTCGGCCTCGCCTTCACCGTGAAATTTGAATTCGTGAATCGGATCGAACACGTCAGGGCACAGCGCGCTGTGCCCCTACCTACCCGGGACTTCCGCCGATACAAACGTGCAGGGCAGATAGGGATATTCACTTAGCTTTGAACTTTAAAGTTTGAACATTGAACCCCAACGTTTACGGAACCAAGAACCAAGAACCAAGAACCAAGAACCAAGAACTCGGAACTCGGAACTCGGAACCCGAAACTCAGAACCCGGAACCAAGAACCCGTAACTATTCTTCAGTTCACCCACGCCCTCCTCGGTGTCCGCGCGAATCGCTCTCGGTATTCCCTCGGCGACAGCCCGGTGTGTTTTTTAAACAACCGCCGGAACGAGTTGCTGTCTTCGTAGCCCACCTGCCAGGTAATTTCGTTGACCGTCTCCTGGGTGGTCTCCAGCTTTTGCTTGGCCGCTTCGATCCGCAGGCGCTGAAGGTAGATCAGCGGCGAGTCGCCGGTTGCGCTTTTGAACCGCCGCTTGAAGTGGCGCGGGCTGATGCCAAGATCCGAGGCCATGGAGTCCACCGAAATGGTTTCCGCGAATCGCTCCTCCATGTGGTACTGGGCCTTCAAAACCTTGTCGTCGGCGTGATGCTTTTGATAATCAAAGATGAAGTAGGGCGACTGGCTTCGGCGGTTCGGTTCAACCAGGAGGGCCTTGGAACAGCGTGCGGCCAGTTCGTCCGATCCGAACTTTTCGATCAGATACAGGCACAGATCCAGGAAGGCCGTGGTCGCACCCGAGCAGATCAGGTTACCGTCCACGGTCAGGATTCGTTCGGGTTTCAGGTGGACTTTGGGGTAGAGCTTTTGGAAATATCGGGCAAATTCCCAGTTGGTGGTGGCCACTTTCCCGTCGAGGAGTCCGGTTTCCGCCAGGAGAAACGTCCCGGTGCAGGTGGTCCCGATCATGGCGTTTTTATCGTGCCAGTGCCGAATCCACCTCGCCAATTCCTCCGGCACGTTTCCGATAAACTCCATCGGGGGCAGGAACCCGGGAATCAGAATGAAGTCGGTGGAATCCACATCGTGCATCGATCGGTGCGGTTGAATCGGTATCCTTCCGTAACCCGACACCGGTTCTCCGTCCGGGGTAACGATATCCCAGTAGAACATGGGTGCGCACTCGTCTTTGTCCCGACTGAGGTATCGGCACCAGAGATTGGCGATGGCAAAGGCGTCAATGGGGCCGGCGATACTGGATATGGAACAATTCGGGTAGGCAAGCAATGTCATATGAACCATAACAGTCCTCAAACGGTTAATTGTTGTGTCCAATTTGGCATGGTTTTTGTCATTTATGCCTCTTTTCATTTTCCGTGTCAACGCATAGGGTGACCTTGAAACCAAAACGCATTCGTGGAAAAGGAGGGGCTGAGAACATGACAACTTCCCAAACAACATCTGTCTCGGAGGCGAGCGGTCAGACTGATGTATATGAGCGTCTGGCAGCGCATCTGGACAACCTGCCGGCCGGTTACCCGGCCACGGAAAGCGGCGTGGAGCTTCGCATTCTCAAGCGACTGTTTACACCCGAGGAGGCGGAGATCGCCCAGGGATTGATTATGATGCCCGAACCGGGCTCCGTCATCGCCGGGCGACTGGGAAAAGACGAGGCGGATCTTGCCCCGAAGCTTGAGTCCATGTCCAGGCGGGGTTTGATTTTCCGGTCGTCCAAGGGCGGGCAGAATTATTACATGGCCGCTCAGTTTGTGGTCGGGATCTGGGAGTATCACCTGAACGATCTCAGCGAGGATCTGATCCGGGATGTGAATGAATATCTGCCTCACCTGATGCAGAAATCCTGGGCGGCGATGGAGACCAAACAGCTTCGGGTCATTCCGGTGGGCGAGAGTCTGACATCGGAAGCCACCGTGATGCCGTACGAAGAAGCGGAAAAGATTATTCGCAGCCAGTCCAAGATCGTTGTGGCCGATTGCATTTGCCGAAAAGAGCACCAGATGATGGGAAAGGGTTGCGGCAAACCGCTGGAAGTCTGCCTGTCCTTTGGCGGCGGAGCCTATTATTACGAGGAAAACGGTCTGGGCCGCTCCATTTCCCAGGATGAAGCGCTGGCACTGTTGGAAAAAGGCCATGAAGCCGGACTGGTGCTCCAGCCGACCAATGCCCAGAAGCCGGTCAGTATCTGTATGTGCTGCGGCTGCTGCTGCCAGGTGTTGAAAAATCTGAAACAGATGGACAGCCCGGCCCGGATGATCGGGACAAGCTTCTTTGCCGAGGTCGATGCGGACAACTGCGCGGCCTGCGAAGCCTGTGTGGACCGGTGCCAGATGGATGCCATCACCGTGGATGATGTGGCCGTTATCGATCTCGACCGGTGCATCGGCTGCGGCCTCTGCGTGTCGGCCTGCGAATTTGATGCACTCAGCATGCAGAGAAAAGAAGAATCCGAACAGTTCATTCCGCCGAAACATATCGTGGATACCTACATGAACATGGCGCGGGAACGGGGAAAACTGTAATTAATTAAATTCGCGTTCCTAACCCTCCTTGAGCCATCAGACAGGAGAGACAACATGGAACAGGCTGTACTTTTCGACGTGGAAAACGGCGTGGCGCTGATCACCCTCAATCGGCCGGAGCGGCGAAATGCCATCAACCAGGCGCTGCTCAAGCAGTTGTATGACTGCATTGACCGGGCCAGGAATGACAGCGGTATCAAGGCGGTCATCATTACCGGCAGTGGAAAAGCGTTCTGCGCGGGGCTTGATCTTGATTGTTTTGCAACCGAAAATCTGTTTGATCCCAGGGGTGACGGATCGGACCTGCCGGATGTGTTCGCTGCATGCCACAAGCCGATCATCGGGGCAGTGAACGGGTATGCCATTACCGGGGGATTTGAGCTTGCCCTGAACTGTGATTTCCTGATCGCATCGGAAGCCGCATCGTTTGCAGATACCCATGCCAAAATAGGTGTTCATCCCGGTTGGGGAATGACCCAGTTGCTTCAGCAGGCGATCGGCCAGCGACGGGCGAAACAATACTCGCTGTCCTGCCAGTTTATGCCGGCCCAGCTCGCTTTTGAATACGGCCTTGTCAATGAAGTGGTGGCGCCGGACGCGTTGATTTCACGGGCGAGGGAAATTGCCGCACAGATTGGTGAGGTCAATTTTGACATGATGATCACTATCAAAAAACTGATTGAAACCCGCAACTCCACAACGTCCAGTGACGCACTGGCAACGGAGCGGCAAGGCTTTAAGGCACTTGCCAGCCAGTTTTTCAAGTCATGACACCCGTAAAGATTGACCGCGTCGAATCCTCACGTGCGAAACCGAAATGTGCAACCCGTTGAGTGGTTGAATTGTTGGATCGAACTGGTAAGATCGTTTCGTTTGCCTGCAAACGCACATTTTCTGCAGATCGGGCAGACGCAGGATCTGTGCTCTACCCGGAACCCGGAACCCGGAACCCGGAACTCGAAACTCGGAACTCGAAACTCGGAACTCGAAACTAAAACAAGGAGATAACCGATGGCCACCTGGAAAAAGACCGGTTGCGTATTGTGCGCCCAGAATTGCGGACTCGAGGCCCTTGTCGAGGATAACCGGATGGTCAAGGTCCGGCCGGACAAGGATAACCCGCGAAGCGAGGGCTATGCTTGCAGAAAAGGGTTGAATGTCCTCTACCACCAGTACCCCGAGGGCCGGCTGACAGAACCCCTGAAGCGGGTGGGCGACCGGTTCGAGCCCATTCCCTGGGCACAGGCCATCGATGAGATTGCCGCCAAAATGCGGGAACTGGTGGATCAGTACGGCCCGCGTTGCCTGGCCTACATGGGCGGCAGCGCCCAGGGCGGTCACTTCGAGGCGGCTTTCGGATTGGCGCTGCTACGGAGCATGGGCTCCCGGTATTTTTATTCATCGGCCGGCCAGGAATTCAGCGGGTCCTGGTGGGTTTTCGGCCGGATGCTGGGGCGGCAGTACAATATCGCCATTCCGGATGAGCATGCCACCGAGATGCTGGTGGGCTGGGGCTGGAACGGGATGATGAGCCACCAGATGCCGCAGGCGAGGAAGGTTCTCAAGGGATTCAGCAAGGACCCGGACCGGCTGCTGGTGGTGATCGATCCCCGGCGCAGCGAAACGGCGGCCATCGCCGATATGCACCTGGCGGTGCGGCCCGGCACGGATGCTCTGCTGATCAAGGCCATGATTGCCATCATCCTGGCGGAAGGATGGGAGAATCGCGATTACATCAGCGGGCATGTGGACGGCTGGGATGCGATCCGGCCATGGTTCGAGGGGTTCGATGCCCGGGCGGCCATCGAGGTCTGCCAGCTCGACTATGAAACGGTCCGTGAGCTGTGCCGCCTGATGAGTACACGGCGATGGTGTGTGCATCCGGATCTGGGCATCTATATGGGCCGGAACAGCACACTCAACTCCTATCTTATGAATATTCTGGGGGCGGTTTGCGGCATCTTCGGGGTGCGCGGAGGCAATATCATCCCGGGGATGGTCATGCCCATGGGGTTTCATGCGGACGAGCGGGACCCCAAGACCTGGCGCACGGTTACTACCAACATGCCGCCGGTGGCCGCCGGATCATTTCCGCCGGCCGTCATGCCCGAGGAAATTCTCAGCGATCATCCCGAGCGGATCCGAGCGGTCCACGTCAGTGCCTGCAACCCGCTTCGCGCCTATCCCGACACCACTGCCTACGAGGAGGCCTTCAGCAAGCTGGATCTTCTGGTGGTCAACGAGATCGTGATGAGTGAAACCGCCCGCCTGGCCCACTACGTGCTGCCATGCCGAAGTTATTACGAATCCTGGGACGGCACCTTTTTTCCGTGGACGTACCCGGGCGTTTATTTCCAGATGCGACAGCCCATCGTGGAGCAGCCCGGGCAGTGTCTGGAAGCGGCTCAAATATTTACTCTGATCGCCGACAAGCTCGGCATTGTACCGGATATCCCCAAGGCGGTGCATGAGGCCGCCGGGGCCGACCGGCTGACCTTCGGCGCCAAATTGATGGAGTGGGCGGCCACCGAGCCCAAAGCCCTGCCCGCCATGCCCTTTGTTCTTGCCAGAACGCTGGGGCGCGAATGGGGCAGTGCCAATCTGGCGGCCCTGTGGGGCATGCTGATGACCGCACCAAAGGGCTTCCGCAAGAATGCAGCCAGAGCCGGGTTTGAACCCGGCATTGACCAGGGCGATCGGATCTTCCAGGCCATTGTGGACAATCCCCAGGGGCTCTGGGTGGGGCAGGCCGATGCGGAGGATCCCATGGCCGGTATTCGAACGGACTCCGGAAAGATTGAAGTCTACATACCTGAACTGGAGGAGCAGGCCCGAGCCCTCGATGCAGCCGGTGAGGCCGAGGCTCTGGCCATGCCGTCGGATTTTCCGATGCTTCTCAACGCCGGGCGGCATATGGACACCAATATTAATACCCTGATGCGAAATCCGGAATGGAACAAGGGTAAACGCGCCTGCACCGTGGCCGTCAACCCGGCCGATGCCGAGGCCATGGGGTTGACCGATGGCCAGCAGGTGCGCGTCACCACCGAAGCGGGCAGCGATGTGGGAGAGCTTCAGGTCACCGGTCAGGTCCGCCAGGGCATGGTGCTGATCCCCCACGGGTTCGGCCTGATCTATGATGGGAAGGTCTACGGCATCAACGTCAACCGGCTGACGAAAAACACTCATCGCGATCCTATAGGAACGCCCCTGCACCGGTATGTGCCCTGCCGGGTGGAAGCGGTGTGATAAAAAAGTTCTCACGCAACGTCGCGAAGGCGCAAAGAAGAGAAGTGAAACGGTGTATCCGTATTGGAAGCGATGATTGCTTTTTTTTTGAAACGGCCATCGGTTTGGATGGGTAAAACAGGTGGCCAAATGATGCGAATCAAAAAGCTTCCTCTCCCTTGATGCAGAGCTTGGCACACACTTGACAGAGGGGGATTTCAAAAAACTCGCAAGAAGCAGGGTAATCCCTTGTAATATCGAGGTTATTCTGGATACCCGCCTTCGCGGGAATGACATCAAGAGTGTATCCCGTCATACCCGCGAAGGCGGGTATCCAGAGAAAAAAAATAATTATCGAAAATTAAGCCAGTAATGCTTACCCCCCTGTGTCAAGTGTGTATAAAGATCAGCCCTTGATGGGAGAGGGCTGGGGTGGGGGTGAATAATAAAAGAAAGCGGATTTCAGCCGATTATACCCCCTCCCCTTAATCCCCTCCCACCCGGGGAGGGGAAATACGTGTGCTGAGAAATGATATAAACGTATTTTTGTAATCGAGGCATATCACATGCACGAACTTCCCGTTATGCAGAGTATTTTGAATGTGGTCCTTTCTCATGCCAAACAGCACAACGTCCGGCAGGTGGTTGCCATTCACCTGGATGTGGGTGAGCTCAGCGACCTGGAAGATAAATGGATGCAGCATTATTTCGACTATCTGAGCAAAGGGTCGCTGGCCGAGAAGGCAAAACTGAAAATCAACCGGATTCCGGTGACCATGAAGTGCAAAGGCTGCGGCAAGACCTATACGGTGGATTTGAAGGCAAACCGGGAAATCGCCTGCCCGGTCTGCAGTGAAAAAGGGTGTGAGATGATTGCGGGGCGGGAGTATTTCATCCGGAACATGGAGGCAATATGACAGACGCGATTCGACTGATCGAAGTGAAGGAAGCGGTTTTTGCGGACAACCAGGAGGTGGCCAACAATCTGCGTGCCAGCCTGAAAGCGGAAAACACATTTCTGCTCAATCTCATGGCATCACCCGGTGCCGGCAAGACCAGCCTGATCTTAAGGACCATTCAGGCCCTGCGGGATGATCTGCAAATCGGCGTGCTCGAAGCGGATATCGACTCCACGGTGGACTCGGAAAAGGTGGCGGCCCAGGGAATCGAGGCCATCCAGCTGAAAACCGGCGGTTTTTGTCACCTGGATGCATCCATGGTCACCACGGGCATCGATGCGCTGGATATTTCGGCACTGGATCTGGTGGTTATCGAAAACGTGGGAAATCTTGTGTGCCCGGCCGAGTTTGACACCGGTTCAGTAAAAAGCGCCATGATTCTCAGTGTTCCCGAAGGCGACGACAAACCGCTGAAATACCCCCTGATGTTTTCCGTGTGTGACGCCCTGGTGGTAAACAAGATGGATTACATGGAACTGTCGGATTTTAACCTGGACGCGATGCGCGAGCGCGTGCTGCAGCTGAATCCGGGCATCAAAATTTTTCCTGTTTCCTGCCGGACCGGCGAGGGGATCGCCGAATGGGCCGAGTGGCTGAGAGGTGAGGTGGTCGCGTTTACGAACGAGGATTAGTTAAATTCGTGCTCCTCAGAGCCTTTTTGACGGGACTTACGCTTCAAACGCCTCTCTGATTGTTGCCATTGGTAAAAACAATTCCAATGGGTTGTCCGGAAGTTCAAGAAAGCCGTATTGAAGGTAATAGTTTTTTAGCGATGATTTCGCAAGATGCCAGTGTATAAAACCCCAAAATGTTTTGAGGAGCATCATTGCTTACCGTTACAAATGTTCGACTGATTCGTTGGTTTTCAAACAGGCTCTCACTGCGTCAAATGCAAATCCCGCCTTTACACCCGCCATATCCAGTGGTAATCCTTAATCAATAATCTTAATCAAAATTAACCGATTACTCTGGATAATTGACAATATGAAACGCGACTCCGTGAACAAGATGGTCTTGCTGCTGCTGGTGTTTTTCATATCGGCGCTTTTTTTGTCGATGATCCGGAATTTTCTGATGGCCATTCTGCTGGCCGGGATTTTTTCGGCACTGGCACGGCCGTTTTATCGCCGGATGGAGCGCTGGACCGGAGGAAGGCAGGGGCTGGCATCCGTCCTGACGCTGCTGATGATTGTCATTGTCCTGGTACTGCCGCTGGGCGGGTTGCTGGGGATCGTCACCGCCCAGGCGATCAAGGTCGGCGAGTCGGTCACCCCCTGGGTCCAGCAGAAGATGGCCGAACCGGCGGCCTTTTCCGATATGCTGGAGTCCATTCCGTTTTACGATCAGATTGAACCGTATAAAGAGACCATTTACCTCAAGGCCGGCGAACTGGTCGGGGTGCTGAGCAAGTTTCTGGTCAACAGCCTGCAGTCGGCCACCATCGGCACTGTCAATTTTCTCTTCATGCTGTTCATTTTCCTCTATACCATGTTCTATTTTTTAATGGACGGTGACAGGCTTCTCAATAAAATTCTCTACTACCTGCCCCTGGAAGACCAGGATGAGCGGCGCATGCTCGATCGATTCACCTCGGTGACCCGGGCCACGATAAAAGGAACCGCCGTGGTGGGCGTGCTGCAGGGCGGTCTGGCCGGTCTGGCCCTGGCGGTGGTCGGCATCCCCAGCGCCGTGTTCTGGGGAACGGTGATGACCGTGCTGTCCATCCTGCCCGGCATTGGAACGGCCCTGGTTTGGGGGCCGGCCGTGATCATACTGGCTTCAGGCGGACACTACGCCAAGGCTGCCGGGCTCGGGATTTTCTGCGGTATGGTTGTCGGCAGCGTGGATAATTTTCTTCGCCCGCGTCTGGTGGGCAAAGATACCGAGATGCATGATTTGTTGATTCTTTTCGGCACACTGGGCGGTATTGCCCTTTTCGGCTTGATCGGATTTATCATCGGGCCGATCATCGCCGCGCTGTTCGTCACGTTGTGGGACATGTACGGGGTGGCGTTCAAAGAGCTGCTGCCTGCTGTGGATGAGGCAGCTGTGGAGGCTGGTGCAGCCCTTGATGCACCGGAAAGGGACGTTGATGAAAATCGCGATGAAATGAAAAGGGGATCGACCAACGAGTCGCCGTAAATCGTCGGTCGTGGTAAATTGGATTCCTCTCTTCAGTGGAAAGAAACCTGTAATTTTTCGTGTTGATCCACGCCGGTGGTGAGCTTGATAAAAAAACATCCGGGGAACGATCGCATTGGACGGAATACCCCACAAATCGAGATAAAGACAGCCTATGCAATCTGTGAAATACATTCTTCAGGCACTGTATGTTCTGCGATCCCATCACCGGCCGCTGGTGATGTTGATCGCCCTGATTCTTTTACTGGCTCTGTCCATGGGCGGTGAAAATGTCTCTGTCCTGTCGTTTTTCCTGCCGGTTCTGTTGCTGGTTTTTGCGCTTCCCCTTGTTTACGGAAGATATGCCGAGCTGGTTGTATACAATCGGCACAGCCCGTATTCACAGATTTTTCAAACCCACTGGTTCAATTTTATTGCGGTGAATATTATCCTGGGCGTTCCGGTTCTATTTTTTACGATGCTTGCCGGCTCAACAGGCGGGTTGCAGTGGGTGGGATCCATTTTGCCGGTGGCCGTTGACATCGCGGCAATCTACATGATCCCCCTGGTGTTCATATCGCGGGAAAAATGGGGCAGCATTGTGCTGGGTTTCAAGTGCCTGATCGGAAACGCGGAAGACAGCGTTCCGCTGGCCGTCTTGACAGCGATTCCGTCGATACTGGCATTGATGGCCGGGCAGGGGACGGAGCCGACGGGTGGGCCTTTTATCACTGTTTTTCTGCCGTTTCTGGTTGTTATTACCGATCTGATTGTGTTTGTTGCCGCAACCTTGATTCTCAAGGAGAAACTGCTCGTATCCGGCAAGGTACCCGGAAAAGAGACAAATCCCCGCAGCTGAGTCGTTTTTGAATGATTTCAGGCCCGGCTTTTTTGTTCGGTGTTTCCGCCGGTAAATGCATGCCCGGGAGCGGTCCCTGTTGGACGTAGAATGTTACCGCTGGCGCTTTATTGAACAAGAATTTCCAGAGGCCGCTTATTGTTTCAGATTTACCCGTATAAAATTATCGCTCGTCATCGATATTCTGGCTCTTGCGGGCAGCTTGCCTGCCGTCTTTCCATTGATTTTTACTGACGGCATTGGCGCGTCGATACCGATTTTCATCAAAACCGCTGTTGCCCCTTCGACAAATCGTCGATTTTCCACATCGAAGAAATAGACGGAAGCGCCTTGCATTGAGGATGTGAATTCACCTGATATGCCTTCCGGGATTATCGGGTCGGAGATGTCGATATTTACGTCGAACCGCGCGCACGGTCTGCCTGCAATGGCGACATATCGAGTCAGTGTAATGCGGTAATGGCCAATGACCTGGAGCCGCGATCCCATGGCGTTAAACGGCATCCTGGCCGTAACCTCGACTGTTTCGCCTGTTTTGAGGGTTTCTGGAGGCAGGGGGAAGAGCAGCCGGATCAGCATTTCCTGCGACGAGTCGCCTAATTGGAGCTGGCTGCCTTCGGTCATGCCCTGAATGATTATGGGCGGCATGGTGCCTTCAATGGTGCGGGGTTCCAGACCGTTGCCGGGCGTTATCTCCATTTTCATGGTTGTATCTTTCAACACGAATTCGGCGGTGCCATCGCCCTGGCTTTTGATCGTCAGGCTGCCGTCGGCGGTCATGTGCTGGTTGGCCGTGCCGGGTGCTTTACCGGTATTTGCTCCCATATCCGTTTCCACCCTGACTTCCTGACTGAACGCGTATCGATGAACGGCATTGCCGGAGAAATCCCACCGAAACAGTGGTGTGATATCAGGAGCACGGATTTCTTGATATTTAAAGTGGTTCAGCTTGTCGGCGAATTGAGATCGGGCTGGGGTATTCTCGGAATCGGCCATGCAGATGTCGGGGGGTATGATGGTGATTACTATAAAAAATAAGCTCATTATATGGATGAGACGATTTTGCTTCGTTTGAGTCATTTTTTATTGGCCTTTTATAGGGTCGGGTTTATTGAAAAAAATCGGATGTAACCTGCAGGTTGTATTTCCGCTTGGGAAAAAGGTGCGAATACTGTTTTAGTTGAACCAGATGAAAGAGACGCTGTCAACGTTTATGCCGATCCTGTTAACACCGGGGAATAGAACAATTGGAAGAAATTGCCCGGTTTGTTGAAGCGGTTGCAAGCGTCATTCCTGTTCCCGGTTTTCTGATCATCACGTCAATACCCGGCCGCAGCCTGTCGGTGGATGTATCAATGTAGTCCGTTGACATTAAACGGTATGCCTGAATAAATGGAAACAAGGCGGTATCCGGTTATCCATTGCACGAATGTCTGCCTGAGTGCCCCAACCAGGAGATAAATATGGCTCATCGGCATGTGAGCATAATGACGCTGGTCGGCATTATGATCGGCCTGGCCGGTTGCGTGAACCTGGGGCCTAATTTCCATCCACCTGATCTTAAGGCTTCGGTTCCCGCAGCCTATCAGCATGAGGAACCGGTCGACGCTCTGCCGGTGCCGGACGATCGCTGGTGGGAGATTTTCGGCGATCCGGAATTAAACCGGCTGGTCGATACTGTTATTGAACGGAACTGGGATATCCGCGAGGCTGCCGAGCGGGCGATGGAGATTCACGCCCGGTATGTTCAGGCCCGGTCGGATCGGTTTCCCCGAATCGGTGCCGACGGTGCCTACTCCCGCCGACGGATCGGCGGCAGCCAGGTTGCCCGCGCAATTACTGTCGATGATTATGATGTCTTTGCCGGTGCCGTGTATGAGGTCGATCTCTGGGGGCGGCTGGCCCGCACCGCGAAGGCGGCCTGGCAGGACGCTCTGGAAGCCGAAGCGAATCGACTGACAGTGGCCCAGAGCATCGTGGCCGAGGCCATTAACCTCTATCTCCAGATCGAGGCAACGGAGCGGCGGCTTCAGATCGCGCGGCTCAGTGTCAGCAATTTCCGCAAGAGTCTGGATTTTGTCGGGATTCGGTATCGCAGGGGCTTGATCTCCGTGCTCGATGTTCGGCAGGCCCGGCGGGTACTGGCGGAGGCCGGAGCTGGGAATCCTTCAACAGCAGCTTGCCGTGCTTGCCGGCCGTTATCCGGAGACCCGTCAGGAACGCCTCCAGCCTGACGATTACTTCAAGCGACTGCCACCGGTTCCCCCCGGACTGCCGTCCGATTTGCTTCTTCGCCGGCCGGACCTTCGGGCGGCCGAGGCCCGGTTGAGGGCGCAGACCGATCGGGTTGCCGCTGCCCGGGCGGCACGGTTTCCTACAATTACACTGACCGGCGATTATGGATATTCCAGTGATGAGCTCAGCACCCTGGTTCGACCCGACAGTGTGCTTTGGAATCTGACTCTGGGAATCACGCAGCCGATTTTCGATGCCGGCGACCTCGAAGCCAGGCAGCGGGCCGAAGAAGCCCGGCTGCGCCAGGAAGAGGCTGCCTGGGCACGCGCAGTGCTGACGGCCTTCAGTGAGGTGGAGGCCGCCCTGCTGACCCGAAAAAAGCAGCTTGCACGTCGGGAGGGGATACGCAGATTTGTAGAGGAGGCCCGGGCCACCCAGCGTGTGGCCCAGAACCGATATATTCGCGGGTTGATCAATTACCTGGATGTGCTGGATGCCCAGCAGACCCGCTTTCAGGCTGAAGATATTTTAATCCTGGTTGATTTGATCATCCTGGCCAACCGGGTGCAGCTTCACCGCGCTCTGGGGGGCGGATGGGCGGATCCGGGACCGGCCGACCAGTCGGTGGCGGTGTCGGCATCCGAATCCAAAGCCAAATAAAATTGGAATTTATTTGAGATTTGGTGCTTGTGATTTGTTATTTCCGGTTTATCCGGGCTGGGCATATTTACAATGAATCCAACGACTCGACGAATTCTTCATCTCGTCGCTGCCTTGACAATCCTGGGCGGTGGGATTGCCGCGTTTGTCATGCTTACGGCCAGCAAGCCCCAGCTCAAGCGGACCGAACCGCCGGCTCCGGTTCCCACGGTGCTGGTGGTCCGGGTGCAGACCGGCCGACAATCGATTTCGGTTGTCGGAGAGGGAACGGTTCAGCCCCTTCGGGAGATTCAGTTGGTGCCCCAGGTTGGGGGAAAACTCGTGTTCGTCTCACCGGACATGGTTGACGGCGGCACCTTTCGGAAAGGGGAGGTGCTGGTTCGCATCGATCCGGTGGATTACCAGCTGGCTGTGACCCTGGCACAAGCCCGGGTCAAGGACGCGGAGAGCAAATTGAAGGTGGCCGAGGAGGAGGCGGCCGCTTCCCGGGAAGAGTGGCGTCTATTGTATACCGGTACCGAAGATGCCGGCCGGGAACCGCCGGCCCTGGTCGCCAAAGAACCCCAGTTGGCGGCGGCCAAGGCCTTGCTGGATGGGGAGCGGGCCGAGTTGCAGAAGGCAAGACTCAGCCTGGCTCGGACCGAACTGAACGCTCCGTTCAATGGCCGGGTGAGCCAGGAAAATCTGGACGTCGGACAATACGTAACCGCCGGCCAGAGCCTTGCAACGCTGTTTTCCACTGAGGCGGCCGAGATTGTGGTGCCGCTGGAGGATGAGAATCTTTTCTGGTTTCAGGTGCCGGGCTTTACACCCGGGGAGGGGCCGGGGGCGAAGGCCTCTGTCCGGGCCCGGATTGCCGGCCGGGATCTGTCCTGGGAGGGGCGTGTGGTTCGTGCCGAGGGCAAGCTTGATGAACGGACCCGTCTGATCAATGTCGTGATACGGGTGGAGAAGCCCTACGAGAAGCGACCGCCCCTGGCGGCCGGACTCTTCGTTCGGGTGGAAATTGAGGGCCGGAGCCTGGAGAAAGCAGCCGTTATTCCCCGCTCGGCGCTTCGTGCGAACAACCGCGTGTGGGTCGTCGATGAGAGTGGGGTGCTTTCCTTTCGGCAGGTGGATGTGGCCCGGACATTTCCCGACCGCGTCGTACTTAAAGCAGGCCTGGCAGACGGCGAGCGGGTCGTAACCTCGTCGCTGAGCGCCGTTACCGACGGGATGAGGGTTCGCGTCAGTTCACCCGTGGAGGATAATCCGTCATGAAAGGCTCGCTGGCCTGGTTTGCCGACAATCACGTGGCGGCCAATCTGTTGATGCTGTTCCTGCTGGCAACCGGCATATATACCGGTCTGACGACTAAAATCGAGGTCTTTCCCGAAACCGCTCTGGATAGGATCACCATCTCCACCGAATACCTCGGTGCATCTCCCTCA
>ENA-ORCT01000622-ORCT01000622.1-marine-metagenome-genome-assembly--contig:-NODE-622-length-16263-cov-3.513592_pt1 | contig 16263 bp, 12 predicted proteins | sample MGYA00248632_ERZ508511 | MGnify/ENA primary metagenome ERZ508511 (study PRJEB26182, sample SAMN06268839) | marine metagenome | isolation source: Tt an P1-techrep anaerobic enrichment on pine from sediment...
CACGAGCCGACGCTCGGCTCGGCCGCCGGTCCGCTGGCGGCCCAGGCGTGGTTCGAGGCCATGATCGAAAGGGCCGTCGCGGCCGTTGGCACCGACAAGCTGGTGATCGCGCTGGGCAGCCATGCCTATGACTGGAGTTCGGGCTCGGCCATTCCCGAGCATATCCCCTTTTCAGAGGCGATGCGGCGCGCGGCGCGGCACAAGGGCCAGATCAGGTTCGCCGAAGGCGCGCTCAACACCAATATCCAGCTGATCGACGCCGACGGCCGCCGCCAGGACATCTGGGCGCTGGATGCGGTCTCGGCCTTCAATCAGCTGAAGCTGCTCAGGGCCCATGGGCTGCAGGCAACGGCCGTGTGGTCGCTGGGATACGAGGATCCCGGCATCTGGACGGCCCTGCAGCTGCCGGACGACATCCCGGCCGATGAGGCCGCCGCCCTGCTGTCGGCCGTCGATCTGGAGGGCTATGTGGGCTATGAGGGAGAGGGGGCGTTCCTGACTGTCGCGCAGCCCCCCGTGCCAGGCCGCCGCCTGCTCGGCGCGGAGGCCGGTTCGGGCCGGATCACGTCGCAGCGCTACGAGGCAGTGCCGCAGCCCTACACGCTGCTGCGCTACGGCAACAGCCCGACGCCGCATGTGGTCCTGACCTTCGACGACGGCCCTGACGCCAAGTTCACCCGCGATATCCTGGACATCCTGGAGGAAAACCAGGCCACGGCGACCTTCTTCCAGGTCGGGAGCAACATCCTGCGCGCGCCGGACATGACGCGGCGGATCGTCAGGGACGGTCACGAGATCGGCTCGCACTCGTTTTTCCACCCGCGGATCGACACCGTTTCCGACTTCCGTCTCAGGATGGAAATGAACGCCCTGCAGCGGCTGTTCGCCAGCGTCACGGGTCGCGGAACCTTGCTGTTCCGCGCACCCTACGGGCGCGGACAGGGGCCGCTGAGCGGACAGGCTGCCCGCCCGGTCGAGCTGCTGGAGGAGCTGGGCTACCTGGTCGTCGGCAGCGACATCATCGTGCCGGACTGGAAAGGCATGACCCCGGCAGAGCTTGTCCAGCATGTGCGCGCCAGGCAGACGGCAGGCGGCGGAAACGTGATCGTGATGCATGACGCCGGGGGCGACCGGCAGGCCACCATCGATGCCCTGCCGGGGCTGATCGCCGCCCTGCGCGCCGATGGCTACCGGATCGTGTCTCTGTCGGAGCTGATCGGGGCCGAGCGCGACCAGCTGATGCCGCCCGTCACCGGCGTGCACAGGTGGTTTGACGCCTTGTCCTTCGGGGTTCTGTCCGTCGCGGGGCAGGTCCTGGCGCTTGCCTTCTGGGTGATGATCATCTCGGGCGCGCTGCGCTCTCTCGCCGTGCTTGGCCTCGCCCATATCCGAAAGCACCACGACACCGACGGGGAGGACTATGCGCCGCCGGTGACCGTTCTGATCCCCGCCTATAACGAGGAGGGCGTGATCCTGAAGAGCATCGCCTCGGTGCTCGCCTCGGATTACGGCGACGTCAGGCTGATCGTGATCGACGACGGGTCGGAGGACAACACGCTTGGGCAAGTGATGAAGGCCTATCGCGACCATCCCCGCGTCACGGTGATCACCGAGCCGAACCAGGGCAAGTGGAAGGCGCTCGACACCGCCTATGGCGAGATCGATACGCCCATCGTCGTGACCCTGGACGCCGATACCGTCATGGCCCCCGATGCCATCGGCAAGCTTGTCCGTCACTTCAGGGACCCGGAGGTCGGCGCGGTGTCGGGCAACGTGAAGGTGGGCAACAGGGTCAACATCCTGACGCGCCTGCAGGCGCTGGAATACATCACGGTGCAGAATATCGACCGGCGCGCAGCCGAGCTCCTGAACGGGATGCTGGTGGTCCCCGGCGCGATCGGGGCGTGGCGGGCCGAAGCGGTGCGCAAGGCCGGGCTCTATTCGAACGAGACCCTGACCGAGGATGCCGATCTGACGGTTTCGGTGCTCAGGGCCGGCTATCGCGTCGCCTTCGAGGAGCGGGCCTATTCGATTGCCGAAACGCCGATGACGGTGCGGGCCTTCATGGCGCAGCGTCTGCGCTGGACCTTCGGGATGATGCAGACCGGATGGAAACACCGCCGGGCCGCGCTTGAGAAACGCGCGGTGGGCCTGATCTCGATCCCGGATCTGTTCCTGTTCGGCGTGGTACTGCCGCTGCTGGCACCGTTCGCGGATCTGGTCTTCCTGGCCACGCTTGTGGATTTCGGGATCAACTATGCCACCGGCCAGCAAGAGCTGCTCAGCCATGGCTCCAGCCTTATCCTGCTGGGCTACCTTGCGCTGCCGCTGATGGATTTGCTGTCGGCATTTCTGGGCTTCAGATTCGAGAAGACGGAAAGCTACCGCCTGCTGTGGCTGTTGCCGCTGCAACGCCTTTTCTATCGCCCGCTGCTCTATATCAGCGTCTTCCGAGGCGTCTACAGGGTGATCACCGGGCGCTTCCCGGCCTGGGGCAAACAGGTGCCGCTGAGCGCTGTCGCCGAAATCCGGTGAAAAGCCCGGCTCAGGCGGCGCTGTCTTGCTGGTATCGATGAGGGGCAGCATCGTCTCCGGAGCCGATGCATTCCATCGCGCCTGGCGAGTGTCCCCTGCCCTTTGGGCGAGCCCCGGCCCGCATCTCCGCCTTTTCCGGGCTGCGGCCTGGGACAGGCCGAGCCGGATCCCGCTTGAACCTGGCCCTCTGAGACGGCCAATGCTCGGGGATCCGGCCCGGAATTGCCGCCTGGCTCAACGAGGTCGAGCCAGGCGGCAGTCGCATTGCGCGGCTTAGCCGGGGAAGACCTGGCAGCCGCTTTCCGTGAGGGCCCCGACGACGACAGGATAGTTGGGCGACGGGTTCTGGATGATGTTATGCACGCGGGTCAGGCGGCCGGCGCAGGCCCGCGCGGAGGCCGCCGTGCTGCCCTTGCCGTCCACGTAGATATCGAGCCACGGCAGGCCTCTGAAGCCGGTGTGGCACGGACCGTTCTGCGGGCGTCTGCCGTCGCCGCAAACGTCTTCGACGATGGCGTATTTCCGCAGCCCCTTGATGTAGAAACGGGTGCCCGCGGGGTAGTCCAGGGTCTGCCGGCTGCCATTGATGGAATGGCCCACGGCGATGGTGATCGGGTCCTTGTAGGTCCCGGTGCCCCCTGCCCTGCGCCGCAGCACGGGCCGGGCAATCGCCGCCGAACCGGGCGGCGTGTTGCTCCAGTAGCTGTAGCCGGTCACATAGGCCTTGAACGGCTTTTCGCGGGAGCTATTCGTCGAACTGCTCGTTTGGGACAAGGACGAGGACGAAACCGTGGCCTTGCCGGTCTTGGCGGGGGCGTCGCGGGAGACGTCTGCGCCGGTGGTCATGCAGGCCGAAAGCAGCATCGCGCCGCCCAGACCCAGGAGGAATCTTGTTTTGTAGAACATGCTCTGTTTTCCGCCACTTCTGTTGAGGTTTCTGTTTTTTGGGTGCCGGCGAACCTGCTGTGGTTTCCCGGCAACTACAAAAAAAAAGATGGATCGCATAAAAATGTGGCGAAAACCCGCCCAAAACGGCCCGCCGCGTTGGCGGTCGGGCGCCGGTTTCCGCCCGGTGGCGGGCTTCTGCCGATGCGATTGCAGTGTGACGGCTGCCCGAAGCCGGCGGCCGGGCCCCGCCCGGGCCCGGCGATTTCCGTGACCGGAAGAAAGGGCCGTCAGATTCCCCTGACGCCGTTCAGGGTCAGGTCGGTGACGAGGTTGGCGTATTCCTCGCGCGCCTTGGCCCCGGCCTTGCTGTTCCACATGTAGAACCAGTTCAGCATGCCGAAGACCGACATGGTGGCGGCATAGAGCTTGCCCTTGTCGCCCTCGAAGACCTCGGGCGCCACGGCGCTGAGAAGCGCCGACATATGCCCCACCATGTCGCGCTGGTAGCCGCGCAGGATTTCCTGCTGCGCCTCGGGCAGTGCAGGGATGCCGGTGGTCTGGACCCGGTGCTCGTTATCCGCGCCCTGGTAGGCCTTGAGCGTGGCCGAGATGGTGGCGCGCAGCTTGTCCTCGGGGGCGAGCCCGTCGAGCGGGATGCCGCAGATCTGGTCGCGCAGCTCGCTGAGGTAGGTGTCGAGGATGTCGAACAGCAGCGCGTCCTTGCTGTCGTAATAGTGGTAGATATTGGCCTTGGAGATCCCGCATTCGCGGGCCAGCATGCTCATCGAGGCGCGGTCGAAGCCCTTCTCGGCGAACACCTTGGCCGCCGATTTCAGGATCTGATCGCGCTTCTGATCGTGGTCTTTTGCGATGGTGCGGACCACTTGCTCACTCCTTCGGGCGGTTGTCGACGACGCGCTTGGCCTTGCCCTGCGAGCGTTCCACCTCGCCGGGATCCTTGATGTCGATCTCGGTGGAGACGCCGACGATGTCCTTGATGCGCTTGGTCAGCATCCGGGCGGCGGCGGTCTTCGAGGCCTCGTCGGCGGCGTCGGGCGTGCATTCCACATGCACGCGCATCGCGTCCATCCGGCCGGCGCGATAGAGCTCGATCTGGAAATGGTTGGCGAGCCCGCCGGTGGCCAGAACCTGCTCCTCGATCTGGGTGGGGAAGACGTTGACGCCGCGCAGGATGATCATGTCGTCCGAGCGGCCGGTGATCTTCTCCATCCGCCGCATGGAGCGCGCGGTGCCCGGCAGAAGCCGCGTCAGGTCGCGGGTGCGGTAGCGGATCATGGGCAGGCCTTCCTTAGTGAGCGTGGTGAAGACCAGCTCGCCCATCTCGCCGTCCGCGACCGGCTCGCCGGTCTCGGGGTTGATGATCTCGGGGAAGAAATGGTCTTCCCAGATATGCAGGCCGTCCTTGGTCTCGACGCATTCATTGGCGACGCCCGGCCCCATGATCTCGGACAGGCCGTAGATGTCGACCGCGTGCATGTCGAAGGCCTGCTCCACCTCGTGGCGCATGGCGTTGGTCCAGGGCTCGGCCCCGAAAACGCCGACCTGCAGCGAACATTCCCGCGGGTCGATCCCCTGGTGATGGAACTCCTCGAGGATGTTCAGCATGTAGGAGGGGGTCACCATGATGGTGTGCGGCTGGAAATCCTGGATCAGGGTCACCTGCCGCGGGGTCTGACCGCCCGAGACGGGCACCGCGGTGGCGCCCAGCCGCTCGATCCCGTAATGCGCGCCAAGGCCGCCGGTGAACAGGCCATAGCCATAGGCGTTGTGCACGATGTCGCCGGGCCGCGTTCCGCTGGCGCGCAGGCTGCGCGCGATCAGGTCGGCCCAGGTGTCGATGTCCTTCTTGGTGTAGCCCACGACGGTCGGCTTGCCGGTGGTGCCGGAGGAGGCATGCAGCCGCACGATCTGCTCGCGCGGGACGGCGAAAAGGCCGAAGGGATAGTGCTCGCGCAGGTCGTTCTTCACCGTGAAGGGGAATTTCGACAGGTCGGCGAGGGTTTTCAGGTCATCCGGGTGCACGCCCTTCTCGTCAAAGCGCTGGCGGTACATGGGCACGTTTTCATAGGCGTGGCGCAGCGACCATTTCAGGCGCTCCAGCTGGGTGGCGCGGATCTCGTCGATCGAGGCGATCTCGATCGGTTCCAGGTCGGATTTCTTGGGGGTCAGGTCTTTCATGGCGTCCTCCTCGCCGGATTATTCTTCGAACAACTGGCCCTTGATCGCGCGGGAATTGCCCCGGAATTCCGCGATCACGGCGCCGTCCTGGTTGGTGACGGTCACGTCATAGATGCCGCTGCGCCCGGTCAGGCTGACCTCGCGGGCCCGCGCGGTCAGGGTGTCGCCCACCTTGCCCGGCGCCACGAAGGTGATGCTGTTTTGCTGCGCGACGGTGGCCTGGTTGCGGCTGTTGCAGGCGAAGGCAAAGGCCGTGTCGGCCAGCATGAAGGTCACCCCGCCGTGGCAGATGCCATGGCCGTTGGCGTGATGCTTTTCCACCTTCAGCGACAGGGTGGCAAGGCCCTCGTCCACCGCGTCGAGCGAGAAACCGGCCCATTTCGAGGCGTTGTCATCGGCCCACATGGCCTGGGCCGAGCGTTCGGCGCGTTCCTTCGGCGTCATGCTTTCTTCCCCGTGTAGCTGGGCGCGCGTTTCTGCAGGAAGGCGCTGACGCCCTCAGCGTAATCCGGTGTCATGCCGCAGGTCTTCTGCGATTGCGCCTCCAGATCGAGCTGTTCGTCGAGCGTGTTGGCGGCCGCGGCCTGGATGGCCTGCTTGGTCAGGCCCAGCCCCACCGTGGGGCCCTCGGCCAGGCGGGCGGTCAGCGCGCGGGCCTCCTCCATCAGGAACTCATCGGGCACGGATTTCCAGATCAGCCCCCATTCGGCGGCCCTGGGCGCGGGCAGCGGCTCGGCCGTGAGGGCCAGCGCCTTGGCGCGGGCCTCGCCCAGCAGGTGGGGCAGCGACCAGCTGCCGCCGGCGTCGGGCACCAGCCCGACCTTGGCGAAGGACTGGATGAACTTGGCCGACTCGGCGGCCAGGACGATGTCGCAGGCCAGCGCGACATTGGCCCCGGCGCCTGCCGCCACGCCGTTCACGGCGCAGATCACCGGGAACTCCAGCGAGCGGATCAGGCGGACCAGCGGGTTGTAGAAATTCTTCAGCGTCAGGCTGAGGTCGGGCGCCCTGTCCATCCTGGCCGGGTCGCGGTCGCCCAGGTCCTGCCCGGCGCAGAAGCCCCGGCCGGCGCCGGTCAGCAGCACCGCGCGGGCGCCGGAATCGCGGGCCTCCTCCAGCGCGGCGCGCAGGGCGAGGTGCATCTCGTCGTTGAAACTGTTGAGCCGATCCGGACGGTTCAGGGTGATCTCCACCCACTCGCCGTCCCTGCGCGAAAGAATCGTATCGCTCATCCCCGCCTCCCTTTGCAAAGATTTCCACGAGCTTCTTGCATAAACCGAACGGTTGGTCAATAAATAACCCGACGCTTCGATTCTTTGGGGGGATGCATGACGGACGTGGTGACGGTCGAACGCGAGGGCGGGATCGCCTGGGTGGTGGTCAACAACCCGCCCGTGAACGCGACCTCGACGGCCGTGCGCGCGGGGCTGGAAAAGGCCGTTCGCGAGGTGCAGGGGGCCGATCTGGCCGTGCTGCGCTGCGAAGGGCCGACCTTCATCGCCGGCGGCGACATGTCCGAATTCGACGCCCCCGCGGTGGAGCCGCACCTGCCCGACGTGGTGCAGGCCATCGAGGACAGCGAGACGCCCTTCCTGGCGCTGCTGCACGGCAACGTGCTGGGCGGCGGGTTCGAGATCGCCATGGGCTGCGCCTGGCGGATCGCGGCGCCGGGCACGCGCTTCGGCCTGCCGGAGGTCAATGTGGGCCTGATCCCCGGCGCCGGCGGCACCCAGCGCCTGCCCCGCCTGATCGGGCTGGAGCCCGCCATCGACATGGCCTGCAGCGGCACAATGCTGAAGGCCGAGAAGCTGCTGGAGCTGGGCGGCATCGACGCCATCGCAGAGGGCGACCTGCTGCAGGCCGCCCGCGCCTTCGCCGCCGACCTGCCCGCGCGTCCCCTGCCCGTCAGCCAGCGCCCGGCCATCCAGATCGACCCCGCTCTGATCGAGGCCAGGCGTGCCAAGATCGCCAAGCGCGCCAGGGGCGCCGCCGCCCCGCTGGAAAACCTCGAGGCGCTGCAATGGGCCGCGCTGCCCTTCGCCGAGGGCCAGCCCAAGGAACGCGAGCGCCACCTCGCCCTGCGCCGCTCGCCGCAATCGCGCGCCCTGCGCCATGCCTTCTTTGCCGAGCGCAGGGTCTCCCGCCCCGAGGCCATCGAAGGCGCCGCCCCGCGCGACATCGCCCATGTCGCCGTTGTGGGCGGCGGCCTGATGGGCGCGGGCATCGGCACGGCGCTGCTCAACGCGGGCCTGCCGGTGACCATTCTGGAACGCGACGCCGAGGCCGCCGAGGGGGCCCTTACCCGCGTGCGCGGGCTGCTCGAGTCGGGCCTGAAGCGCGGCAAGATCACCGAGGCGCAGCTTGAGGAGCGCATGGAACGCTTCGCCGCCGAAACCGACTACGCCAAGGCGTCGGGCGCGGACCTGGCCATCGAGGCGGTGTTCGAGGATGTGGACGTCAAGCGCGAGGTCTTCGCCAGGCTCGCCGCCGTCCTGCGCCCCGGCGCCATTCTGGCCACCAACACCTCCTATCTCGACCCGCGCGAAATCTTCGCGGGCATCGACAACCCGGACCGCTGCCTGGGCCTGCATTTCTTCAGCCCCGCCCATGTGATGAAGCTGCTGGAAATCGTGAAGACACCCGCCACTGCGCCCGAGGTGCTGGCCACCGGCTTTGCCCTGGCCAGGCGGCTGCGCAAGGTGGCGGTGCTGTCGGGCATCTGCGACGGCTTCATCGGCAACCGGATGCTGGCCGCCTACCGGCGCGAGGCCGATTACCTGCTGGCGGACGGCGCCCTGCCCTACCAGATCGACGCCGCCATGCGCGCCTTCGGCCTGCCCATGGGCCCCTACGAGATGCAGGACATGAGCGGGCTGCAGATCGCCTGGGCCAACCGCAAGCGGCAGGCCGCCACCCGCGCGCCCGACGAACGCTATGTCACCATCGCCGACCAGCTGTGCGAGATGGGCCGGCTGGGGCAGCGCGCGGGCAAGGGCTGGTACGCCTATGAGGAAGGCAGCCGCAAGCCCGTCCGCGACCCCGAGGTCGAGGCGCTGATCGAGGCCTATTCGGCCGAGCAGGGCATCGCCCGCCGCGGCTATTCCGAAGAGGAAATTTCGTCGCGCCTGCTGGCCGTGCTGGCCAACGAGGGCGCGCGCATCGTCGAGGAAGGCATCGCCGAGGACGATGCCGCCGTCGACATGGTGCAGATCCACGGCTACGGTTTTCCCCGGTGGCGGGGCGGACCGATGCACTACGCCGCCGAAACCGGATGGGAGGAGACGGCCGCCGTCATGCGACAGGTGGCCGGGGAAAGTCCGGGATCCTGGGCGCCCGGCGCGCTGGCGGCGCGGGCGGAACCGTCACGGAAGGATTGATGGTTGCGGCCGAAACTGTTACCCACGCAACAAAATGCCATCTAGGGAGGAAACCATGGCGAAAATCTCGAAACTGACCACTCTTCTGGCGGGCGCCGCGTTCGCGCTGTCCGGCGCCGCGGCCTATGCCGCGGACTACACGCTGACCATTTCCAGCTGGGCGCCGCCGACCCACAACATCAACGCCAAGATGTGGCCCAAATTCGTCGAGATGGTCGAGGAGGCCACCGACGGCCAGGTCACCGCCGAGCTGAAGCTGGGCCTCGCCCCGCCGCCGGCCCAGATGGACCTGATCATGGACGGCGCGGCCGACGCCTCGATCATCTTCCACGGCTACCAGGCCGGCCGCTTCGTCACCACCAAGCTGATCGAGCTGCCGGGCTTCGAAGGCAATGCCGAGGCCGCCTCGGTCGCCTATTGGCGCGCCTACGAAAAATACCTCTCCAAGGCCGACGAGCATCGCGGCGTGAAGGTGATCGCGCTGCACACCCACGGGCCCGCCCAGCTGCACACCGCCGACCCGATCGACAGCCTCGACGCGATCTCGGGCCTCAAGCTGCGCATCCCCGGCGGCGTGGGCGGCGATGTGGGCACGGCGCTGGGGGCCACCGGCATCCAGGTGCCCGCGCCGAAGGTCTATGAAACCCTCGCCTCCAAGGCCGCCGACGGCGTGGTGATGCCGGTCGACAGCCGCAAGGGCTTCAAGCTGACCGAGGTCGCGCCGCATATGTACGAGATGCCCGGCGGCTTCTACCGCGGCTCCTTCGCCTTCATCATGAACGAGGACACCTTCGCCGACCTGCCCGAGGACATCCGGAAGGCGCTGGAGGAAAAGGTCTTCGGCGAGCCGCTGAGCCGCGAGATCGGCAAGATCTGGGATGGCGGCGACATGGAAAGCCTGGAGGTCACCAAAGAGACCGAAGGCAACACCATCGCCGTCGCCTCCGAGGCCGACCAGGCGAAATTCGCCGAGATCGCCGCCGGCGTGACCGAGGCCGTGCTGAAGGAGATCGAGGCCACCGGCGTCGACGCCCGGGCCGCCTATGACATGATCAAGGCCGACATGGCCGCCTACTGATCCCGCAATCCGGGCCGGCGCCATCCCGCGCCGGCCCGCCACCCCGGCCTTTGGGAGGGGCCTGTTCCATGAAACCCGTCATTCTTCTGGCGCGCAGGGCCAGTATTGCCCCCGTGGTGCTGGCCGCGCTGGCGCTGTTCATCCTGATGGTCATGACCTTCGCCGACGTGATGCTGCGCTCGATCCTGAACGCGCCCATCGAGGCCGCGACCGAGCTGACCCGCATCCTGATGGCGGTGATGGTCTTTGCCGTGATGCCGGTGATCTCGGCCCGTGGCGGGCATATCTCCGTCGACCTGACCGATCCCGTCTTCGAGCGGCTGAGGCTGCACAACCTCCGCGACGGGCTGGTCCATATCGCCTGCGGCGTGATGATGATCTGGCCGGTCGAGCGCGTCTGGGTGCTGGCCGAGCGCTGGCGCAGCTACGGTGACGTGACCGAATACCTCTCGATCCCGCAATTCTATGTCGGCTGGTTCATCGCCGCCTTCACCGCGATCACGGCCGTGGTGATGGTGATCACCGGCCTGATGCACCTCTTTGCCCCCCGCCTGCTGGAGCGCGATCTATGACTGCTGCCCTGATCGGATTCGCCCTTGTCCTGGTCCTTGTCCTGCTGCGCATGCCCATCGTGTTCTCGATGGGGCTGGTGGGCACGCTGGGCTTCGCCTACGAACGCGGCGGCTCGATCTTCGACGAGCGCGGGCTGAAGGCCGCGATGTCGATGGTCGGCCGCCAGATCACCGACACCGCGCAGGATTACGGCCTCAGCGTCGTGCCGCTGTTCATCCTGATGGGCCTGTTCGTGAACAAGGGCGGGCTGGCGCGTGAGCTTTATGCCGTGTCCAACGCCTTCCTCGGCCACATGCGCGGCGGCATCGCCATGGCCACCGTCGCCGCCTGCGGCGGGTTCTCGGCGATCTGCGGCAGCTCGCTGGCCACCGCCGCCACCATGTCCAAGGTCGCCATGCCCGAGATGCGCCGCTACGGCTATGCCGACAGCCTGTCCACCGCCTCGATCGCCGCCGGCGGCACGCTGGGCATCCTGATCCCGCCCTCGGTGATCCTGGTGATCTACGGGTTGCTGACCGAAACCTCGATCGGCAAGCTCTTCATCGCGGGCATCGTGCCCGGGGCCCTGGGCATCCTGTTCTACCTTTTCGCCGTGCGCTACACCGTCTGGCGCAACCCCGCGGCCGGCCCCGCCGGCGAAAAGGCCAGCTGGAGCGAGCGCCTCCGCGCGCTCGGCTCGGTCTGGGCGGTGCTGCTGCTGTTCTTCCTGGTGATCGGCGGGCTTTACGGCGTCTTCGATTTCGAGCCGCTGAACCTGACCTTCTCGCCCACCGAGGCCGCGGGCATGGGCGCGATGGGCGCCTTCCTGATCGCGCTGAGCCGCGGCGGGCTGAGTTTCCGCTCCACCTTCGAGGTGCTGAAGGAGACCGCGTTGACCGCCGCCGCGCTGTTCGCGGTGCTGATCGGCGCGCAGATCTTTTCCAACTTCGTCAACCTCGCGGGCCTGCCCGAGGCGCTGATCGGCATCGTCACCGCCTATGACGTGCCGGCCTTCGCGGTGATGCTGATGATCCTGGGGATCTACATCATCCTGGGCTGCGTGTTCGAAAGCCTCTCCATGCTGCTCTTGACGGTGCCGATCTTCTTCCCGCTGGTCACAAGCCTCGGCTATGACCCGGTCTGGTTCGGCATCGTGGTGGTGGTGGTGACCGAGATCTCGCTGATCACCCCGCCGGTGGGCCTGAACGTGTTCATCCTCAAGGGCGTGGTGGGCGATGTCTCCACCGGCACGATCTTCCGCGGCGTCACGCCGTTCTGGATGGCCGATATCGTGCGGCTGGCGCTGATCGTGCTGATCCCGACCATCGTGCTGTTCCTGCCCGAGAACATGGGGGCGATGGGCCACTGACAGGCCCGCCCCGGCCGCCCTGCCCTATGAGGAGGAAACAGGGCGGCCCGACCGAAGATCACCCCCGGTGCTCTGCACCATCGGGATTTGACAAGAGGACTTTATTGACCGTCCGGTCGGTTAATAATATCTTTACCGCGCCGCCGCCCGCCGGGCTTGCCGCGAGACATGATGAGGAGCCTGCCATGACACTGCAAAACATCTCCAGCTTTGCCGCCGGCGAATGGATCGCCCCCGGAGCGGGCGCGCGCATCGTCTATAGCGCCGTCACCGGCGCGCCCATCGCGCAGGCCGGCAACGACGCGCTCGACGTGCAGGCCATGCTGGATCACGCCCGCGCCAAGGGCGGCCCAGCCCTGCGCGCCATGACCTTCCACCAGCGCGCCAAGATGCTGAAGGCGCTGGCGCTGCACCTGGGCCAGCACAAGCAGGCGCTCTACGACATCTCCTTCGCCACCGGCGCCACGCAGAGCGACCACCTGATCGACATCGACGGCGGCATCGGCACGCTGTTCGTCTTTGCCTCCAAGGGCCGGCGCGAGATGCCCGACGGCCATGTCTATGTCGACGGCGAGACCGAGCAGCTGTCGCGCAACGGCACCTTCCTGGGCCAGCATATCTGCACGCCGCTGCAGGGCGTCGCGGTGCATATCAACGCCTTCAACTTCCCGGTCTGGGGGATGCTGGAGAAACTGGCCCCCACCTTCCTGGCGGGCGTCCCGGCCATCGTGAAACCCGCCACCGCGTCGTGCTATGTCACCGAGCTGGCGGTGAAGATCATGCTCGACAGCGGCCTTTTGCCCGAGGGCGCGCTGCAGCTGGTCTCGGGGGGCCTCGGCGACATGCTCGACCGGCTGACCTGCCAGGACGTGGTCAGCTTCACCGGCTCGGCCGCCACCGCGCTGCAGCTGCGCTCGGCCCCGCATATCATGGAAAACTCCATCCGCTTCGTGGCCGAGCAGGACAGCCTCAACGCCTCCATCCTCGGCCCCGACGCCGCGCAGGGCAGCCCCGAATTCGACCTCTTCGTCAAGGAGGTCCAGCGCGAGATGACCACCAAGGCGGGCCAGAAATGCACCGCCATCCGCCGCATCATCGCCCCCGAGGACCGCGTGCAGCCGCTGATCGAGGCGATCTCGGCGCGGCTGGCGAAAACCGTGATCGGCGATCCCAGATCCGAGACCACCCGCATGGGCGCGCTGGTCTCCAACGCCCAGAAGCGCGACGTGCTGGAAAAGGTGGCCATCCTGCGCCAGGAGGCCGAGCGGGTCTACGGCAACCCCGACGATTTCGAGGTGCAGGGGGCGGATGCCGAAAAGGGCGCCTTCCTGCCGCCGATGCTGTTCCACTGCGCCGACCCCGACGCCGCCACCCGCGTGCACGACACCGAGGCCTTCGGCCCCGTCTCCACCATCATGGGCTACCGCGACGTGGCCCATGCCGTGGACCTGGCCAACAGGGGCCAGGGGTCGCTCGTCGCCTCGGTCATCACCCGTGACCCGGCCGTGGCGCGCGAGGTCGCGCTGGGGGCCGGCGCCTTCCACGGGCGGCTCTATTTCAACAACCGCGACTCGATGAAGGAATCGACCGGCCACGGCTCGCCCCTGCCGCACATGGTGCATGGCGGCCCGGGCCGCGCGGGCGGCGGCGAAGAGATGGGCGGCGTGCGCGGCGCGATGCATTACATGCAGCGCACCGCCGTGCAGGGCAGCCCCGACATCCTGACCGCCATCGGCGAAAAATGGGTGCCCGGCGCGCAAGAGACCGAGGGCCTCGCCCACCCCTTCACCCGCAAGTTCGGCGAGCTGCGGATCGGCGAAACCCTTTATACCGAACCGCGCACGGTCACGCTGGAGGATATCGAGCATTTCGCCGAGTTCACCGGCGACACCTTCTATGCCCACATGGACCAGGAGGCGGCCGAGCGGAACCCGTTCTTCCCCGGCCGCGTGGCGCATGGCTACCTGCTGCTCAGCTTTGCCGCGGGCCTGTTCGTTGAGCCGAACGAAGGCCCCGTGCTGGCCAATACCGGCCTCGACAGTCTGCGCTTCATGAAACCGGTGGAGGCGGGCGACAGCATCAAGGTCCGCCTGACGGTCAAGAAAAAGACCGGGCGCACCGACGAATACGGCGAGGTGCGCTGGCACGTGACCCTGACCAACCAGGATGACGAGATGGTCGCCGAATACGAACTGCTGACCATGAACGCGTATTGAGCTATGCGCCGGTTGCCTTGGCCAAGCCCGGGCAACCGGCCTATAAGGTCTGCATGACAGACCTTTCCGACGCGGATTTCGCCGCCTGCATCAGGGCCCTGACCGGAGACGACACGCCCCGCGTGTGGTCCCTCATCGTGACCCTGTTCGGCGATCTCGCACAGGCGCCGGGGGCCGAGATCAGCGGCCCGGCGCTGAGCCAGATCTTCGACCCGATCGGCATCAAGCCGCAGGCGCTGCGCGTGGCGCTGCACCGGCTGCGCAAGGATGGCTGGATCGACAGCCGCAAGGCCGGGCGAACCAGCCTCTACCGCCTCACCCCCTTCGGGCTGGAGCAGAGCGCGGCGGCCACCCCGCGCATCTATGCCCGCGAAGTGGCCGAACCCGCGCTGTGGCACGTCCTGATCGCCGCCCCCATGCCCCAGCCGGAGCTGGCCGAGACCGCCGGGGCGCTGACCGCGCGCGGCTACGAGCCGCTGGCGCGCGGCGTGTTCCTGGGCCGCGGCCCCGCGCCGGCCGATTGCGCGGGCTTCTTCGCGCTGGCAGGCCCCGCCCCCGTCCTGCCCGACTGGCTGAAATCGCAGTTCGGCCCCGACGAGCTGGCCGCCGCCTACCGCGCGCTGCAGGACCGGCTGAGCCGGGTGGAGGCGCTCTTGCCCGGCGGCGCCTCCCCCGGCCCGCTGGAAACCGCCACCCTGCGCATGCTGATCGTGCATAGCTGGCGCCGCCTGCTGCTGCGCCAGCCCGACCTGCCGCCGGGCTTCTTCCCCGAGGGCTGGCCGGGGCCGGCCTGCCGGGCGCTGACCCACCGGCTGCTCGACCGGCTGCCCCGGCCCGAGCCCTGCGCGCTGGACCCCGCCCCGGCCGAGGGCTGAACCCGCCGCCCCCTTGACGCCGAGGGTCGCGGGCCGCTACCCATCGGGTGATGGTTCCCGACGGCCAGCCGGCCCGAGGGATGAAAAGGGAACACGGTGCGGCCCGGCGGCCAAACCCGTGACTGCCCCCGCAACTGTAGGCGGCGAGCGACCCCGGAGCGCTCCACTGGGCCAGGCGGCCCGGGAAGGACCGGGAAAGCGGCGACCCGCGAGTCAGGAGACCTGCCATCGCAACGCACTCGAACCCGGGCGGGGAGGCCCGGACGGAGGATTGAGATGGCACCACCCCCCTGCCTGCCTGACCGGACCGCCGGCGCCGCACCCCCGCCAGCGCGGAGGGCGGCATGATCTGGGACGATGACACGCATGAGTTTTCCTCCACCAGCTGCCTGCATACCGGGGCCCCCTGCCCCGCGGCGGTGCGGATGGCCGAACGGCTGGTCAGCGCGCTGCGCCTGTCAGACCCGTTCACCGGGGAAGATTTCCAGATCACCGGCTCGGGGCAGCTGACCGGCTGCAAGCGCAGCTGCGCCGCGCTTTATGTCGCCGGCAAGTCCGCGGTGCGCATCTATTGCGACGTGGCCGATGACGCCGACACCGGCGCGCTGGACCGCTTCGCCTCGGGGTTCTTCGGCCCGGGCACGGCCGGGGTGGCGCTCTCCTGCGCAGGGCTGAAGCAGATCCCCTGCGCCATGGTGCAGGCCCTGCCGCATGACAGCCTGCCCGCAGCCGCCCAGATGGCCGGGGCCTGAGCCATGCGCCGCTTCCCGCCCGAACGCATCGTCTGCCTGACCGAAGAGACGGTGGAGACCCTCTACCTGCTGGGGCAGGAGCACCGCATCGTGGGCGTCTCGGGCTATGCCGTGCGCCCGAAACGGGTGCGCAGGGAAAAGCCGCGGGTCTCGGCCTTCACCTCGGCGGACATCCCCCGGATCATGGCGCTGGAGCCGGATCTTGTTCTGTGCTTCTCCGACCTGCAGGCCGAGATCGCCGCCGCGCTGATGCGCGAAGGCGTGACGGTCATCGGCTTCAACCAGCGCGACTTGGCGGGCATCCTGGCCATGATCCGCAGCCTGGGCGCGCTGACCGGATGCGCCGGGGCGGCCGAGGCGCTGGCGCGCGGCTACGAGGCGCGTCTGGCAGCGCTGGCCGAGGCGCGGCGCGGCCGCCCCCG
>ENA-ORCT01000623-ORCT01000623.1-marine-metagenome-genome-assembly--contig:-NODE-623-length-16256-cov-3.435688_pt1 | contig 16256 bp, 12 predicted proteins | sample MGYA00248632_ERZ508511 | MGnify/ENA primary metagenome ERZ508511 (study PRJEB26182, sample SAMN06268839) | marine metagenome | isolation source: Tt an P1-techrep anaerobic enrichment on pine from sediment...
TTCATCTTCAAGGCGCGTCAGCGGTTTCATACTGTACGTATGAGGCCGTTGACGCAACGCCGAAGATGGGCCAACAGGCAAGCAAGAAATCGTAATTAAATTCGCGTTCCTTAATCTGTGCGTTTAGCCAGAATATCCAGCACCTCAACGCATTTCTCACGCGCCCGTTTCATAATCGCCTCAGCGGTTTCCAGGGTGCTTGCCTTGAACGACTCATCCGTAATATCGGTCATATTGATGTGAACGTTACGGTAGGCGCCCCAGATACCGGTCTCAAGTGCGCGTGCACCGACCTCGACGTCGGATCGGGAGGCCGGGTTTCCGAACCGGGCCACATCACACATGGCATCCCATGCGCTGTCGCCGATTTTCATGGTGGTCAGCGGCACATCGATGGCCGTCTTGAGCCCTTCCTGCATTTTGGCATCACGGATCGCTTTATCCTCATCCGTATCCCGGGGCAGGCGAAGCGCTTCCATGTAATCATTGAAGGCCGAGGTGTCCGCATCGATCATGGGGATCAGCCGCTGGCTGGCCTCGTGCAATCGGGGGATAATGTCTCGCATCTGCCGATCAACGCTTTCAAACTTTCGAACCCCGTAAGTCAATTTAGCCACCATGGAGCCGAGCCCGGCACCTACAGCCGCAATGGCGGCCGATGCCGAACCGCCGCCGGGGGCGGAACTCCGCCTGGCGATCTCTTCAATGAATCCCCGGACTGTCATGCCGGCAAGGGGCTCTTCCGGTTTTTCCTCAACGATGTATTCAATGATCTTCTCTTCGGGCTTGAACGGCGCCACCGAATTCAACCCCAGCCGATCGATTACCAGATTGATCTTCTGGTCCTCGTCGAGGATAAACAGATTTTCTTTTTCCATGTAGTAGTCAGCCGCCTGAAGCATGGCATCGAGGGGAACCAGCCCGACAATTTCCGATCCGGCAACCCCGACATTCAACGCCGCGGCCTCTTTTTTCGCCTCTTCAAACAGGACATGCATCGGGGTGACCGGATAGTTGGTCAGATTCACGGTCACCTGGGCCATGTTGTATTCATCCACAAACCACCCCATGCCCTTTACTTCCTTGAGCCGCCCCGGCTCTTCGGGTCCGCGACCGGCCTCTCGCAAGTTCAGGGCAATCCGGTGCGCCTGGTTGCTTGTTCCGAGAATATTGACATTATAGGCGATGAGAAAAAATCGGGCGCCTGTGGCCGAGGCGCCCCACTCCGGCACAAACTCTGCCGGCCCGAAATCCGGCTTCCATTCGGGCTTCTTCAGTTTATCACTCATCCCCTCATATTCGCCTTCCCGAATCTGAGGCAGTTTTTTCCGATACGCTTTTTCGGCAGCCGCCTCATAGAGGAAAAAAGGCACCTTCAGTTCATCGGCCGCACGACGGGCGAATTCCTTTGAAATCTCTGCACACTCGTCCATGGTTACATTGGCCACGGGTATAAACGGACAGACATCCAATGCGCCCATTCGGGGGTGCTCCCCGGTGTGAGTCCGCATATCGATCAACTTCCGGGCCACCCGGGCGGCACTCAATGCCCCCTCGATAACCGCCTCCGGCGACCCGACAAAGGTGAAGACCGTCCGGTTGGTCGAGCGGCCGGGATCCACATCGAGCAGAGTGCAGCCGCCTGTCTGGCGGATGGCATCGGCAATGGCATTGATAATATTTTCATCGTTCCCTTCAGAAAAATTGGGAACGCACTCCACGATCTTTTTCATGTTTTCAACCTCCGTTGAGGGGCCTGGGGATACAATGGCCCTCAAAAAAACCAATTCAACACAGTGATTGTCGGACAGCCATTACAAAACGACAAAATGCATCCGTTCTGTTTCTGGCTGCAGAATCGGTCAAGCTGCCGAGAAGCTGTCGCCGCAGCCCTTCGGAAATCTCCAACTGCACACCTTTCCCGGACCGGCATCGGTTACAGATATTATCCGGATTTCTTCCCTTCAGCCCGGGCAAAAAGCTTTCCTCGGCGCGGAAACCGGCCGCTGAAAGCCGGCAGACAACATCCAGTTTGAGCGCCTGGTCGAGCCCTCCCACATAGACAATTTGTTCGCTCGCATGATGTCCGTGAATCGAAACCACCGTTTCGGCCTGCCTGGCAATGGCCAACCCGGTGGGTTCATCGAACCGGTTGCTGGTGATATGCAATGCGGCGTTACCACGCGGTTTTATTCCTTTGAAGGCATAAAACGCATGATCCGCACCGGCTATCCCATCTGCAATGTCAACCGTACCGGGTTCGATACCGCCTCCGTGAATGGCCATCACCGCAATGGAAGAATTTCCTCTGCGGCTGACAATCAGATAGTCGACGCCCTCGCGTTCATGTAATTTTAATTCATCGAAACCCGTGTAGTTATCCATACGTTTTTGCGGATAGAGATCTCTGCAGTGCTTCAGGATAATTCTCCAGCCTGTAATCGATCACATTTCCAGTAAATGGACAGTGAAACGACAGCCGGACTGCGGTCAGCTTCAACCCCTGATCGTTCTTGTTTCCACGACCATACCGGGGATCACCCATAACCGGATGCCCCATTTGGTCCAGATGGCGCCGAATCTGATGTCGCCGGCCGGTTTCAATGCGAAGCTGAACAATGGAGGTGCCGGTGTCCGGGTTGAATCGGTCGACCTGAAACCCGGTAATCGCCGGCTTTCCGTCAAGTGGATAATCGATGATACCCTTTTGGCGCCCTGATCCCATGTCTCCGGCAACTTCCGCCCGGTAAATTTTGGTTACCTTGCGGGATTGAAACAATCTCGACAGAGCACCGGCGGCTTTGGCGCCGTGGGCAATAAGGATCAACCCTTCGGCTTCACGGTCCAGACGGTGAACCAGATACGGCGCAGCCGTTCGGCCCAGTTCGATTTCCGCCTGTCTGAGCAAACTGCAGTGATCCCCGAAATTGGTTCCCTGAGCCAGCAATCCGGCAGGCTTGAACCAGAGGCTGAAGAAGGTTCCGGATTCCAGGCAAAGCGCCCGGGGTGGCTGGAGCGCAAGAAGATCCGGGTCATAGTGAAAGCTGATACGATCGCCCGGCTTCAGCTCGAACCGGGCCCTCCTGATCCGGCGTTTTTTTCCGCCGGATCGCTTGACCCATAGAGCACCTTTGGCCATGGCGTCCTTGACCTTGGATTTGGACACACCACTGCGAGCCGACACCACACTGCAGGCATCAGGCGGATCATCCGGCGTTACAATATATTGTAATTCCATATGCAATTACCAGACACGGCAGATCAGACCTTTCAGGTAACGGCCTTCCGGAAAACTCAAAGCGATCGGATGATCGGAAGGCTGTCCCAGATACCGGATGATCTGAACCTCCCGCCTGGCATCCAGCGCTGCACCGGCAACAATCTTCTGAAACAGGTCCGACTGCATGTGCCCGGAGCAGGAAAACGTAAACAGCACTCCGCCAGGTCGAAGCAACTTGAGTCCAAGAAGATTGATATCCTTATACCCCCTGCTTCCGGTCTCCACCTGCCGAATGGATTTGACAAATTTCGGGGGATCCATCACCACCAGATCAAATTGCCGGCCGTAATCCCGAAATTTTCTCAACACCCGGAACACATCACCGTCTATACTCTCAACACGCCCGGCATCGAATCCGTTCAGCTCAACATTTTTCAGCGCAAGATCCAGTGCGTCGGCAGAGGTATCGATATTGGTCACCCGCTCAGCCCCTCCGTCAAGTGCCATCAACCCGAATCCGCCGGAGAATGAAAAACAGTTCAAGACCTCAGCCTTATCGGCAAACGGTGACAACGCCGCCCGGTTATCCCGCTGATCCAGGTAAAACCCGGTTTTATGCCCCCGCCTCACGTCCACCAGAAATTTAATCGGCCCTTCCCGAACCTCGATCAGCTGCGGCGGTTCCTCACCGCAGAGCAGTCCGCTTCGGGGTTTCATTCCTTCCATGTACCGAACATCACTGTCCGATCGTTCGTATACACCGGCAGCCGAAGACAATCGAACCAGCTGAGAAACGATGGTATCCTTCCAGTACTCGACCCCTGCGGCGAGAAACTGGCAAACCAGGAAATCACCGTAGCGATCCACGATCAGGCCGGGCAGCCCATCGGACTCGGCATTCACCAATCGGTAAGCAGACACCGACGTATTGTCGACAAGGTCCAGACGCCCCCGGAGGGCAGTTTCCAGTCTGCGTTGAAAAAACGTTTCAGTAATCTCTTCATCCGGGTTGAACGACCAGATTCGAACCCGGATCTGGGACCGGTCGGAGTATGCACCGCGTGCCAGTCGCTCGCCCCGGGACGAAACCACCTCGACGGTACCCCCATGATGGGCGTGTCCCTTGATTGTTTTCACCGCTCCTGCGAACACCCAGGGATGCCGCCTTCGAATCGATTCCTCCCGACCGGGTTTCAATATCACCGTTGCCATGTTTCGCCTCGATACAGTGTGCGCTTTGAGTTCATAAAGGCCCTTCTCTTAACAGGAACCTGTCAAATTTCAACGTTTTTTTCCACGATCCGATCCGTGGAGAGCTCGACTCGATCGATCGGAGAATCTATGTGGAGCGAAACGGAACCTGTCCAGTCCATAGTAATGTAAAGGCTCAGTCGACATATTGAACCGTAAAAAGGCAGGAGCTCTGTCAGAGAAACCGGAGAGACCGGAGCGGATACTATCTATTGAATTTCAATCGAAAATAATCGGCCACCTGTTCCGGCCAGCCAATCGTTTGAGTCGCCAGTCCGGAGCAACGCACACCGGATGGCCCACTCCACTCAGAATAAATTCGTCTGCATGGGAATCGCCGTAGTAGTAGGCATCGCTGAGAAAAAAGCCATTCTCGGTGCAGTACCGTAACGCCCGGTTCAGTTTTTCTCGTCCGTAACAATAGCTGCCATTGAACGACCCGGTCAACCGGCCGTTAACCACTTCCAGGTGCGTGCAGAGAACATCATCCATATCCAGGTGGCCACCAACAAGATGACACACAAAATTCGAAGCAGCCGAGAGGATGACAACCCGTCCACCGTTGGCTCGATGACGGTTGATTTCGTCCTGAACACTCGGTCTGAAATGATGAACCACTACGTTATCGAACCACGCGCGGACCTGATCCGCTATCTTCTTTTCAGGGACCCCACGGTATTTCATGGCCCAGCGCCGAATAATCGCCTCCGTATCCAGCAGACCGAGCCGATACACAACGCCGACAAACATGCCTTCCAGCAGTTCCTGAAAACCGATCCCGCCGTTTTGAAAGAGATACTGAACGTACAATCGGCCGCTGCTGGCATCCAGAATGGTGTTGTCCAGGTCAAAAAAGGCAACGTAGCGGGGGGGTGGTTTCTCAGATCTGGTCATAAGTCAGATGTCCTGATGCTTTGGATTTCTCCCAAAGGTTTGGGGCGTGCGGATCATATGGCTTCGCGTTTCTTATTTCAAAACCGGTTCACTCGCCGGCGGGTAACCATCCGTATGTTGCGACGCGTTGCGGACTCCGGTTCCGATCTGCAGATTGAAAATCACTTCTTCCAGACCGGTCCGCTGGTCACCACCGACTTCCGGGATCAACTCATCGCCTTCTACCGGTAATCCCGCACAAATTCTCAGCGGGGAAAAAACGCCTCGTAATGGGTAGGTGATCGGGATGTATTCACCGATAAAGGTTCGATACATCGACAACCGGGTATACACCCCGTAGTATCCGGCCATAGCGCATTCGTTCCCCCAACTGACGATCCCGGCCAGGAACCATCCGCCGGTTCCATCGGCTACAACCAGAGGTCCCCCGCTGTCGCCCGAACAGGCGTCCTTCCCCCCCTCCGGGTATCCGGCACACAGCATGGTGTCAATTATATCTCGCGAACCGTACACCGCAGCGCAGGTGTCGTTGGAAACAATCGGCAGGGTGGCCTCCATCAATACATCCGGATAATTGTCGTCCCCGGTCGTGTCTCCCCATCCCATAACGATACCCATCGCGTCCGCCAGCGAATCCGGGTCAAACGACATGGGCACCGGCGACAGGGCGGTGACGCTCCGCTCGAGTTCCAGCAGGGCGATATCATTGTAAAACATACGGTCATCATATTGAGGATGAACAACGATACGTTTAACATTCACCCGCTCGCCGATATCGGTTTGCAAGTCGTGAACGCCAAGTATCACGTCAATTTCATCCGGAGGTTCCACCTGACCGTACAGGTCGTGCACGCAGTGGGCGGCAGTGATCACCCAGTTCTTGTCAACAAGCGAGCCTCCGCAAAACTGTCCGCTAAAATAATCGGGAGCATCGCTGTATACCAGGCCGGCCATCCACGGATATTTTCCGGCCGGTTCAACCTCTTCTCCCCCGACGATTTTCGGGGTCCGGCCAGCCCATGTGTTTTCCGATCCGAATACGGCCAGACCAATAACAAGGGAACAAAACAGCACCCCCCTGCCAACCCAACGACCACAAATACGTTTTTTCATTTCCCCACTATCGCCGATCCGGAATCAAGCCACCATTCATGTTGCCCCTGTCGGAATCCCGGAAGCCGACCAGGCTGATGCTTCAAAATTATCTCATACGCAATCAGGTTATAGGAAACCAAAAGGGATGGCAAGCCAGTCATTTTACGGCCGGAGTCAATCATCAAACCGATTGTCAGGCACCTGTTGTCATTGCTGTCAACGCACAGTTTGAAGAAGCATTCTGCCGTCATGAAAATCCATTTCCAGCTTTCCGCCATCGATCAGGTAGGCAAGATACGATTTGACGGTGCTGTTGACCAAAACATACTGACTGGGGTTCAACTCGATAGCATAGGCCCGGCAAACCGCCTGAAAAACGTCATCCACGGTCACCGGATTCCGGCAGATGTCAAGGAGGCGCCCAATGATCTCCTCAATTTTCTTCCGATTGGTATCGATCAACGAACGAATATCGGCAGTCAATTTCCCGTGACTGGGCAGATAATGGTCGGCTTGAAGCGTCTCCAGCCGGTTCAACGTTTCCAGTTGAGCCCGAATGTCATACAGAAATACGATATGGTATTTAGAGATGACGTTTTCCGGGAACAGACTGTCGGCGATAAAGGCAACATCATCCGGCGTGCGGATGCCGATCATGTCAAAAAAATGCCCGGGAAGTGGAATAACCTCAAGGTCGGTGCCAGGTATCGTTCCGGTAGACGGGATCACATCGGTTACCGTGGACGGTTTGGCCATAAGAAATTTGTTCCGCATTTCCGTTGAAGGGAATCCTCCGAACAGATACGCCGGCTCCAGAACCGGATCCTGGATAAAGGCGGACTCCAGCCGGGAGGCTGCAATCCGGCAGCCGGTTTTCTTCTGCAAAAAAGCGTTCCCGCCGATATGATCGGCATTGGAGTGCGTGTTGATAATCAGCTCGAGCTCCAGCCCCTGTTCGCCAAGCAATTTGGAAATCTGCCGTCCGGCTTCCCTGTCGTTGCCGCTGTCAATCAGAATCGCACGGTTGTCGTTGATGCATACGCCGATGTTCACCGGTGCCGGAATGTACCATGTGTTTCCCGAAATTTGTTTCAGCTTGAGGCGAGCCATTTTTTTCCTTTCAATTTGCTTCGGATTGATTGTGAAAATTTTCTACAATTACTTTCCTCCTCCCATACCTGTCAACGGAGATGTCGATCGTACGGGATAATTCCATCCAGCAGACACGGTTCGCTGCGCCGAAAGTTGTATTTTCTTTATCAATTGAGCCCTCAACCCAGTCAAATCATTTATCATGAAATAGTGGTCGAAATGTCTTGAGAATTCGTCAGAGATGGTAATTATAAAGTATTATGAGCAGGAATGCTTGATCGATCAGCATTCACCCGCATAGCTTCAATCGAAACGAATGCTCAATCGGCAGCAACGGCGACACGACCGACAGGTAATAAATCAGGCGGCCTGGCAACTAAAAATTTGAAAGCCACCGTTCTTCGGAAGCCACGCTGCACATCGGCAGGATTTATTGCCATCCCCCTCAGAAAACCGCATTTCAAAAGCTCCATCCAACGGATTACCCACCGGCATGTTCTGCATGATACACCTGTTTCCCTGGTGGTCCTGTTCTTAAATTCGCTGACGTGCCGAGATTGCCGAGGTGCCCGAATCGCAAGGCGATAGACGGGAGAATAACCGGGATATTTTCAGATGTGACGTTTTGATGCGAGTTCCTGTTCAAAGCCAATCCGCACAACACCTTGCCAATCGTCGAGGCAGCATACCCTATACGTTCAACCGATCACACCAACAACGAGGAGGACAAGATGATTGTCGGAATTCTCAAAGAAATCAAATCAGAGGAAAACCGGGTCTCCATGACCCCGGCCGGAGTTGAGGTCATGAAACAGAACGGCCACACGGTCCTGGTCGAGAAGGCGGCCGGCAGCGGCAGCGGATTTGAGGACGCCGCCTACGAGAAGGCCGGAGCCGAAATGGTGGCAACACCTCAGGAAATTTTTCAGCGCTCCGACATGGTCATGCACGTCAAGGAACCCTTGCCGCCGGAGTATGATCTGATCCGCGAAGGCCAGATTGTTTTCACTTACCTTCATCTGGCTGCCGCAGAGGAACTGACCCACGCCCTGATCAAGGCAAAATCCATCAACATTGCTTATGAAACCATCCAGAAACCGGATCGATCGCTGCCGCTTCTCACGCCCATGAGCGAAGTTGCCGGGCGAATGGCCATCCAGCAGGGTGCGAAATACCTGGAGATGGCCCAGGGAGGTCATGGCGTTCTGCTGGGCGGCGTGCCGGGTGTCGATCCGGGGACTGTGGTGATCATCGGCGGCGGTGTCGTCGGGATCAATGCCGCCAAAATGGCCTGCGGACTCGGGGCCAAGGTCTACATTCTCGACATGAACCTGGAGCGACTGCGGTATCTGAGCGACGTGATGCCGGCCAACTGTTTCCCGCTGATGGCCAACCCGGCCACAACCCGCAAACTCATCAAAGAAGCCGACGTGGTAGTGGGAGCGGTGCTGGTCACCGGCGCCAAGGCCCCCAGGCTCATCACCCGCGAAATGCTGAAGACCATGAAACAGGGAGCGGTGCTGGTAGACGTGGCCATCGACCAGGGAGGGTGCTTTGAAACGTCCAAGGCGACAACCCATTCGGACCCGATCTATACCGTCGATGGTGTCGTGCACTACTGCGTGGCCAACATGCCCGGAGCCGTGCCGAAAACATCGACCATGGCGCTGACCAATGCGACTCTGCCATATGCCGTCGAGATCGCCAATAAGGGCTGGAAACGAGCCATTCAGGAAAACCCGGAGATCCGTCTGGGAGCCAACGTGATGAACGGTAAGGTAACCTATAAGGCAGTGGCCGAAGCATTCGGGCTGGATTATACCCCCATTGATGAACTGCTTTAGCAAAAAGGCGAGGCATCATGATTATCGGCATACTCAAGGAAATCAAAAAAGATGAAAACCGGGTTGCCATAACACCGGCAGGCGCAGAGATCATGAAACAGAATGGTCATTCCGTTCTGGTTCAAACAGGTGCCGGAACCAGCAGCGGTTTCGATGATGCGGCTTTTACCAGGGCCGGAGCAGAAATTCTGGACACTCCGGCTGCTATTTTCAGCCGGGCTGAAATGATCCTGCGGGTCAGGGAGCCGCACCCCGGTGAATTCGGACACCTGCGTGCCGGACAGATTTACTTTTCTTACCTTCACCTGGCGGCTTCCGAACCGGTTACCAGAGCTCTGATTGACAGCGGCGTTATCGCCATCGCTTATGAGACTGTTCAGAAAACGGACGGATCACTCCCCTTGCTCGCACCCATGAGCGAGGTGGCCGGCCCCATGGCGATCCAGGAGGGAGCCAAATACCTGGAGATGGCTCAGGGGGGCCATGGGGTGCTGCTGGGGGGAGTACCGGGAGTTGATCCGGCCTCGGTCCTGATCCTCGGCGGCGGAAAAGTCGGGATAAATGCGGCCAGAGTTGCCTGCGGTCTCGGCGCAAAGGTCCACGTACTCGACATGAACCTTGAGCGGCTCCGGTATCTGAGCGATGTGATGCCGCCCAACTGTTTTCTTCAGATGGCCAGTCCGGCCGCTATTCGCGAGCTGATCAAAAATGCTGACATTGTCGTGGGAGCTGCACTGATTCCAGGCAGCAGGACACCGACGCTGATCAGTCGGGATATGCTCCATACCATGAAACGGGGCGCGGTGTTGATCGATGTTGCCATCGACCAGGGCGGCTGCTTCGAGACTTCCCGTGAAACGACCCATGCTGACCCCACCTATATCCTCGACGGCATCGTGCATTATGCGGTCGGCAACATGGCCGGTGCCCTGCCACGGACCTCGACCATCGCATTGACCAATGCCACCCTGATGTATGCGCTTGAAATTGCAAACAAAGGGTGGCGGGAGGCCATGAAGACAAACCCGGAGCTCAGGCGGGGAGCCAATGTGGTGAACGGCACGGTAACCTTCCAGGCAGTGGCCGAAACGTTTGGCCTTGAATTCACGCCCATCGATGAGCTTCTTTGATTCGTTGATGGATTTATCGACAGCGCGGATTTCAAACCGGGGGAGTCTCCTGCCCGAAATCCGGGACCGCTGACTGCGGGAACCTTCGGGAAACTCGGAAGGGAGAAAAGGAGGAGGTATGAAGAGATGCGCAATTTACGTCATAACTGGGTTATGGCTGTTAGCGTTTGGTGGTTCGGCCGCCTTCGGAAAGGACATCTGGGTGGGAACTCTGTTTGACCACACCGGTGCCTTGAAAGAATGGGGACAGAGCCACCAGAATGCCGCCGAACTGGCAGGAGCTCAGATGGCAGAGGCGGGCTTTCACATGGAGTTTATCCACGAAGACAGTCAGACGTCAGGCGAGGCGGCCGCAAAAGCGGCTGAAAAACTGATCGATAACGACAAGGTTGCCGCGATCCTGGGATCCTCGTCCAGCGGCGTTATCGTGCCGGTCGCCGAAACCGTTACCTGCCCGAAGAATGTTCTGATGATCTCCCCGGGAGCCACGTCGGCCTTTATTACGGTTCTGCCGGAAGACAGCGAAAAAGACCTGCTGTACCGCACGTGCCCGTCGGACGCCCTTCAGGGCGTCGTATTGGGTAAGCTTGCGGCCAGTCTCTACAACACCGCTTCCGTGATGTACGTCAACAATCCCTATGGCCAGGGACTGGCCGATCAGTTCCGTCGATCCTTCAATAAACGCGGTGGAACGGTTTTCACGATGATCCCCCATGATGAAAAAGTGGACCAATCGTATCAATCCGAACTGCGAAAAGCATTTGCGAGGGTGTACCTGACCAAGCCATTTCGATCCGGGAAATCCGAAGTGCTTTGTGTGTTCAGTTACCCGGAACATGCCAAAGTGTACGTCAAGGAGGCGATCGAAGAGTTTAAGGCCAAACATTTTCTGTTTTGCGACGGCAGCAAATCCGAAGCGCTGGCCGAAGCCGTCGGATTCCAGAACCTGGAGGGCCAGGTGGGAACCGCCCCTGGCGTGGCGGCGGGAGAAGCCAACGTGAGATTCAATGCGGACTACCAGGCCAAATATAACCAGTACCCCAAGGCTCCGTTTACCGCGAACGCCTATGATGCCGCCGCCGTGATCGGGCTGGCTGCCTTTGCGGCCAAGGTAAAAGGGCAGGAACTGTCATCAGCCGCGATACGCATTCATCTCCGGGAGGTTTCAAACCCGCCGGGCACATTTATCGGACCGGGTGAGTTTGCCCTGGCGTTTGACCTGCTCAAACAAGGCAAGGCGATCAATTATGAGGGAGCCTCGGGATCGATAGACTTCGACGAACACGGCGACGTGGTGGCACCTATTGAGATATGGCGTTTCACCAAGGGAAAAATCACCACGTACAGCATTGAGTACCAGATTCCGGAAGAATAAAAGAAGCCTTCTTCCCATGGAGGACAGCATGGAGAATCTGTTTCAAACAATCGAAGCACTTGTCGGCCGGATCGGTGCGTTTGCCTGGGGTCCGCCGATGCTGATATTTCTCGTTGGCACCGGCTTCTGGCTGACCATCGCCCTGCGTGGCCTGCAGTTCAGAAAACTGTGGCACTCGCTCTACCTGGCCCTGGTCAAGCGAAGAGACGAAGGTGACGAACCGGGTGATATCAGCCATTTCCAGGCACTGATGACAGCGCTCTCTGCCACGGTCGGCACCGGCAACATCGCGGGCGTTGCCACCGCCATCGCCGCCGGCGGACCGGGTGCTCTTTTCTGGATGTGGATCACCGGACTGGTCGGGATGGCGACCAAATACGCCGAGGCCGTGCTGGCAGTCAAATACCGTATCATGGACAAGGAAGGAACCATGAGCGGCGGCCCCATGTATTACATCTCCAAAGGCCTGGGCTGGAAATGGCTGGGGGTTCTGTTTGCCATTTTCGCCAGTGTGGCCGCCTTTGGCATCGGCAACATGGTGCAGTCCAACTCCGTAGCAGATGCGGTCGAAGCGACCTTCAACGTACCGTTTTATGTCACCGGCCTGGTGCTTATGATTTTCACGGCGCTGGTCATTCTCGGGGGCATTAAAAACATCGGCCGGGTTACCGGCGTACTCGTCCCGATCATGATCGTTTTCTACATGCTGGGCGCAACGATTATCCTGATCCTGAACATTGCCGCCATTCCCGCAGCCCTGGGGTTTATCATCAGACAGGCCTTCACACCGACGGCCGCCTCCGGTGGATTTCTCGGAGCCAGTGTGATGCTGGCAATCCGGATGGGTGTCGCCCGAGGGGTATTCTCCAACGAATCCGGCCTTGGCAGCGCACCGATTGCCGCCGCCGCCGCCCAGACCAAACACCCGGTAACCCAGGCCCTGGTGTCCATGACGCAGACGTTTATTGACACTATTATCGTCTGCACCATGACCGGACTGGTCATTATTCTCACCGGATCCTGGAACAGTGGCGAAACCGGTGCGGAGTTGACAACTATCGCCTTTCAGGCCGGCATCCCCGGGGGAGCGTACATTGTCACCATCGGTTTGGTGCTGTTTGCCTACTCCACCATTCTGGGCTGGAGCTACTACGGTGAAAAATCCATTGAGTATCTGTTCGGAGAGAAAGCTGTCAGGCCCTACCGGTATGTATTTATACTGTTTGTCGGTGTGGGGGCTGTCGCCAAGCTTGATTTTGTATGGTCCCTCTCCGATACGTTCAACGGCCTCATGGCCATCCCGAACCTCATCGGTCTGGTTGCGCTGACCCCGATCATTGTCAATGAAACCCGAAACTATTTCAGTATGGCACAATCCAACGATGATACGGATTCAGGGGACGAAAGCCATGTGAGCGATCGATAATCGGGAACAGCTCTCTTGCCGCGAGACACACGAACGGATCCGGTGATACAATAGTCGGAATTTTATGCCCTTTTGCTCGCATCGCCAAGGACCTGTTTGGAAACCAGGAGATTGGCAGCCAATTCATCGGTTTTCAAACAGGCTCTACGGCACCAGAAGAAGACGGTTTTCAGCGTGCTCGCGGATCGCCTGCTCACTGAACCACCAGTACTTCTTTTCACCGTTCATATAAGGATCGATCTGATCCCCGGTGTGGGGCACCAGGATACGCGCCGTCACCCCACCCGGCAAAACGGCAAGCACTTTTTCGTCATCGTCGAGATCGACCACCATGCGCAGGGAAGCCATTACCCTGGAATTGAACGGTTTCTGAAAATCATAAAGGTTTCGGTAAAGGGTTTCACCGGAGCCGGAAGCCGCATGGCTTCCGCCCCAGAAGAATTTCTTTAAAAATCCTTTCCGGGCCATCGGGCTGATAAATTCCACCCGGTGTACCCGACCCCATTCCCATGCTTCCGGGTTCTTCCCCATCGTTTTGGAGAGGTCTTCCATCACATCCAGACCGGCCTTGTAAAACAGCATATCCGCGGTTTCCTGCACATCCGGCGTAGAAATATCGTCAAACCACGGCGAATATCCGTCAAGGAGCATCTGCTGCAGCCTCTCCTGCCAGAAATACCAGGTGTTGAGCATGGATCCGGCCAGTTCAGGGCCCAGTTCATCGGCATAGACCCGCATGGCAAAGCGCCGGTATACAGCCTGGAAAACGGTGGGGGCGGCCTGGTCCGGGTCGTCATGAAAATCCCACTCGGAAAGCAGACGGCCCATTTCGGCTGTCTCCGGATGGGCGGCCAGCGCAGCGGCCATCCGGGGGGCGATAACCTCGGCCATCAGGTTCCGGGTATCCCGCTGCCACTTCCAGCAATCGTCGACGCGCTTGCTGCCGGGGCTTTGAATCAGCTGAATGAGCCGCCGATACCGGTAGGAAGGCGATACATAGGAGGTATAGTAATACGGGTAATCCCGATTGACCGTCAGATGATTACAGGTCCCCAGCCAGCCCCGGCCGGGGTTGGTGCTGTGCGGCATCTTCTCAAAAGGAATCCAGTTGACCCAGTTGTCCCGGCTGTCGGTGACCTCGAGCGGCACAGTGCCGTCACCGTTCTGTCGGACCGGAATTTTTCCGGATACATGCCATCCGATATTGCCGCCGGTATCGGCAAAAACAAAATTCAGCATAATCCAGTTGACATACCGGAGGCCGTCGCGGATATCCGCAACCGATGTTGCCGTCAGCAGACGATCGAAACCAACCTCCGGTCCCATGGTTTCAAACGGTGCCCACCGCACGGAAAGGACCTTTTCTGTGTCAAGACCCGGGTAGATGTCGGTGATGACCGGCCCTCTTCCGGTTAACCGGATTTGGATAATTTCAGATCGAAAGCCGCTTGTCTCCGCTTTATCCCTGATCCGTATCGTCTCCTCGATAACGGTGAACGGAAATGATCGCTCGCCCTCCAGGTAGTGGTCCGGATTGTCCGGGTCGATGGTTTCCACATAAAGATCCTGGGCATCGGCATACGCGTTGGTCAGACCGAAGGCCACATGCTGATTTCGACCGATGACCATACCGGGGGTTCCGGGCACGGTCACACCGACTGCCCGAAGCCCGGGGATAATCAGCCCGAAGGGGTACCATGGACCGGGCAGCATCCTGGCGTCCAGATGAGGATCACTGGCAAGAACCGGCGCTCCGCCGGTCAGCGTCGGTCCCAGTGCCCAGTTATTGCTGCTGAAACCGATGTCAGATGCATTGAAGAATCCCATCAGGACCGGATCGGACGCCAAGTTCAGCCCCATAGCCCGACCGGCGGCGGACGACTGCCCGGCGATGAGTACCGGAGACGGATCGTCCGGGTTGATGTTCAAGGGGAATATCTCGGATGCCTTCTTCGGACCCAATTTTTCAACCAGCATCTGAGCGATAATTTCCGTTCTCAGGTTGGCCGCCGAATTCCAGGCCATGTAGTACATGATTGCCAGGCTGTCCTCGACCTTCCATCGTTCAGGTGTAAGACCTGCCAGCCTGAACTCTATCGGGAAGGTCTTCTGCCGCGTCCGGATATAGGCGTTGACACCCGCAATGTAGCGCTCCATAAAGTGTCTGGGTGCCGGAGCAAGGATCGCCGCGTGCTTTCGGGCATTTCGCAGAAAGCCAAGGGTGCGCATTCGAATGTCTATGGACCGGCCGGATTCACCTGCCAGTTCGGAAATCCGTCCACTGGCAAATAGACGCATCAGTTCCATTTGAAAAAGCCGATCCTGCGCCATAACAAAGCCCTGCGCCATGATGGCGTCATCAAGGCTGCTCGCATGAATATACGCCATCCCCTTCTCATCCCGGAGGACTTCCACCTTTTCCCGGAGTCCGGGAAGATCCAATTCTCCTTTCCGCTGGTACGAGTTGATTGTGGAACAGCCGGCAGTCAACCAGACTGCGGTCAGCAGAAGCCAGGTCAATGTGCGTGCGGATCGGTTCACTATCTACCCTTTCCTGATATAAAAACATGAATTTAATTATGGCTTATGGCATGTCGTCTTATCCCGGTTGCCGAAGCGGAAAAATTGAACCCCCAGCAGGAATCGACTCGGAAGCAGTATAGCGGCCGGCATTGCTCTGTCAACAAGAACGCGAAACCAATATTTAATAGCAATCCAATAAAAAGGCCAGATTTCGCCTGTTGACAAGAGCTGTTCAGGCTATAGTTGTTTAATAAGATACTCAACTTTCGACTTTAAATTGTGCTCTTTCTCAAATTGCTAATGGGTAACCCCACGGACTTCAATGCGGCGTGTATTACCGTGTCGAAAAAGGTCGTCGTGGTTTTTTCACAAAAAGTGCCCATTTTGCGCAACTGCTGTACAGCCA
>ENA-ORCT01000624-ORCT01000624.1-marine-metagenome-genome-assembly--contig:-NODE-624-length-16256-cov-3.185796_pt1 | contig 16256 bp, 13 predicted proteins | sample MGYA00248632_ERZ508511 | MGnify/ENA primary metagenome ERZ508511 (study PRJEB26182, sample SAMN06268839) | marine metagenome | isolation source: Tt an P1-techrep anaerobic enrichment on pine from sediment...
AAAAATTCGTTGCCTTTGGCCAGCAAAGCCCGAATCGCAGTAGGGGCGGTATAAAATTGGTTGACCTGGTATTTACTTACAATATCCCAGAAGCGGCCGGCGTTGGGCCAAGTCGGAACCCCTTCGAACATCAGGGTTTTTGCACCGGCAAGCAAAGGGCCGTAGACAATGTAGGTGTGCCCGGTGATCCAGCCAATATCAGCAGTACAGAAATACACATCACCGGCATGGTACTGAAAAACATTGCCGAAGGTATAGGCCGAGTAAACCATGTATCCACCCGTTGTATGTACAATTCCTTTGGGTTTTCCCGTGGAGCCCGAAGTGTAGAGAATAAACAGGGGATCTTCGGAATCCATTTCTTCGGCCGGGCACGCTTCCGATTGGCCGTCAACGGCTTTGTGCCACCAGATATCGCGGCCAACCACCATATTAATTTCCGACTTCGTCCGCTTTAGCACCACAACGGTTTCAATGCTCGAACAGCTTTCCAGTGCTTCGTCGGCAATTTGCTTGAGCGGCGTAATTTTATCTCCACGGAAACCACCATCTGCAGTCAACAAAACTTTGGCTGAAGCATCGTTAATCCGTTCCTGCAAGGCGTTGGCCGAGAAGCCGGCAAACACCACGGAATGAATCGCTCCGATGCGGGCACATGCCAACAAAGCGACAGCCAGCTCCGGAACCATGGGCATGTAAATGGCTACCCGGTCGCCTTTGCCAACACCCAATCGTCGCAGGGTATTGGCAAATTTGTTCACCTCAACAAACAGTTCAGCATAGGTGAGCGTTCGTGAAGCTTCGTCCGGATTGTTGGGTTCCCAGATAATGGCTTCCTGTGACCCGTGCGTATACAGGTTGCGTTCAAAAATATTTTCGGTGATATTTAATTTTCCATTGACATACCACTGTATTCTCGGTTCATCAAAATTCCATTCAACCACTTTATCCCAACGTTTTCGCCAAAAAAAACTTTCGCCTTGCTGGGCCCAAAAAGCCTGTGGGTTTGCAACACTTTTTTGGTACTCGTGAATATAGCCACCCAAACTATGAATCTTGTTTATCATTTTATTCGTTTTTTAGGTTGTCAAACTTGAAGAAAATTAAACAACACTAATTTAAACTGAATAAAAATAAGATACAAGATCAACTCACTAAAAGATCAATATCCAAAGGTTTAACCAATCACCAAAAAGATTTAATTGAATAAAATTCAGCTACCACGCCACCCGACTAAATTAAAAAGTTTCCCATTTAACATAGGCATACAGATTGTAATTGCCATCGCCATTTCGATCCCGGCATTCCTCAGGAAAGTGGCTGCAATACGAAAAAACACCGAAACTGGGGAAATAATGAACTACGACCATATTTAGCTTTCTCATCTTATTTTTGCTTTACCAGGGGCCTTAAATCCCGATTTTCCATTGTCAAGTACCAGCACCCAATCCATACCATGGCCTTGGCTTGGCGCACTAAACTGATAAATCCCCCGATGTTTTAGCCTGCCAATTTTTGCGACCTCCCCAGTCCGGCAATTATACCACCAAGCCTTTGATTTTTTCCAGTCGCACAAATCAAGATCCAGCTCAGCAACTGTTCCAGTGGGAATATAAACCATCACATAGTTACTGCCTCGGGTAGCCACAATAAATTCTTTCTCGGCCATGTCGTTATTCTGAATAATTTCTTGAAAAGGGACCCGGTCGGTCAGCGGGCGGCTCTCCATCAACCGGCGCAGATGAATCATGTCCCAGGCACCGGGCAGATCCAGATCATCGCGCCAATTGTTGCGGGCAAAACCAATGGGTTGGCGCCCTTCATCCAGCATTTGCCAAATGGCATGACACCCATAGGTCACACCAAAACCACCTGAAAAAACGCCCCAGTAGCATGCCTGCCGCACATCCACATCATCAAACCAACCGAGTGTTTCGGGCTTCCAATTATGCGGATGATCCTCGTAACGCGGCTCACCATCCAAAACCGGCTTGGCAGGTTGGCGAACATAATCGGGCCACATCAAACGTTGAAAAATAGCAAACGACCGCTGCCCATGTCCGGTTTGCATCATGTTAAAATCAAGCCAATCGCTTTCATGAAACCACTGCGACGAACTGGATCCTCCGGATGGATGGAAAGTCATCAGGTGATTTTGGTCCTTTGATTTAATGCCACGGGCCAGCGCCTCCCAAACCGAATAATTCTCACCCCCACCCGGCCGGTCACCCCCAACAATCCATATGATATTCTTAAAATCCCGATACCGTCTTCCTACAATTTCGCCATACGCAAAAGCATTGGCTTCATTAAAAACAACCGGACCAACACCCCACTTTTTATCCACCTTATCGCCCCAGGTTGGCAACAAGCCAATAAACATTCCTTTTTCAGCTGCTTTTCGGATCACCCAGTCGACATGGGCAAAATACGCTTCATTAATCTGGGTCGGATCGTTATCAATCAGCGGTTTATTTCCTTCTGCATTGGGTGTATTAAGTCCATCCAGCTCCGCTAAAATAACAGCTTGAATCACGTTAAACCCCTTCTCGCGCCGGTTTTCCAAATATTCCAATGTTTCCTCCTTGGTTAACCGGTGAAAAAGCTCCCAAGCGGTATCGCCCATCCAAAAAAAAGGTGTGTCATCTTCGAAGGTAAGCAAGCGGTTGTTACCGGCAACAATGAGCTTGCCATGAGAAAAATCTACAGCTGGCCCTTTCCATGTCACCTCCTGTGATAAGACATGAAAAGAAACTGAAATCAATAATGCTATGAATGAAATTGGTCTCATTGTGTTTGGTTTAGATCGGTTAATTAATTTTATTTGAAAATACAACTTTTGATCTAATTCAAGGGTAAATATCTTTAATTTTCAAGTCCCCAAAGCTGTCTGGTCAAAAATACGTGACCGCCACCCCTAAAACTGCAAATCCGCTTGCGAACTCCAAGTAGTCAAGACCGAAGAACAATATTTTACCTGGCGGCTTTCAGTCTTCACAACCAGTTTTTAGTATCTTTGAATACGACTCCCATGATCGATCGGGGTGCGACTTGACTATCTTCTAAAATTAATAATCCGCCTATGCCATCACTACAAGCCATATCAACCATTGATTTTCCTCACAAAACCGAACAGCAAAAAGTTAAGCACGGGGCAAAGCAACTGTTTGAACCAGCTTTTCCTCAGGTAGAACGAATGATGAGCGCATTTGACAATACGGAAATTGAAACCCGCAATTTTTGTCAGCCGTTGACTTATTATACGTCGGCTCGCTCGTTTCAGGAACAAAACAACGACTACATCAGCCTGTCGCTTCAATATTCCATCGAAGCGATTGAGAAATGCCTGGCGTTTTCCAATACCTCCAGGGATAAAATCACCGACCTCATTTTCATTTCGACTACCGGGCTGGCCACTCCCAGTCTGGATGCTTTGATTATCAACAAAATGAAACTGGACCAGAACATTAGCCGTACGCCAATTTTCGGTCTGGGCTGTGCCGGCGGAGTTGCCGGTTTTGCCAAGGCAAATATTTTGGCGAAGGCGAATCCCCAAGCCGTTGTTTTGCTGGTTGCTGTCGAGTTGTGCTCCCTGACATTTTTGAAAAACGATTTTAGCAAAAGTAACTTTATCGGCTCAAGCTTATTTTCTGATGGGGTGGCCGCATGCCTGATTACAGGTGATCAGCACGCTGGCAAAAATGAGAACGCTGTTACTTTTGTCGATGCACAAAGCAAACTGTATTACGATTCGCTCGATGTGATGGGCTGGGATTTTACGGATCATGGGTTTAAAGTGTTGTTTTCGCGCAGCATTCCCGACATTATTTCAGCAAATATTCGCCAGGATATCCTTAGCTTTCTGCAAAAACACCAGTTGTCCCTGGACGATATTCAAAACTTTATTTTTCATCCGGGAGGCACCAAAGTACTGACGGCTTATGAAGATGCTTTACAAGTGGAAGGCGATTTCCTGAGAAACACACGACAGGTCATGAAAGAAAATGGGAATATGTCAAGCGCAACGGTTTTATACGTTCTGGAACGATTTGTTTCAAATGGATTCGATGATGGCTATGGCTTAATGGTTTCAATGGGACCAGGCTTTTCAAGTGAAATGGTGCTCCTTCAAATGAAAAAACATTGAGATGGTTTTTATCGCTTTCATGTCATTTGTAATTCTGTTGCGCCTTGGCGAATTAGTACTTTCGAGGCAAAACGAAAAATGGCTCCTGCAAAATGGGGCTGTTGAGCATGGCCAAAAGCATTACCCGCTTATGGTTACGCTGCACACACTGTTTTTTCTGTCGTTGGTTTTAGAATACCTGCTCCGTTCTCCCAACTCCTATTCGTTACCCCTCATCATTGCCTACTTTTTGCTGATCGCGTTTAAGGTTTGGGTCATCTTTTCACTTGGGAAATTCTGGAATACCAAAATCTATCGCATCCCCAACTTTCCGCTGGTTAAAAAAGGACCGTACGCGTTCGTCAAACATCCAAACTACCTGGTTGTGATTGTAGAAATTGCAGTCATTCCGTTGGCTTTTCATTTATACTACACAGCCATCGTGTTTAGTTTTTTCAATGCACTGATGCTGACGGTAAGAATTAAAGCCGAAAATAGAATCTTAAAAGATTGAAATGCAACCGGCTCAAAATCATTTGATTTGAGATTTGGAAAATCAAAAATTACAATCTACTTTTGTAGACTGATTAGTCAATTTATTATGAATGAGAAAAGACAACAAATTTTAGAAACAGCCCTCAGTCTATTTGTTACCAACGGATTTCATGCTACACCAACATCCAAAATTGCACAAAGCGCCGGCGTAGCCACTGGAACTTTATTTCATCATTTTAAGACCAAAGAAGAACTGATTAACACGCTCTATCTCGAAACTAAAGATGTGTTAATTCGGTCGCTGTCCAACAAAGTAGAAGAACAGGAGACCATCAAAGGTAAACTTCGGCAAATTTTTTTCAATGCCATCCATTGGGCGGTAAATCACCCCGAGCACCAGCTGTTCTACGATCAATTCAGCAATTCACCTTTCATCTCCAGTATCACGCGCGAACTTGGACATCAACGATTCCAATTCATTCACGACATTTTGAAGCAAGGACAGGAAAGCGATATTTTAAAGCCCGTTGCCATTGACCTTTTGTTCGAAGCCATACAGGGAACCTTAAATGGAATTACCAGGTACCTGATGGATCATCCCGATAAGATTAGCGATGAACAATGCCTGGAAAGTGCTTTTACCTTGTATTGGGATACCTTGAAGGGCTGAAGAAAGAGGCCAAAATAGACCAACCAGTCGACAAAAAAACAGCGTCAAATGAGAAAAACAAATAAAACGATGACTACCATTGATAAAAATAAACCCATATTGGTAACCGGGGGAACAGGCTACCTGGCTTCGTGGATTGTCAAACAACTGCTTGACAATGGCTATCACGTAAACACAACTGTCAGAAATAAATCGGACCAGATAAAATACCGGCATCTGCTCGATATTGCGAGTAAAAGTAAGGGGCAACTATCAATCTACGAGGCCGATTTGCTTCTTAACCATTCTTTTCAGGAAGCGATGAACGGCTGCGAATTGGTCATCCACACCGCTTCGCCCTTCAAAATATCGGGCATCAAAAATGCCGATAAGGAGTTGATACAGCCAGCCTTGCAGGGAACACGCAATGTGCTGTTTTCGGCCAATGATTCGAAATCCGTCAAAAGGGTGGTCCTCACTTCCAGCATTGTAGCCATGGCTGGAGATGCGATTGATGTAACTAAACTGAACAACGGAGTGCTCAACGAGCAAAGTTGGAATACCACCAGTTCAGCAGATCATCAAGCTTACCCTTATTCGAAAACGATGGCCGAAAAAGAAGCCTGGACAATCGCAAGGAAACAAAATCGCTGGGACCTGGTTGTCATCAACCCGGGATTTATTCTTGGTCCTTCACTTAGTCAGCGAACTGACTCAACCAGCATTGACATGATGATTCAGTTGCTATCCGGCAAGTTCAGAACCGGCGTACCCGAAGGTGATCAGGCCGTTGTTGATGTCCGCGATGTTGCGCAAGCACACATTTTGGCAGGACTGACAGCATCGGCAAGCGGCCGCCATTTAACTGCAGCCCACCAAAAAGACTTCCTGGCAATCTCAAATGTAATCGGGCAACAATACCCCAATTATCGGCTTCCGAAAAAGTATGTTCCCAAATGGCTGTTCAAACTTCTTGGCCCCATCATGGGATTCTCGCGCAAGTTTGTTAAGTTAAACGTTGGGTACGACTTTGTTTTCGACAATTCTTACATCAAAGAGGATTTAAAGATCAGCTTCACTCCCTTTGAAAAGACGATCAACGATCACTTCAACCAGCTGGTTGATGATGAATTAATCCCGGACTTGCGATCATGAAACAACTCACGGCCAATATTATTGGAGCAACAGGACTGGTTGGCAGCCATTTACTGCAACAGCTACTAAATGATGACCGATTCAACCAGATTCGGGTTTTTACACGCCGGGCAACTGGTTTGTCGCACCCAAAGCTCGACGAGCAGCTGGTAGATTTTGACAAGATCAGTGAACGGGCCTCGCTCATTATGGGTGACGTACTTTTTTCAACACTTGGCACCACCCTGCAAAAAGCGGGTAGTAAGAAAAAACAATTTCTGATTGACTACAGCTACCAGTATCAGGTTGCCGAAGCCGCTGCGAAGAATGGAGTGGCCGACTATGTTTTGGTTTCATCAGCCGGAGCCGATGCCAATTCAAAAATTTTCTATTCAAGAATGAAAGGAGAACTGGATGACGCCGTGAAAAAACTGGACTTCAAAAAAATTGTCATTCTCCGGCCATCGATTCTCGATGGTGAACGGCAAGAAAAACGGATGGCAGAAAAAATCGGTATCAACGTCGCACGCTGGATCACTCGGTATGTCCTCAAAAAATACCGTCCCATCCACGCCAGAACGGTAGCCCAGGCCATGATCAATTCGGCTTTTAACGAAGAACTTAAACCAAAATATCTGATTTTTGAATTGGATGAGGTAAAAAAGCTGGCAACACCTTAACGTCAAAAATCAAATAAATGGAATTCTTTAATTTATTACCGATTATCCTATCTTTATATGCCGTAACACCTGTGTACTCGTTTTCAAAAACAGGACTAAAGGATGAATCAAAGAGAATGCTCTTGAGTTGGAATAGTTTGATACAAAATAATTAAGGCACTTGCGCAAGAAACTAAATAACGATGAACTATTTATCGTCAAGCAAATGGTTGACGGCGATAAAAAGGCTTTCAAGTATTTTTTCGAGAAATACTATTCAGAGTTGTGCAATTTTGTGAACATTTATCTAAAAGACACTAGCCTTTCTGAGGAGGTTGTCCAAGACATCTTTGTTTACTTTTGGGAAAACAAATCGAAAATCAACGTGCATTCATCGGTGCGTGCTTATCTTTTCAGCGCCTCAAAATATCGTAGTCTAAATGAACTTCGAAATCAAAAACGAATCCCAACAAGTCAGGACTCTGCTTCAACTGCAAACCTTCATGCAACCGATGAGGATACAGAAGATTGCTTTACAGATCCCGAAGAATTAAAAAATATTCTCAATCAAGCCATTCAACAACTTCCAGAAAAATGCAGGGAGATCTTCCTCCTCAGCAAAAAAGGTAACCTTTCGAACAAAGACATCGCCGATCAACTCAATATTTCTGTTAAAACAGTTGAAAATCAAATCACAATCGCTTTAAAAAAACTTCGTGCTTATCTAGCTCCCTTCCGTGAAAAACTTTTTCTGCTTTTCCTAATGGATTTTCTCATCAAGTAAGTGGCTCATTTTCTGTGTATTTTAAAATAAATTCTACATTGGCTGGAAAATAAATTTAGTTTTTCTCAAAACGTATTTGGGGGTTTTCGGCTTTAGCTGTTACTAACTAATAAAAAGCGATCATGGAAGAACAGATCCCTTGGGGAAAAATTAAATACTACCTTCAAAATAAAAAAGAGTCATTTGATGAAGGATTTATCTCGTGGCTAAAGGCTGACGATAAGAATTTAGCCCTTTGGGACGAAATCCAGATCATGTATTCCGTGACTGGCCAGCTGCCTGATCAATTTACACCCAACGAAAAAGAAGCATGGTCAAAGATCGACCAACGGACTTCGGTTAAAAATGCTTCAACAACATTCAATCGTTTCTTTCTGCGAGTTGCAGCCTCAATTTTATTGATCGCACTAGGTGCTTCAGCAAGCTGGTTTGCATCCGGGCTACTCCAAACGCCAGTTTATGCCGAAGTTTATTCACCCTACGGTCATAAAACAAAAGTCATTTTACCAGACAGCTCATTGGTTTGGTTGAATGGCGATTCCAAATTACGATATGAAACCAGTTTTGAAAAATCCAGAAAAGTAGAACTAAGCGGTGAGGCGTTGTTTGAAGTCAGAAAAGACAAAAAGAGCATCTTTTCAGTTCAGTCCAACGATTTAAAAGTTGAAGTGTATGGAACAACCTTCAATTTCAAACAATATCCTGATGAACAAAATGCAGAGGTCGCTTTGCTTGAAGGAAGTATCGGGCTGTTTAGCGATGATCAGTTTCTTGAAAAAATGGCAGCTGGTCAAGTAGCTGACTACAACTTGGCAAACAAATCAATCAATATTTCAAAGAAGAATATAAAACAGATCATTTCGTGGAGTACAGACGAACTAGATATCGAAAACGAAAAGTTTGAAGATGTGATTAAATATCTGGAACGATGGTATGGAGTTGAAATCGTTACCGATCAAAATCTTGAAATTAACCAACGACTAAGTTTCAAAGTAAAGACAGAAAGTTTGCAGGAGCTACTTTCTATCATTGATCGTGTATCGCCCATCACCTATAAAATTGATGGGAAAAAAGTAATCATCTCGAGAAAGTAGAAACCAAGAAAAAAGAGGCTCGTAATGAGAACGAACCTCTTTCATATTAATTTTTGTTTAACCGCATAGCTGCAACGACTCAAGCGCCAACTCAATGAATTGCAGCAATGCACAAAATGTATGACAAACTTATGAAAAAAAAATCTAATTCAGGTTGGGGGACAAAAGCGATCTCACCCTGGTCTAAAAGATTGTTAATTATGAAGATGATCGTAGTATTTTGCCTTTTTGCCGGGCTATTGAGCAGTATGGCTGAAAGTCGTGCCCAGGTTACCAAGCTGAACCTAAAAATTCAAAATGGAACAGTCAAAGATGTCGTGGAGGAAATCGAACGAGAAACAGAATACTCGTTCATGTACGACAACAATATTTTTGATGTCAACCGGGAAATCTCTGTTGATCTTGAAAATTCGACGATTTCAGAAGTCCTTGATCTTGTTGTTCAAGGAGAAAATCTAACCTATGAGCTGGTCGACCGATTTATTGTGATTTCCGCAAAATTTCCCTCAGCAGCAATACAGACAATGCAATCCGTTTCAGGAAATGTAAAAAATGAAAGCGGCGAACTGCTTCCCGGGGTTACCGTTATCGTAAAAGGAACAACCAACGGAACAGTAACCGACTTCGATGGAAACTATCAAATTGCAGAAGTTCCTTCCGATGCGACTTTGGTATTCTCTTTCATTGGCATGAAAACGCTGGAAATACCGATTGCCGGAAAAAGCCAGATTAATGTTACCATGCAGGAAGAATCAATTGGACTGGATGAAGTTGTAGCGATTGGTTATGGTACGATGAAGAAGAGCGACCTGACAGGTTCTGTTTCAAGCGTAGGTAGTGATGATTTCAACAAAGGTCCACAGTTGACCACACAGCAACTGATCCAGGGGAAAATATCCGGTGTTAACATTAGTCAAAACAGTGGTAAACCAGGAGGTTCAAACACCATTCGAATCCGGGGTGGTACATCTATCGGTGCATCCAACGACCCCTTGTATGTAATTGATGGTGTTCCAATCTCTACATCCGATGTAGGAAAATCCAATATTGGTTTTTATGCCACAAATATTTTCGACCAGGAACCTACGAATCCTTTGATGACCCTCAATCCAAACGACATTGAATCAGTAACGGTTTTAAAAGATGCATCAGCTACGGCAATTTATGGATCAAGAGGTGCAAACGGTGTAATCATGATTACAACCAAAAAAGGAAAAGCTGGTCGCGCTCAAGTTTCGTATGATGTATCTGGTGGCTTTTCAACAACAGCCAAAACGCTGGATGTCCTTTCTGCCAGTCAGTACAGAGAAACAGTCAGTGACTTATTTGGCTCGGGCACGCTGGACGATAAAGGTGCAAACACGGACTGGCAGGATGAAATCTATCGTAATGCCTTTCAACAAAACCATTACCTTTCGTTGACCGGGGGAAATGAAAATACCCGCTACCGGGCTTCATTGGGATATGGTACGCAAGAAGGGGTAATGCTTTCATCCAGCATAGAACAAGAAAATATGCGGGTAAACATCAACCACATTGCACTAGATGGGAAGTTAACCTTTGATCTGAGGATGAACTACGGAAAGAACTTTGCTGATCAATCTGCAATTTCAAACACGGTGGGTAGCGAGTTTGGCTCAAGCTTAAACTATGAAGCCTATGTTTTCAACCCTACCTATCCGGTATATAACGAGGACGGTAGCTTTTATCACATTCCTCCTTTCAGAATCAATCCGGTTTCATACTCATCTGAAGTAACAGATGAGCGTGACAATACTCGTTTTCTGGGGAACTTTTCTACAACTTACAAAATTATCGAGCCTTTGAGTGTCAAAGTGAACTTGGGCTACAATAAACAGACAATCGACCGTAACTCTTATATCGCCAAAACAAATCCACAAGGAGAGGGCCAAGGCGGTTATGCAAGTGTCCAGAAATTGCAAGACTATTCCAAGCTTTTGGAAACCATTTTAACGTTCGATAAAACATTCGGGAAGCATTCGGTGAATGCAGTCGCTGGTTATTCATACCAATATTTTAAAAATGAAGGGCTTAGAAATACCGCTTCGGGCTTTTTATCTGATGAGTTTAAGTGGTATAGTCTGCAAGCTGCCAGCACAATTGAGGGCGTAACCAGTTATTTGGAAAGTAACAAATTAATCTCAGAGTACGGACGTGTCAACTACAATTATGATAATCGATTTTTGGTTACGGCCACTGTTCGTCGTGATGGATCAAGTCGATTTGGTTCAGGAAATAAATGGGGTATTTTCCCTTCTGGCGCTGCTTCATGGAGAGTTTCCGAAGAAAGTTTCTTTAACAGCGAAACAGTTTCAGATCTGAAAATCCGAGCCAGCTATGGTATCACAGGTAACCAGGAAATTGGTAGCTACAGATCCATCTCAACATTAGGAGCAAGCTCATCAGGTTACCTGGTAGGAGGAAATCGTGTAACCATTGTATTACCTCAACAATACGCCAACCCCGATCTTAAATGGGAAGAAACAGCACAGCTTGACATCGGATTGAACTTTGGATTCTTCGATCAGCGGATTTTTGGTAGCATTGATTACTACAGAAAGAAAACATCGGATCTGTTGTTTGACATCCCTGTTCCTTCACCATCGCCAATTAGCACACAGTTAGCCAACGTGGGGAGCGTTGAAAATAAAGGGATAGAGTTTGAGCTCAACGCTGAAATCATTGCCAAATCAAATTTTACGTGGAATACAAATTTCAATCTCAGTGCGAACCGAAACGAGATTTTAAGTCTATCAAATGATAAATGGCAAGGAGATGATATGCAAACAGCACCCGCCCAAGGTCAAGGCCTCTCCGGCACCTATACACAGTTAATTACACCAGGAGAATCTTTAGGTACTTTCTACGGCAGAGTATATACCGGAACTGTGGATGGTGTGGAACAGTTTGAAGAGGATGATCAAGTTATCGGCAATGCGCAACCTGACTTCACCCTCGGTCTCACCAATGCATTTGCATATAAAAACTGGGACTTGTCAATCAATTTCAGGGGAACAATTGGAAATGATGTATATAATGCGACTGCAAACAATCTGGCCTATTTGGGTAACCTTCCAGGCCGTAATGTGCTGATTGAATCCCTTACAAATGGAATCAATGCAGATCAACCTAAAATATTCTCATCCAGGTGGATCGAAGATGGTTCGTTTGTTCGTCTTGACAATCTAACGCTCGGCTACAATTTCAATGTCAAAAACACATTCTTATCGAATGCAAGACTATATGTAACCGGACAAAACCTGTTTATCATCACTGGTTATTCAGGACTGGATCCTGAAGTAAATTCAGATGTCTCAGGTGGTTCAGGCGTTCTTCCATTGGGAATCGATTATCTGGCCTATCCTAAAGCCAGAACCATTAGCATTGGGGCAAATGTTACTTTCTAATAGCTGATTGAATTTATAAACAACAGAACAAAATGAAAAATAAAATATTTAAAATCAATTTAGTTGTACTCCTGACTATCGTTTTAGGGGGTTGCACAGACTTAGACGAAGAGCTTTACGGCAGGTTATCACCAGATAACTATTACAACACAGAGGAAGAGGCCTTATCTTCCGTTGTTGGAGTATACCAGAGGTTTTCCAGTTTTGCCGGGATCGGTGACGTATTTCGGCCGGAAGAATTTGGAACGGATGAATTCTTTGTGCCGGGCCGAACCAGTGGAGGTTGGTTTAGTCAGGACAATATAGATATCATGCAGCATCAAACCAAGCCAAATAACGGAACGATTCTCAGGGCATGGAATTATGTTTTTCCGATGATCGGATCTGCTAATGCCGTCATCGAGAGTCTGGAATCATCTCCCAGTGCGGAAAATTTTGCAGGCCTTATTGCTGAAACCAAAGCAATGCGGGCATATGGCTACTTTTATGCCATGGATCTCTGGGGCAATGTCCCGATTTTTACTGATGCAAGGGTTGACCCAAATAATCTGCCTGCAACCAATTCGCGACAGGAAGTATTCGACTTTGTGGTTTCAGAATTGCAGGCAGCAGCCGCAAACCTCCCTTCTGTAAATGATGTAGATCGGGCAGCTTATTACCCGCGATTAACGAAGGAAGCTGTTTATTCTGCCCTATCCATGGTTTATCTGAATGCTGAAGTCTACACCGGGACTGCCCAATGGGATGAGGTCATTGAGATGTGTGATGAAGTGATTAACTCCAACGCCTACGACTTGGAACCCAGTGTTGGCGATGTTTTCTTATCGACAAACGAAAACAATCCTGAAGTCATTCTGGCTTTCTCAATTGATCCTGCAAGGAATGCAGGCAATAACCAGTTCATTCTTTATACAAATCACGCATTGGACAGATTGAGATATGGTTTGCCTTTTTCTCCTGCCGACGGCTATAGTACGAACACAACCGCATTAAACAGGTATGAAGACAATGATGATCGCAAAAATCTTATTCAACATGGGCCACAGTACTACCTCGATGGGGTAACACCATTAGCTGACGCCAATGGGAATCAACTTGTTCTGATTCCACTTACCAGTATCACGGCTGCTGAGGATCATGAAGGTTTTAAAGTCATGAAGTATTCCCCTGTTGGAGCAAATTTTTCCGGATTTAATGCTGACAACGACCTTATATTGATGCGATATGCCGATATCCTATTAATGAAAGCTGAAGCATTATTTAAAACAAACAATCCGGATGAAGCTCGGACTCTGGTCAACGAGATCAGAATGAGAAGTAATGCAACTCCCCTAAGCACCTTGACTCTGGAAGATATTGAGGAGGAGCGCGCCCGTGAATTTATATGGGAAGGATATCGAAGAAGAGATATGATTCGTTTTGGGTCTTACTTTAGCTCAACGTGGGAGTTTAAAGAAACCACAACTCCGGAATGGAGAGGTGTTTATCCAATACCAGCCATACAAATTGCAAATAACCCGAACCTCGTTCAAAACGAAGGATATAATTAATCAGTTAAATCAATATTTGGTATTATCAGGGGACAGTCTTATTTTTGACTTTCCCCTGATGCACTTAAAAAAGTTCCATATGATAAAAATGCAATCGATTGTTTTTCTCTTGTTTGTGTGCGTCGCCAGCCCACTCTTTGCGCAGATAGTTACTATTGATGGCATCCCAAAAGACACCTCATACACGCCCTATTCGGCCTGGGTCAAAATTAATAAAGATTATCCCCATGTGACCCGCGTTTATCCCAATCTTCCTGACGGCGTAAAAGCGGAAAACAACATCGTTTACGCCACATTGCCCAACACACCTTATGGCAAACGAGACTTGCACATGGATGTTTTTCGTCCGGAGAACTGTGAAAAATATCCGGCGCTGGTGATGGTTTTTGGTGGAGGTTGGCGAACAGGAAGCAAAGAAGCACAGGTGCCCATGGCTCAAAAAATTGCGGCTCAAGGCTATGTAACGGCCGCTGTTGAATACCGCCTGTCGCCCGAGGCACTCTACCCAGCTGCGGTTTACGATATCAAAGCGGCCATTCGCTTTTTGCGTACCCATGCCGAAAAATATGGTATCGATCCAAATAGAATTGCCATCTCCGGAAGTTCTGCAGGTGGACAATTGGCAGCCTTGGTTGGTCTCACTGGTAATATGGAAAAATTTGAAGGTGACTTGGGCAACAATAATGTTTCGTCTGAGGTGCAAGCCATTATCGATATGGATGGGATCCTGGATTTCACGACTCCATCGGAAAGCGCAGGCGACAACACGCCGGGAAGACGATCAGCCGGTGCCCATTGGTTTGGAGCCACTATAAAGGAGGCGCGTGAAAAGTGGGTAGAGGCTTCGCCAATGATTTATGCGGGAAAAGGTTCACCTCCCATACTTTTTATCAACAGCGCACAACCCCGGTTCCATGCCGGGCGTGACACCGTTATTTCCGTTTTAAACAACTACGATATCTATACTGACGTGCAAACGATCCCCAACAGTCCCCACTCATTCTGGCAGGTACACCCATGGTTTACGGAAACCGTAGGTTATATGGTTGATTTTCTGGATCGGGTATTCAAAGACGAAGAGAGATAAAAGTTTAAATAAGTTATTCAAACAATGATGAAAATTATTTCGATCGCCATGCTATGCTTTGTTTGCCTGCAAGCTTGCGCCCGGCAAACAACCAATAACGAAATACCAAGAGATACCTCATTTAACATCATCTCTGCCTATAATAAAATCAAAAAAGATTTTCCTGAAGCCAGACCGGCCAATCCGGATTTACCTGAAAACGTGGAAGCGCATTACGAGTTGGTATTCACCACGCTACCAGAAACTCCTTTTGGGGAAAGAGATTTACATGTCGATCTGTTTCACCCTAAAAAAGAAGGAAAATATCCGGCATTGATCATGGTTCATGGTGGTGGTTGGCGCTCGGGTGACAAGTCGCTTCAAGTTCCAATGGCCAAAGCAATTGCCGGAAAAGGATTTGTTACTGTAGCCGTAGAATACCAACTATCTTTAGAAGCAAAATACCCGGCAGCAGTTCACAACATTAAAGCGGCTATTCGCTGGATGCGTGCCAATGCCGAAAAATATCACATCGATCCAAGCCGGATTGCCATTTCGGGCTGCTCGGCAGGTGGTCAACTGGCTTCGCTTGTGGGATTAACCAACGACGTTGAAAAGTTAGAAGGCAAGCAGGGTTACCCCGAATATTCCAGTTCCGTGCAGGCGATTATTGATATCGACGGCGTGATCAATTTTTTGGCACCGCTGTCGCTGAATAACGAACGTCGCCCCGACTCGCCGGATGTAGAATGGCTGGAAGGTGATTTTTACACCCGTCCGGATCGGTGGAAAGAAGCTTCGCCAATCTATTGGGCCAACGAAAAATCGGTTCCCATGCTGTTTCTAAACAGCGGATTCCCTCGTTTTACCGCCGGAGAGCACGAGCTAATGAGCATGCTGGATCGGTGGGATATTTATAATGAACTGCATTCCTTCGATGTAAAAGTTCATCCTTTTTGGCTATTTCATCCTTGGTTTGAACCTACGGTAGATTACATGGTCACATTTTTGCACAAAGTACTTTGATGAGAATAATTGAAGCCACATGCCAACTCATATTCAGAATAGAAGAAAAATAGAAAAGCTATGAAATCAATAAGAGACTTGATAACAATCGGATTATTTCTCTTTTCCAATTTTTTGATGGCAGCATCCTATGAAACGGAAATCACCGTTGCACAAGATGGCAGTGGCGATTTCACCTCCGTCCAGGAAGCGATTGATGCCTGCAAGGCCTTTCCCGATGAGCGGGTGACGGTCTTCATTAAAAA
>ENA-ORCT01000627-ORCT01000627.1-marine-metagenome-genome-assembly--contig:-NODE-627-length-16234-cov-3.065792_pt1 | contig 16234 bp, 12 predicted proteins | sample MGYA00248632_ERZ508511 | MGnify/ENA primary metagenome ERZ508511 (study PRJEB26182, sample SAMN06268839) | marine metagenome | isolation source: Tt an P1-techrep anaerobic enrichment on pine from sediment...
TACAGAAAATTTGCGGCGATTTGGACCGCTCTCACGCATTTGCAGCCAATTCATCGGTTTTCAAACAGGCTCTTAGAAGCGCGAATCAAATTAATTCAGGTCACGCGCCTTTATCTGCCGAAATACCACCACCCATGAAGCAATTGCTGCTGAATAATACTGCTATCCCCAGGTTTCCGGGGTATAGCCCTCGGGAAGATGGGCTGTTCCCTTCACACAAGGCAGGCCGGTGGCCTTGTGAACCCGTTCGATAATGTCGTTGATATGATCGCGAAAGCCCCCATCTTCCCTGCTCCATCCGTTTTCGGTCTTTTTGGCAAATGTGCAGGTGCAGAAATGAATCGCCTCCGCGCCCTTTGATTTGAGTATTTTGGCCAGATTTTCCACATCATCGCCCGGACAGTGACAGGTAAATAAGCCGGCCAGCATTGTATCGTCATACCCGGCAAAGCCTTCTTTTTTGGCGGAAAGGCACGTAAAGCATCCGGTCAGCGGGCACCGGTCCAGATTTTTTTCACACCGAATCATTGCAACCTTTGTCATTTTCCCTCCGTTTCTGCGGCATGAGCGCTCGTGCGAACCAAGAAAAAAAATTGCGCTGCCGGTTTGAAAACAGTATCAGATACCGCAAACCGCGGTCATGCGGATTTCAACTGCTGACGCCTTTTCAAGGTCACCTGCCGGAAACCATATAGTTGTGAACTGCCTCCTGAAGGGTTTGCGCAGCCAGAAAAGCGCAGTGTTTGTCCTCTTCGGGACACTTTCCAAGTCTGGCCAGTATGCTCTCCCCGGTTATGTCGGCAATTTCATCAACGGTTTTTCCGATGGCCATTTCAGCCGCAAACGACCCGCAGACCGAACTGACGCCGCAGCCATCCGTGAAATAGCTTGCTTCCGAGACCCGGTCATCGACAAAATTCAACGAAATTTCTATGGTATCACCGCAGGATCCGGTCACCCGTGCGTGGGTGTCCGGATTTTCAATCTTTTTATTGAACCGGGGATGTTGCCAGCGGTCAAACCCTTCATCCCCGAACACCTCCCGGGCTTCATCGAATATCTGCTCCTGCAGCTGATCCACAAAAGCATCCAGTTTATCACTCATCGAAAATTTTCCTTCTCATTCTGCAGCCCCGTCGCCCCATTCCCCTGCCCATTCCTCTTCCCCGGCATTGGAAATTACCCTCGGATCCGCGCCGCGTCATCGAATACCATGACTTGAGGAAGTCATCATATCCGACGGTTCCCTGGAACCTGGCGTGACCAAGCGCATCATACTGCCTTCGTTTTTCCCGATCACCTAAAATAGAATACGCCTCATTGATCGCTTTGAAGCGATCCTCGCTGTCCGTATTCCCGCCGTTGGTGTCCGGATGATAACGAAGGGCTAACCGGCGGTATGAATGCTTGATCTCATCTTCGGTGGCATCCGTGGCTACATCTAAAATGGCGTAATAATCCGTTTTCTCCATCCCTTCCCCTTCGGTCCAAGGCCATCAATGGAATAAGGCTTTGGAACCGTTTCGAGTATATGACCATAACAGATTATGGATACCGGACCCGCAACCCTGCTGTCAAGTGATGCTTTTGGTTCAACCGGCCAGCAAAGCATACGAAACAACGCCGGCACTGACAGTAAAAGACTGTTTGGTCTTTAAAAACATCAATTACAAACCTCACTCCCAACCCAACAGCGCCATATTTAACTATCCGAAAAAATATATTTTTCAATAAAAACTACGTAATTAATCGTAGGTGCCCATTCCAAAAAAACGAATTGACATCCCTCAAATCTTCCATTATTTACAGACCAGTCAGTATCTTAATATCTCACCTCCCGGAATCGATTCATGACCAACCGGCCGTCCCTGACCAGGGAGAAAAAAAGCGAGGAGATGCGGCTTCGTCTGATCCAGGCCACACTGGACAGCCTCAACGAGCATGGATACCACGGTGCCTCCCTCTCCAGGATCCTTGAGAAAGCCGGCGTCTCCCGCGGGGCATGGTCTCACCATTTTGACAGTAAAAAGGATCTGGTAGCCGCCGCCGCGCAGTGGATGTACCGGGCCGTAATGATCAAGGGCCGCGAGGTCATTCCCCTTCTGGCTGAACAGAGCAATCTTACCGCCGCCATGGAATTCATCTGGGACCATTTTTACCAGGGGCGATACCGGAACGTGTGGCTGGAGATCACTATCGCCTGCCGCACCGATCGGGAACTGAACCGGATGATCAAGCCGGTGATCGACCGGTTTTATGCGGACATGCAATCGATCATCCGGGAAATTTTCGGCCCATCCACCACAGCCATAGCGCCGGTGGAAACGCTGATGAACATCAGCTTCTACTTTTTCCGGGGAATGTCCATCCAGTCAATTGTACGGGAGGATCCGGAAGAATTCCGGGCCATGCGACGCCAGTGGATCAACATGATAGCCCCGATTTTGAATCTTCTCATGCCAGGAGCTTTTCACACATAAAAATTAAACGTAACCCGGAAAAAAACTGGTTTCAGCAAAAGGAGACAACCCATGAGCGAATATGATGCCGTCGTCGTCGGATCCGGTCCGGGTGGGGCCACCGTTGCAAGGGGACTTGCCCGATCCGGTAAAAAGGTGTTGCTTCTTGAAAAAGGAAAAGACCACCAGAATCTGGGCAGCTATATCGGTGCCTTTCAGATGCTGGACAAAGGGGGGTTTTTCAAAAGTAAAGAAGGAGTATCCATGCTCAAGGCATCCACTACGGGCGGTGCCACAGTGGTTTACTCCGGATCGGCCGCCATGCCCCCACCCTGGCTGAAACCGTCCTATGGCATCGACCTGATCCCGGATGCCGAAGAAACCTGGAGTGAATTGAACGCCGCCGATCTTCCCGATGAGCTTATGGGTGATGCATCCCGGCACATAATGGATACCGCCAACGCCCTGGGCTTCAACTGGGAAAAGTCCCCCAAGCTCATGGATATATCAAAATTCAAAGCGGGCAGATGCTGTGGGGCACTGACATCCCTTGGCTGCACCTGCGGAGCCAAATGGACTGCACGGGACTATATCGCCCAGGCCCTTTCCGCCGGGGCCGACCTGTGGACCGGTTCCGAATGCTGTCAGGTGCTCACGGAAAATGGAAAGGCAAAAGGGGTATCGGTTCGTCAGGGCAAAAAAATCCGGAATGTATATGCTCCGACCGTCGTTCTTGCCGCAGGCGGCATCCCCACCCCGGTGCTTCTCCGGAAAGCGGGTATTGAAGGCGCCGGCAAAGGGTGTGTTATCGATCCCACCGTTCTGGTCTACGGCATATCCCCCCGCGAAGGTTCCCACACCGATCCACTGGTCAGCGTGGTGACCTGGGAATTCTACGATGAAGGAATCCGCCTGGGCACGCTGATGGACCCGCGGCTTATGACCTTCTTCAGCCTGGCCAAAACCGGGGTGACTCAAGCCGCAAAGGCACTGGCCTACAATCGCATGATCGGAATTCTGGTCAAAGTAAAGGATGATCTGGGAGGATATGTGGACACAAACGGAGAGGTTTCCAAGGCCCTGACCCAGGCGGACCTGGATAAAATAAGAAAGGGTGCCGGCATCTCCAGGGAAATCCTGATAGCTGCCGGCTGCCCGGCGGATTCCGTGGTCATGGGAGAGATCCGCGGCGCCCATCCCAGCGGTACCTGCCGGATCGGCGATGTCGTAAATGACGAGCTGGAGACCGAAATCGACAATCTCTACGTGTGCGATGCCAGCGTCTTTCCCGAAGCGCTGGACCGGCCCACCGTGATCACCATCATCGCGTTCGGCAAACGACTGGTTCGTCATATTCTGGAAAAGGAGAGTGCGGCGTGACGGATAGTATATATGCAGATACGATTGTTGTCGGAACCGGTCCGGGAGGGGCCACTGTCGCCCGTGAACTGTCCCGAAACGGGCAGGACATTCTGCTCCTGGAAAAGGGCCGTGATCACCAGTGGCCGGTGGGAACCCCGCTGGCCTATGCCACCATGTACGACATCCGGCGCTCGCGGGAAGGGGTGCTGGTGCGGCGGGGGATCACCACCGGAGGCTCCACCATGCTCTATTCAGGCAATGCCTATGATCCGCCATCTTTCCTTAAGGAGGATCTGGGTATCGACCTTTCCCGGGAGACAGCAGAGACGAAAGCCGAACTGGACATTCGCCCCGTACCCGCCTATTTTTACAAAAACTATTCCGGTACCCGGCGGCTGGTGGAAGCCGCCGGAGAGCTGGGCTATGCCATGACACCCCAGGCGCGCTTTATCGATCCGGACCGTTGCGACCCGACCTGTGACCGGTGCCTCTTCGGCTGCAGCCGGGGAGCCAAATGGACCGCCCGATCCTATGTGACGGATGCGGTAAAGGCAGGCGCCCGACTGATCACCCGGTGTGATGTTCGGAACGTCATTTGGCAAAGCGGTAGAGTCAAAGGCGTAGCGGTCAAAACCCCTGAGGGTGAAACGGTTATTCGGGCCAGGCGGGTGATCCTGTCAGCCGGCGGTATGGGAACGCCCATGATCCTTCACCGTTCCGGTATCCGGGGATCCGGCACCCATTTTTTCACCGATCCCATGTCCGTCATGCTGGGCGTCATGAAAGAGGGACTGGGAACCTACCATGAAATCACCTACACCTTTGCCGATGAATCCCATGTGGGCGAATTTGTCATGGGAAACGTCGGTGCGGTTAACGCCCTCATGGCCCAGGTCATCTCGGGCAATATCCCCTGCCTGGTCCGGGGGCTGCAGATGAACCGCCTGGTGGGAATGTTCATCAAGCTCTGCGATGAGCCCTCGGGCCGTCTGGACGCCGATGGCACGTTTCACAAAGCCCTGACAAAAACAGATGAACGGATCATGGCCAAAGGCGTCGCCAAGGCCCGATCGATAATGATAAAGGCGGGCGTCATTCCGGAAACCATCGCCGTGGCCAAAGGGATCGGCGGCCATCCCGGGGGAACCGCGGCCATCGGCCGGGTCGTGGGGCCGGATCTTCAGACCGAAGTGGAAGGGCTCTATATCTGTGACAACAGCATCATGCCCATATCCGGCGGCATTCCGCCGGTACTCACCCTGATCGCCCTCGGGAAAAAGTTTGCCCGGGAGATGCTGGGTTCATAAGCACCACCGGACGATGCAAAAAGCTTTTATCAGAACAAAAGCATACACTTTGCCGGATTCAGAACCAGAAAAAATTCCTGCCCTTCTTCCTGCGGCATGTGGTGCGGAACCTGGACCCGAATCATGGTTCCGTTTATATTGACAAAAAAATACAGAAAATTTCCAAGATATGCCTTGTGGGCAATAATCCCTTTAAACAGATTCTCCCGGTCCTGTGGAGGTTCCGCAAAGACCTCCACATCCTCGGGACGTATGGAGGCAAATACTTTTTTCCCTGTTAGTGCAGGATCCGGAGTCGGCGCAATACACATCAGATTGTCGCAGAATCCGGTGCGCACATAGACAGTGTTCGCGGCCGGTTCAACCCGTGCGACCTCTCCTTCCAGAAAATTCATGGTGCCGATAAAATCAGCTACAAATCGATTGGCCGGTTTTTCATATATTTCCTGTGACGTGCCGATCTGAACCACATTACCCGAATCCATGACCGCGATCCGATCGGAGATAACCATGGCCTCCGCCTGGTCATGGGTGACATAAACCGATGTAATGCCCATCCGCCGGACAAGACTTTTAATTTCAAATCGCATTTTTTCCCGGAGCTTGGCATCCAGATTACTGAGCGGTTCATCCAGCAGGAGCACCTTTGGATTTCCCACAAGCGCCCTTGCCAGGGCCACCCGCTGCTGCTGCCCGCCGCTCAGTTGGGCCGGATAGCGGTCTTCCAACCCCTCCAACCCCACCAGGTCCAGCACCTGCTTCGCCCTTTCCTGAATCTGCTTTCTCGGCAATCGCTGGAGCTTCAAGCCGTAAACGATATTATTGAACACCTTCATATGCGGCCAGACGGCGTAATTTTGAAACACCATGCCGATTCCCCGCTTTGACGGCGGCACAAAACCTTCCGAAAGCATAGACTTGCCGTCAATTACGATATCCCCCTCATTCGGTCTCTCCAGCCCGGCAATGCATCGCAGGGTGGTAGTTTTTCCGCAGCCACTTGGCCCGAGAAGTGTCAGCATTTCTCCTCTGTTCACATCAAGTCTGATGGAATTGACGGCCACCACATCCTTAAATCGCTTGCACAAATTTCGAATCTCAATAAATGCCATTGCATCAGCCTCCTGACCGGAAGTCTCACAACCCGAAAGCTAAAAACCTGAACAACCCGCCCCGTCTCCAGTAAAATCGCGGTTAAAACCGCTCCTACAGGCAGCCGCGCCACGGATATCGATTACGATTACGAGCACCGCTGCGCTGAGCACGAGCACGAAACTCGGAACCCGAAACCCGGAACCCGGAACTCGGAACACGGAACACGGAACTCGGAACTCGGAACTCGGAACTCTCTACGTCCCCCCCGGCCCCCAAGCCGCCTTCAGAATCCCGCCGCTGATTCTGGCAATAATCAGCAGCAGAATAAAGGTGATCACAATCATCAAAAACGCCATGGCAGCGGCGATACCAAATTCCATTCCCCGATGCCAGTTCAGGTAAATTCCAATGGGCAGGGTCTCCCATCCGCCACGATATAGAAATATCGCTGTGGATATCTCCTGAAACGCCATAATGAAAAACATCACCACACCGACCAGGACCCCTTTGAGCAGCAGCGGCAGGGATATACTGAAAAACGTTCTGAGTCTGCCCGCCCCTGACACTTCAGCGGCCTCCTCAAGAGAGATATCCAGCTGCAGGTAGGACGAATGAGCCATCCGCAGAAAATATGGCAGCCGCCGCGCAAACAGGGCCAGCGGCATAATAATCCAGTGTGTGGCCAGGGGAATATCTTTCCAGAACGCCAGAAGATAACTGACGCCTACCGCTATACCCGGAAATGCCAGCATCAGGGTAATGACAAAATCAAGAGCATCTTTTCCCGGCACGCGGGTGCGGACGATAATATAGGCAGCGGGAAGGCCGAATGTGATCCCGAAAATCAGGGCAACCCCGCTGAAAAGAAATGAATTTTGTATCAACCCCGGGCTCTCCTGAAGGATCACCCGAAAATTTTCAAGGGTCCAGTAAGTCGGAAACGGCTCAAAGACCCATCGTCTGGAAAAGGCCGACAGACCCAGCACGACAGGAATTAAGAGAACGAGGATCGCAATGAAAAACATGTACACATACGATCCGAACTTCACCAGTGGACCGGGTTCGATTACCCGGCCTTCGGAGGTGGTCCCTTTGGACAGACCGGTATATTTTTTTCGCTCTACCCATCGTCTGGCCAGGAGAAAAAGAGAAATACAGACGACAGAAGAGACTACCACCGCCACGATTCCCATGTACTTCCGCTGCACATCGGTAAAGTGATAGGCGATATTGATGTAGGCAACCGAGGGCAGAAAATCCACCTGCCCCAGAATCAGGGGTGTCAGCCAGTCCGTGAAGGGCCACAAAAATACAATAACCGCACCCGCCAGATAGCTGGGTGTGCAAAGGGGCAATGTGACGGTGAGAAACCGCCAGAAACCGCTGGCGCCCTCCACTTCGGCAGCTTCTTCAAAAGAGGGATCGATGTTGGTGAAACCGGCGGAGAGACTCAGTACGATAAATGGAAGCAGATGAAGGGATTGAATAAATACCAGCCCGTGCAGCCCGTAGATGAAATTGATGGGCGTCTCGGTCAACCCCGAATCCATGAGCAGGAGGTTCAGGGTGCCGTATTTGCCGAAAAAAATAATAAACGCGAATACACCGGCAAAAGCGGGCAGCACGATAGGCAACAGGGTCAGGGCCGTAAAAACGGTCTTTCCCCGCTGGCGGTATCTGGCCAGAATATAAGCCAGGGGGATCCCGAAAACAGTGGTCGTCAGCAGCACCATCGAGCTGAGCAAAATGGTGTTCCAGAAGGTTTTCAAATAGTAGGCTTCCCGGAAAAACGCCAGGTAATTTGCCAGGCCCCAGGTGTCGGTGCCGGCGATTTTAAAGCTTTCCAGCACCAGTATGGACAGTGGAAACAGCACCAGGAAGGCAATGATCCCCCATAAAAATGCTGCCAGAACGATATTGCCGCGTGACATATCAATTCCCTTTTTCTGGATAATGAAAAGCTGTTTGCACTGGTGCTTTTTTCTTGCGGTTTACAAAACGATGTGCGGGCGACAGGCACCCCGCACATCGTCAATTGATCCGGCCACGTCCCGATTCACCCCGCATTTGTTACGGTGTCACGAGCAGAGAGCGGGCCGTTGATGCGGCCAGACGCGCGGCCGCATAGTCTCCCTCTGTGGCAAACAGCTGCCGGGCTTCCGTTATCTTATCCGCGGCTTTGGTGACATCCATCTGTTGGGCTTTGGCCGCTTCAATTTCACCCTCGACCTCCTCGATCAGAGACAAACTGCTCTTCAGCTCCCCCCACTTTCTGTAGATTTCGTATTCAAAGTACCGGTTGACCTCATCCCATCTCTTGGTGGCCAGTTCCAGATCATATTCGATAAAACCGACCTCCAGATCCCAGAACGAATCCACGCCCAGCGCTTTCGCGGCGTGCGCAGCCATCTCGACCCCTTCCTTCTCCCATTCGGAAAACTTAATATCCGTTCGGGCAGCAAAGTAGCCACCCTCCAACACAAATTTCTGCCCTTCCATACTGAACAGCCAGTCCAGAAAAATCTTCCCGACCGCCTCATTGGGCGCGCCTTTGAGCAGGGCAACGGCTTCCGGAACCAGAATCGTCTTGTCCGGGAGCAGATCCCGCACAGGATAGCCGTCCCGCCGCGCCACCATGGCGTTCATCTGCGGCTGGGCAATTCCGATGGGAACTTCACCCCGGCTGGTAATGTGAGTGGTATCTGTGCTGCCGGTGGAAAAACGCGCCAACTGGGCGGCCAGTGATCGGAGATAGGCCCATCCTTCTTTTTCACCGAGCGACTGCAGAATAATTTCGATAGTTTCATGCATGGTTCCCGAGGCGTATGGCAGGGTGTGAACGATGTTTCCCCGGTAGATGGGATCGGTCAGATCCTTCCATGTTTTGGGCGGCGGCAGCCTCAGCTTTTTCAGAACCTTTTCGTTGTATAAATTGGTGACAATCCAGGGCGCAAAACAGGTCCAGTAATCGCCCTCGTCTTTGACCTTCATGCCGTGCCATTCAGCCGGCACCTTGTCCCAATCCGCCGGCCGAAAGGGAACGATCAGTCCCTCTTTTTTCAACACTTCATGCGCAGGCGCACCGGCACCCAGGAAAATGTCCGCGTCGGGTTTGCCGCCCCACGCCCTCACCTTGTCCAGGCACACCGGCCAGCCGCCGGGCCGTATAAAGGTAATCTCCACATCCTTGTTATAGGTCTTCTTGTAGTAGGCTTTAAAACCTTTAGTCAGACTATCGGACAGCTCTTTGTAAACCGGCCCGACCCATCCGATTTTGTCTGCCGCCCTGGCGCTCGCCGTAAAAGCGGGCAACAGCAACACCAGTGAAAGCATCACAAAAACAGCAAAAGTCAAAAATCGCCTTATCATATTACCCTCCTTTCCAGTGACAGTGTCACCGTTAAAAAAATTACACCCACAGCGCATGGTCGAAGACGCCGCAGGTGTATGCCATGAGCACTGTTTACGAATGTGATAAGCACCCAAGTATTCACTCAAAAACAACTTTTAATCACCGGGGAGGCTGCATCTTGCCTCCAGCGTTGAAAAAATGGGTATGCTATCGATATAAAGGGGTTGGAGCCCTTCAATACGGGCGTCTCAATTCCCTGAGTTGTGAAATTATCAATTAAAAAACGCTAAATACGGCGTGCCCCGATAGTGGTGTTGGAGATTCGACATAACCGAATGAGGCAGAATCAGAATTCAGAGGAAATGGTTCAGTAGAAAGAAAAACAGACGGAAGAAAAGGCGATCAATCCGGCAGTCACGTCTGATCGGAGAGCAAATTCGCTTATTGCATTGTCGGAAAAACCAATTCGAATTGTCAAGAAAAATAACCCAACATCATGGGCGCTCAGCAAATGATTCGAGCTGGCTGATCAAATTGTTCCTTTCCGTTATTTTGATTGACGTGCCAGTCGACCTCTCTTATAGTCCCCTGCCTGATTGTCCTGTTCCGCCAATGCGGCGGCCAATCAAATTTTGACATTTATACCGGACAAATAGTTCTCCAATTATCTCTCGCCGTAAACAGGCCCTCGAAAATGACACAACGCTCCAGAATCAATCTCCGGATGATCTTCACTCTGACTCTGCTGCATTTTACGGGTGATTTTTACAGTTCCTTCACCACCCCGCTTTTTCCGCTGTTTGTCGAAAAGCTCGGTCTTTCCCTGACGCAGATTGGCCTGATCGCCGGCATCAATCGTTTCCTGGCCTTCATTGTCCAGCCGTCGGTGGGTTACCTGGCCGACCGCTACCCGACGCGAAGCTTCACCATGGTGGGCATGCTCCTGCCGGTGGTGTTCATTCCGCTCTCCGGCGTTGCGCCGGGATTCTGGAGTCTGATGACTGTCGTGGCCATCGGCTCTGTCGGATCGTCCATGTTCCATCCGGCGGTAACGGGTATGGTGCCGATCTACTCCGGCAACAAAGCCGGTCTGGCCATGTCCATTTTCAACACCGGCGGGACACTGGCCTTCGGGGTGGGACCGCTGTTTATCACCTGGTATGCGGCCCGTTTCGGACTTTCCGCATTGCCGACAACCATGATCCTTGGGCTGGTCGTGTCTGTCTATCTGTTCCGTACCGTCCCGACGCCTTTGAGTGAAGGACTGGCCCGAAACGGTTTTTTCGACACCATTAGAGAGAGCCTTGGCGAGGCCTGGAAACCCATTGCCCTCATCTGGCTGACCATGGTGCTCCGTGCCGTGGTGGGCCAGTCATTCATGACATTCATGCCGGTGCTTTATGTCCGGGAAGGGTATTCCATTGTTTCGGCCGGCATGATCTTCGGGCTGTTCACCGTGGCCGGCACATTCAGCGGCTTGCTGTCCGGCCATATTTCCGATCGTATCGGATACAAGCCGGTTTTCTATTTCACCCATGGTCTGATGACCCCCGTGTTGCTGCTTTTCCTCCGAATGCAGGGTCACTGGGTATATCTGGGCTCAGCTCTGGCCGGTGGTTTCGTCCTGGCATCGTTGCCACTGGGGGTGGTTATGGCCCAGGCTCTGGCTCCGAAGGGCCGATCGATGGTGGCCAGCCTTATGATGGGCTTTGCCTTCGGCCTGGGTGGCCTGATTGCCCCGCTGATCGGCAAACTTTGCGACCTGTACAGCGTTCGTGCGGTACTGACCGGTATCTCGCTGATTCCTGTGGCCACCCTTTTTCTGATTGCACGGTTTCCCGCTATGCGATACAGGGCGGATTGAAGCAAAAACCGGTTACGGCGGACACTGCCTGCTGATGTTTCCCGGGTATCCCCAGGAAAATGATGCGTGACAATTTGAAATGAGCTGAAAAATTGGTCTGGCAACACCACCCCCTGTTTTCATCGACCGCCGCCACCGGAAGGCCTGCACTGAACTCAGCCGTGCATGGCATGCAAGGGGGGGGGGTGCCGCCTGCCATCTTTATGACCAAGGACATGTGAAGTGAACCCGAAAAAAACGTTTGTTATTGCATGCGGAGTGCTGGCCCTCGATATCCGTCACGCGGCCAAAAAACTGGGTCTGGATATCGAGCTGAAATTCCTGCCCGGCGGACTCCACCAAAAACCCGATTTACTGAGAGAAAAAGTCCAGGCAGCCGTCGACGAGATTTCGGCCTCCGGTGAATGTGAGCGAATTGCCATTGGCTACGGCATCTGCGGACGGGGCACCATTGGCATTCAGGCCCGGAACGTGCCCCTGGCGATACCCAAGGTCCACGACTGCATTGCCCTTTTTCTGGGCGGTGATGCGGCGTACCGCCGTGAATTCAATACATACCCGGGCACCTATTACTTTTCAGCCGGATGGTGCGAAGAAAATACCGAGCCGCTGTCCCAGCGCAGGCTATGGGCCAACTACGGAGAAGAACGACTCCACTACAATGACCTGGTCAAGCGCCACGGCGAACAGGCGGCCCGGGAAACGTTCCGGTTTTTAAACTCATGGCAGAAAAACTACCAGCGGGCCGCCTTCATCGAAACCCGGGCCGCGCGATCAGAAAAATACAAACAATACGCCCGGGACATGGCGGCTGAATATGGCTGGAAATACGAAACCATTTCAGGGAACCCTCATCTGATCCATGAACTGCTAACAGTGAAATCGACCACCGATGAGATCCTGGTGGTCCCACCGGAGCATGCCATTTCCTTTGACGCCATCGGCTCCACACTGTCTGCCCAGCCGGTATGGGAGACCGCAGACCCACTGTCCGAAGAGCCCCGGGTCACTGTTCTTGAAGACAATGCGGCGACGCCCGGGGCCATGACCCGGATGGAAATCGGCCTGGGTATCGACGCGGGAGGCACTTACACCGACACGGTAATCTACGACATGAAACAAAGCCGCCCCCTCTGCAAGAGTAAGTCCCTGACCACAAAATGGGATTTTACCGAGGGTATCGGCAATGCCCTGGCACAATTGGATCAGACGCAACTTCAGCGGGTTGAAATGGTTGCCCTTTCCACTACACTGGCCACCAACGCCATCGTGGAAGGTGACGGGCAGAAGGTGGGCATGATTATCATGCCGCCTTACGGGCTGTTCACGCCCAGCGACATTCCCTACGAACCCAAGGCTGCTGTCGCCGGCCAGTTGGAAATTTCGGGAGAAGAAATCCAGCCGGTCGATGAAGCCGAGATAAGACGCATCGCCCGCAGGATGGTTGACGGCGACGATGTAAAAGCCTTTGCCGTTTCCGGCTATGCCAGCACGGTCAACCCGGCCCATGAACTGACGGTAAAACGGATCATCCGGGAGGAAACCGGCCTGTTCGTGACCTGCGGCCATGAATTGTCGGATATCCTCAATTTCAGGGTCAGAGCCCACACAGCCATGCTGAACGCACGGCTTATCCCCCGGCTTGCCCGCCTGTTGATGAACCTGGAAGAGGTGCTCAGCGCCCGTGGTATTCACGCGCCCATCGTGGTGGTCAAGGGTGACGGCACACTGATGAGCGCTGAGATGGCCCGGGAGCGACCGGTTGAGACCATCCTGTCCGGTCCGGCAGCCAGTGTGGCCGGTGCACGGCACCTGACCGGTCTGGACAGCGCACTGGTCGTTGACATGGGCGGCACGACCACCGATACGGCCGCCCTTCTGGATGGAATGGTGAGCGTTTGCAACTCTGGCTCCAATGTGGGCGGATACAAAACTCACGTCAAAGCGCTGGAGATCCGCACGACCGGTTTAGGCGGGGACAGTCTGATCAATTGGGAAAAAGGTCAGTTTACCATCGGCCCCAGACGGGTAGCGCCTGTTGCATGGCTGGGGGCGAACGGATCCAATGCCGAAAAAACCCTGGCGTTTCTGGACAACCGGATGAACCCGGGCGCCCAGTCCATTCAGGGCATGCAGATTCTGACGCTCACCGGCTCGACCGACCATCCGGATCTGACCGGGCAGGAACGGAACGTCATCGATCTTCTGAAATCCCGTCCGTATGCTATTGACGAACTGATCCAGAAAACCGGCGTCTTTATTGAACGCTCGCTTGGAATCGATCGTCTGGAGGAGCGCTGCATCGTCCAGCGCTACGGCCTGACCCCCACCGACCTGCTGCACATCACGGGCCGCTTCAATCGCTGGGACCAGCATCTGGCCGGGCGTTTTGGCCGAATCGTTGCCCGGGTGGCGCACATGGACCTGGCGGATATGGCCGCCCGTCTGCTGGAGCAGGCTGTCGAACGTCTGGCCCTTGAGCTGCTCAAACGGCAACTGGATCACGAAACCGATCCAGATGCCCTGGATTCCTGCCCGGTATGCCGGACCTTGATAAAAAACATGATGACGGGCGGCAATGACCAGTACGCCATGCAAATCCATCTTAAACGCCCGGTGGTGGGAATTGGAGCGCCAATCGCCTTTTTCCTGCCCCGGGCGGCGAAAGCGCTGGGAGCGCGAGTCATTGTGCCTGAGGATGCTGATGTGGCCAACGCCATTGGCGCCATCACCAGCAATGTTCTGGTAAAACGCAAGGTGCGCATCATTTCGTCCCAGGACGGGGGATACCTCATCGAGGGCCTTGCCAAGGCCCGAAAATTCAAGGACTTTGAAAAAGCGGATACCTTTGCTCGGGAAGCCCTTGTGGGGATAGTCCGGGATCTGGGAAAAATCGCCGGCACGAGCTGTCGCACCGTGGAGCTGAAAACGCAGGATCACCTGCCAAACTCCGGGTTTGGAACCGCAATCTTTATGGGACGGGAGATCCAGGCCTCGCTTTCCGGCCCGCCGGATATTGTGCTGGGGGAAAATCAGGCAGAGGCGATTGCGCTGGCCAATTAACTGGGGGGCACCGCTTCCCCCCGTTTGACAGCAACGCCGGGACGCGAAATATTCTCGTTATCCGGCATGCTGTCACCTTTTTGCTCTGACGTATCGACTATTTAGTACACCGACCATACATACACACGTGATGGGCTGAGATCGAGCCATGGAACCGGGGATGCAACGATGAAAAAATTCAAAGTCGCTGCGATTCAAATGAATTCAAAGGATGTGGTTTCAGACAATCTTGAAACCGCCGGGCGTCTGTTTGAATCAGCGGCTGCGGAAGGAGCCCGCCTGATTGTACTGCCCGAATATGCCAATTACCTGTCGACAAGGAAAAAGCTGGAGCATGCCGAGAGCCTTGAGGGCGATACGATACACCGATACCGGCAAATGGCCCGACGATTGGGAATTTATTTAAACTGCGGCAGTTTTGTTGAAAAAAGTGACGATCCAGGGCGCGCATTCAACACGTCAGTTCTTATCGATCCGAACGGCGAGATCGCGGCCGCATACCGTAAAATTCACCTGTTTGATGTGCACATTCCCGGTCAGGTGGACAGCAGGGAATCAAAGATTTTCAAACCCGGCAACAAGGTGGTGACAGTGGATACCCATCTGTGCCGGATGGGCTTTACCATCTGCTATGACCTGCGCTTTCCCGAACAGTATCGCGCCCTGACGGATAGCGGCGCCCGGTTGATCATGGTCCCCGCAGCCTTTACCCTGTATACCGGAAAGGATCACTGGGAAACCCTGCTCAGAGCCCGGGCCATTGAAAATCAGGTATTTATCGTGGCAGCCGGTCAGTTCGGCTCCCACCCGGTCGGCAATACCTGTTTTGGCGGCAGCATGGTCATTGACCCGTGGGGAACGGTTATATCCCGGGCCTCCGAGGGGACCGGATATGCGCTGGGCACCATTGATCCGGCCGTGCAGGAGCGCATCAGACGCAGCCTGCCGTGTCTGGACCACAGGGTATCGCTCGGGTAATAAACGCCCTAAAAAAGAGATTTCCATACCAACGACCAAAAGCCATGCTCAAAATCGAGCATGGCTTTTGGTCGTTTAAACGCTTGCAGATCAATTAATGCAATATCTGGCTCAAAAAAAGCTGGGTCCGTTCATGCTGCGGATTATCAAAGAATTGATCCGGGCTGTTTTGCTCGACGATCTGACCAAAATCCATAAACATCACCCGATGGGCCACACTTTTTGCAAAGCCCATCTCGTGGGTCACAACCAGCATGGTCATCCCCTCCTGGGCCAGTTCAATCATTACATCCAGAACCTCTTTGATCATCTCCGGATCCAGCGCACTGGTAGGCTCGTCAAACAGCATGACCTTCGGTGCCATGCACAGGCTCCGGGCGATGGCAACCCGCTGTTGCTGCCCGCCTGAGAGCTGACCGGGATATTTCCGGGCCTGCTCGGCGATCTTGACCTTTTCAAGATAATGCATGGCGGTATCTTCCGCCTCTTTTTTCGGTACTTTTCGAACCCAGATCGGCCCGAGGGTCAGGTTTTCCAATATGGTCAGGTGCGGAAAAAGATTGAAGTGTTGAAACACCATCCCGACCTCGGCACGAATTTTTTCGATATTCTTGATATTGTTTGTCAACTCGATGCCGTCGACATTAATTGTGCCCCGTTGATGCTCCTCCAGGTGATTGATACATCGAATCAGAGTTGATTTTCCTGAACCGGACGGGCCGCAGATCACAATGATCTCTTTTCGCTTTACGGA
>ENA-ORCT01000629-ORCT01000629.1-marine-metagenome-genome-assembly--contig:-NODE-629-length-16203-cov-3.749039_pt1 | contig 16203 bp, 14 predicted proteins | sample MGYA00248632_ERZ508511 | MGnify/ENA primary metagenome ERZ508511 (study PRJEB26182, sample SAMN06268839) | marine metagenome | isolation source: Tt an P1-techrep anaerobic enrichment on pine from sediment...
AGCCAGGCTTCCTACACGGCTGGTAAGCCAGGAGATTCTCTCGCTGAGGTTCTTGATTATCTGCAGACCAACTTTTGGATGTTCCAGAACAATTTGTTCAAAATGACTTTTTGTAAAGCCGCATGTCAACGTGTCCTCCAGGCAATAAGCACTTACCGGGTATTGGCCTTCCTCTGAAAACATGTTTTCGCCAACAAAATCGCCCGCCTTACGGATATCAAGCGTAATTTCGGTTCCATCTTCAAGCACTTTATTGAGTTTTATTCGGCCGCCTTTTATCAGAAACATCTCGTTAGCAGGATCTCCCTGGAGAAACAGCGCTTCGCCTTTGACCGATTTTTTCCGTAACGTGTCATGAATCAGTGCTTTGAAATCATCTTTGTCGAGGTTCTGAAAGACCCAATGTTGTCCAATACAGGCCGGGCTGAGTTCCATATCCGCACCTGCAATTTGTTTACATAGACACGTCATTTTTCACCTTTCAATGGTTTTTCTTGAATTTATCCCCGCGAATTGAACCCTGTCAATTCCTAAACCTGATAAACCATGAAACCGGGGTGCCAGGAAAGCCACCCCGGTCAATACTATTAATATTCCGCAGTGATTGGAAAAACAGGGATACCATCGGGACATGGTCGGCGCGTTCGGTTGAAAAAAATGCTACATCAGTACCCGCGTTTTTATTTTTTCGGCAATCTCCCGGCCCAACTGGTTGGCTGTATCCCAAACCTCGGACTGGTCTTCAACTTTACAGAATTTATCCGGAGTGACTGTCGTGTCATCCCCAAATACCCAGGGCAGGGCACTCATCGGACAGGTTTGACCATAGCCGCAGACCAGACATTCCGGATTCCCGGTAATTTTCAGATTACCCAATATTTCCATTCCCTCTACTGTCAACGCATGCTCGATCTGTTTGCTTGTCTCTTCGAGTCCGGGCGCCCCCCGGCCAATTCCGGAGGCGATAACAACCGCAAATTTCCCCCGGTTGTGGCCGTTCTGGTGCCGCAGGGAAAACAATCTTTCAAGAAACGCCTTTGTAAAACCATCAACAGAGCCATAGGGTGAATATCCACCGACAACAAGTGCATCGGCTTTACGAACCTTCTCAGCCAGGTCAGGAAAATCATCTTTGACCTTACAGATATTGTCCTTTTTGCATCCAAGGCAGGCGATGCAGGGTTTTACGTTAAGTTTACTCAGCTTTACAAATTCTGATCGCAGACCGCTGCTGTCAAGAACTGCCTGAACCAGTCGGTCTGTGTTGCTGTTTTTAATGGGACTGCCTGAAATTCCTAAAATCTGAGGTTGCATTTTTAAGTCTCCTTTGTTGACCCATCGTGAAGTTTTTTTCACTGTATGGCCTTTGTGACAAATTTTCTGTAGCAACTGCTACAATGATTTAAAATAATGCATCGTATCCAGGGATGTGATAGGGAAAAAAATAATTCCCGCATTTGATCAGCGGATTGCCGGTTATCCAAAAGGAACCATTCCAGTGAAGACATATTTAAGCGATTTGAGAGAATCCAACGAGTTTCTGAATATGTTGTTGGATAATATGAATACGGCGGTAGTAATTGTGGATGAAAACTACCGGATATACCAATTTAACAACGCCTTTCTGAATCTTTTTGACAAGGCTGCCGACAGTCCTGTGGGTGAGGCTTTTGGCGATTTAACCGGTTGTGTTCACGCGGTACAGGAGAACAAAGCATGCGGGGAGACCTCTCAATGCAGCTTTTGCATGTTGCGCCAATCTGCCATCCGTACATTGGTGGAAGATGGGTCCATTGAAAAGCGTACCCTTGAACGCATTTTTTATTTCAGCGGTCGTCCCGAAAAGAAATACCTTGAGTTTACTACCCGGCAAATCAGCTTTGAAGGCCGTCGGATGTCTCTGATTCTAATTTATGACATTACGGAAATTCAGCTGCAAAAGCTGGAACTGCAGGAAAATCAGAAACAACTCAAACAGGATTTGCAGTCCGCCGCCGGCATCCAGCAGAGTCTGCTCCCGGACCGGTCTCCTCGCATACGTAATCTCTCTATTTCCTGGCGGTTTGAGCCCTGCGAAGAGATCGGGGGAGATATTTTCAACCTTCACCGGATCGATGACAATCACGTCGGTATTTACATGCTGGATGTTTGCGGCCACGGCGTGCCGGCTGCCCTGATTTCGGTGGCGGTATCGCAGTTTATGCACAGCGACAAGGGGCTTATGGGCAATGATTGCCAACTCATGTCGCCGGAAACGATTTTGCGCAATCTGGATGAAGCGTTTCCCTTTGAACGATTCGACACCTACTTCAGCATTATCTGCCTGACTATTGATATCACCAGCGGCCTGATGAGCTACAGTTGCGCCGGACACCCCCCGCCGGTGCTGCTTCGGACAGATGGAACGCTGGAGCTTTTGGAAAAACGCGGCCCCGCTATCGGCGCCGGTTTCGAAACCGTCCCGCGATTTGGTCAGGAAGATAAAAAGCTGCACATGGGCGACAAGGTCATTTTATATACCGACGGCCTGGTGGAAAGCCGCAACGCCGAGGGTGAGGCGTTCGGCGTCCAGCGCTTTCTGGATGCCCTGAAAATCGATGGCGGGAAAACCGTTGATGTGATGGTCAACACGCTTTATGACAAACTTAAAGTGTTCCGCCGGGGCGCTAAACCTGATGATGATATCAGCCTGTTAGGACTGGAATATGTGGAGACAGGAGAAGTTGTCTGTTGAAAAACGCATGCCAACACGATTGACACCTGGCGTGATGAAAATGCCGCGAAAATGGGCTGATTATTCATTCAATTTTTTTATGTGACCATTGCCGGCGGGAATTGAATACAGCACGAATCCCGCCGGCGTGTATGGCATTATGCTTTTTTCTCAAAGAATACCCGGATGAAACCGTACTCCTCATCTTCCTGAGCTTTAATCACACACCAGCCATTCTTGATGTAAAAGCTAATTGCCTTTCGAATCAGAATATCACCCACTGTGCCTCCTGCTTTTTATGGCTTTGATTTTCAACGCCACCTCTTTCCAGCGTTCCTTTTCGACTCGATCGGCACTTTTGTGCTGCCGGTCGGACAGGTACATCAGTTCACGTTTCATTTTCCGGTAGCTTTCCAGTCTGCCCGGTGAAATCTCTCCGTCAGAAACCGCCTGAAGGACCCGGCAGCCGGGTTCGTGCGTGTGAGTGCAATCGGAAAAACGGCATGCGCTGGCAAGGTTTTCAATCTCCGGAAAGGCAACATCGATCCCTCCGTCATCGTCCCAGAAAGCTATTTCACGAATACCGGGGTTGTCGATGATCATTCCTCCCTGGGGCATCATGATCAGATCCCGCGATGTAGTGGTATGCCTCCCTTTTCCCAGACTTTCGCTTATCGAACCGGTGGTCTGCACGGTCTTCCCGTATAGCCGGTTCACCAGGGTGGATTTGCCGGCACCGGAAGACCCAACCATGGTAATGGTCTGTCCTGGAGAAAGATATTTGTTCAGTTGATTCAGCCCTGTGGAATCCCCTGCCGAAACAACGTGTGCTGGAACGCCGAACGCTACCGTTTCAACCTCGCTCACGAACTGTTCCGGATCCGTATGAAGGTCTCCCTTTGTCAGAACGATCACCGGGTTTAGACCGCAGTTGTACACCAGGGTCAGGTACCGTTCTATGCGACGCAGGTTAAAGTCTCTGTCCAGGCCGCATGTGATGAATACGGTGTCAAGGTTTGCCGCAATAACCTGCTCCCTGGCAGGCAACACATCGTTTTTCCCATGTGTGCCCGCAGCGCCCCGGGACAGATAATTTTTCCGGGGAAGGACCGCAGAAATGACGGTATCTTTCATAAGAACCCAGTCCCCTGTGACGGGATAGGGGCAATCCGCCTGGTAACTGAGCCTTCCCGCCACAGTAGCGAGCCACTCTTTTTCTCCTTGACTGACGTGAAAGGCATTTTTTCTCACCCCAACCACTCGGGCCGGAAAAAACTGGCCATCCGAAAAACTCTCCAGATGTGCCTGAAAATTTGAAGTCCATCCCATCCGTGAAAGGGATTGGTAGATGTCGTTTGTATAGATTTTATCTGCAGATTTCTCTGTGTTCATTTTTAATCTCCGCTTGCAGTGGCCTTAATTTTCACCGGTAGTTGCTGGCACAAGACACCAGTGTCAATATGCGCAGATTGCCGGTATTTTTTTATAACTGTTTGATATGTCAGTGTATTGGTCGTTGCTGGCAGAGGGTACAACTGTAGCGGTGGGATCTTGGATGTGAATCTGCTGCGGAACAGACCGGAAAATCGGGTCTGTTTTTAAAAACGAACAGCCAGTTTTGCACGCGGCAAAACGACAATCAATCAGCCACCGATCAGTTGTTCCCCTTGTCGGCAACGATTGACACAATCTCCATTGATTTCCTGAACAAAAAAACTCCTCTCATCCGAAAGTTTCAAAATGACGCACTACTATTCCAAACGGCAAGGTGTTGTCAAACGTTTTCGAAGCACCTTTTGCCCCACCGGGCAGGCCTGGGTGCAGATTCCGCAGTTGTGACCACCGTGAAATTTATAGAAATGTTCTTTCTTGTAGCGATCGCAGGCCCAGGCATCCAATATAGCATCTCTTTCCACGCCCGGATACCAGTTGCCACCTTTCAGAGCCTCCGCCGGGCAAGCTTCAATGCATTTGGTGCATTTGCCGCACAAGCTTTTTTCAATGGGCTCGGCAGGTTCAAGGGGAGCGTCGGTGAGTACAGTGCCCAGGCGCACCCAGGGGCCCCAGGGTCTGGTTAAAAGCTGGCAGTTTTTCCCCACCCAGCCCAACCCGGCCCGAGTTGCTGCAGTCTTGTGCTGAAAATCACCACGGATATTCACCGGGTCGCTGCGTGTGGAAGAGGGCAGGGCCCATGCCTGGTGTCCGGTGCGTTTCAATGCCCTCACCACTTCGGCGGACAGGGCGTCTATGCGACGATTTACCTGCCCATAGAGAACCGAATAGGCATCGGTAGGACCATGGGCAAGCTCTTCCATGACCCAGGGCTCCATCTGGAATACAAAGGAAATGCCTCGGTGGAATTCAGCCAGATCTCCCCTTGTAAGGCCTTCAAGATCAGCATATCCATAAAGTGTACAGCCGTGTGAGGCCGTGATCTGCGCAATTTCCTTATCAAATTGTTTCATATCCATAATACCCTCAACTGATGAGCGGTTTTGCCCAAAAACCGAAACCCGACAGCGGGCTGCAGAGCCGGGGAACATTGCTGTTCAAAAAACTCAATTTCCCAACTATACGGCAATTGCGGAATATTGCCAACGCCATCGTAAGCGAGTCAGCGATACTGAAACCATAAGGTGGGCTGAAAATATACGCGGATAAAATGGAAGAAACCGGGGCTGATAATATGGAACCGCCCCGGTTTGAACGTGAATCTGGTAGTCCTCGGAATCGAGAACCAGGAACACTTTAAAAAGGCATGGACGCAGTACTTGGAGGCGTGGGGATTTACATGCTTCTGGTATTCCTCAATTTTATTCTTCAGGATAAATTGAGGATTAATAGCCGCAGTGTGCATTTTATGAATAGCTGCCGGAAACCGAGGACTAATGGTCGGAGTGCTCGGCATTAAAAGTGGTCATATAAAGGATTGCTGGTGCTACTGGTGAAGTCTCTTTTCGAAAAATACTTTAATGAAACCGTGCTCCTTATCTTCCTCATGCTTGAGCAAGAACCACCCATTTTTGATGTAGAAATTGATTGCCTGATGATTCCCCTCAAACGTTTCAAGCCTAATTGTCGCATTGCCGCGAGCAAATAACTGCTGCTCGGAATGCGTAAGTAGCTTTGAACCAATACCAGTACGATGTAAAGTAACATCGACCATCATAAGATGGATTAGGTCTTCGAAATATATTGAAAATGCAACAATGGCATTATCCTGTATAACAAGGTCGCAATTATCAATATGCCTCTGTAGCTCTTTATCCGACTCACCACTGTTGATGAACCAATCGACACCTTCATTACCAAGAAATGATCGATAACACTTATCAATAGTACGTCTCGCAATTTGTCGTGTCGGTTGCATTATCCTTTTTGTGTTATTCACTTGGGATTGGTAAATTATGCATTCTCAAAAATGATAGTTTATCCCAGTAACCTCGCTGAAAAACGATTTTCCCATTTTGAATATGGAAAAAACCACATCCTCTAAGACCTAAAGGATCTTTCCATTCAAGAATTGCCCAATCTCCATCTTCAAAAATGTTCTCAATTATGCACGTCATATCAGCTTGTGAAAACTCAGCAGAAAACATTTCTTTGATTGCTTTTTTGCCCTCTATTGGATCGTTTGCAACTTGGTGATTAACTGCATTATCGGCATAAAATTCAGCAATCAAATCCGCATCACCTTTATTAAATGCATCGACCCATTGAATGACTAACTCTTTTGGCTTCATGATTTTTTTCTTTCTACAAATACCATCGAACCATGATCGTAGTCCTCTGCATCGGTCCGCATCAACGGCCTTTTCTCTCTTGCAGCGAGTAGAACGGTCTGACCACATGCGCTTGTTAGAAAATTCTGTGAATCAATATTCAGCGCTATCTAAACAACTGAGAAAATTTCTTTTGCCATTTAATGCAACGTTGCGCATCACGCTTCTCATACTCTCGAATGGCCGATTGAAGGTCCAGAGTGAACTCTTTTTCCCGATCCTCTCCTAAAGCTGTTAGTCGCATGGTGTACCAAGCCGTTATCCCGCCTGGAGGTGCAGATTCGAATTTGGGAAAATCAGGATCACACCCTTCCTCTCTTAACCAGTCATCCGCAAGCCGCGGATTAAGGGCCATTGCCCGTCCCAAACATACCATATCGACAGTATCACTATCTATCGCATCGATTGCTTGCTGACGCCTTTTGAACCCACCCGTCAACATCAAAGGCACATTCGTCACCCCTCTTGCAAGTCTGGCAAAGTCAAGAAAGTATGGTCCTGGACTTGTACCTTCGGAGCTTGCTTTTGCTCCGGGGAAATATGTCCCCCCACTAATATGGCTTATTCCGGGGTCACCCATGAATCTTTGCCAGCAATCACTTTTTCTTTGAATAAAATGGCACCGATATCGAGTACGGCAACCACTTCTGGTTTGCATCCGTATTTTTCCGGGACTTTATTCTGCCAGCGGTCAGATACAAGGTATTCCTCAACTTCTTTTTGAGAATTGAAAATATACATGGCGCCCCATTCATTTTTTTCTTCATTTACCCACCATGTTTTAGCATAGAGAGAGGGCATTTCTTCAAAATGGGGATAGGATCCCAGATACATTTCCCGCATTTTTTCAAGCTTTACCGGATCTGTCGGCCGAAAAACAACCCATAGTGCTTTTTTATCCATATTTGATCTCCTTTGAAATATTGAGGTATGCTACGAAAATGGAACTGTCCAAAACGTGGTGTTGGCCACTATCACAATTTCGCCCAAATTGCGATATGATCGTTATATCTGGATCGAGCACTCTTGCCAATAGTCCTTCTTGCGCGTTGGTTTACCTCAACCATGGAATGATTTCGGTATTATAAGGTATCTCGGGGATCGGGGAGTTTTTTGTTTTCAGCAAAAACCCCATAACCTATTAAAATCACGCAATATTTTCAACTAAACATAAGCTTTTGATTTTGTTATGAATAATCTCAATGATTCCAATATCAAAGGAGGTTATTCATGACCACCAAATCGAACAAGATCTCTACTCGATGGATTCGCGAAACTCGTGACGACTTTCGATCCTTTCTGGACGAAACCAACTTTTCCGATCCTGAGCGACTCGGGGAACGAGGCCCCCAATTTAAATATCCAGAGTGGTTGATCATGTTCATTGCGATTTTATCGGTAAAACTGAAAATCAAAACTTACGTGCAAATTCATAAAATGGGACTAACGATCCAAATGCATCAACTCCAGGCATTTAAGCAAGGCCGACCGACTTGGAATATCAAAGAACTGGTCTTGGGATAAACTCCCCGACCCCTGAGGTATTTTTGATTTATCACCATCTGACCAAATTTGCATTTAGATTGAGATATTCCCAAGAAAGCTTTAGCGTTCAAAACTTGTGATTACGTGCCAGTCACCCAAATATCGCTCAAGTTCAGATATATTGAAATAATCACAATATTAGTCAAACTTGAATGTGAAATGTCGCTACCGCCCCGATATGACCATTTCCCCATGTTACTTTTAATATTGGGCCAAACAGAGGCCGAGAATTCAGCAAACTGTCTAAGCAGTTAGACCGGGTTATATTGTTAGAGTTGATACTCCGCGCGTTCAATTAATTCGGTTTGTATATCCCGGTTCAGGTCAACGTAATAGGCGTTGTAACCCGATATCCTCACTAAAAGATCGCGATAGTTTTCCGGGTTAGCCACGGCATCTTTTAGTGTCTCCGAGGATACCACGTTGAATTGCACCTGCATGCCGCCTTGCTGCATGTAGGACTTTACATAGGCGGCCATTGTTCCTACCGCTTTCTCCCGGGTGTCATCAGCCCCAGGCGTCAGCTTGACGTTGAAGGCCAAGTTGTTGTCCAGATTCTTGGGGTCCAGAGCTGCGACGTCCATCAGGTTGTCGGTAAGACTGTTGGAGGCGTTGGGATGCGGTGTCAGGCCCGGCGTGAAGGCCTTTCCTCGGAGCCGTCCTGAGGGCAACGTGCCTGAGAGTCCGCCATAGGCCACGTGCTGGGACATGGACCAGAAACCGGCGGCATAGCGTCCTCCGCGATAATGTTCAGTAGACATGTAGGCGTCGTGTACCACCTCGGTCACCCTGGCTGCCATTTCTCTTGCTTCGGCGTTTCCAGAACCGAATTTAGGCACTTTGTTCATGACCATGGCGTGAAGTTTAGCGTGGCCTTCAAAGTCATTATCAATGGCGTTTTTTAACGCCTTGAAACTGAATTTTTTCTCGTCAAACACAAGCACCTTGATGACTAACATCGAATCGATTACATCGGCAAGCCCGATATTTGAGGTGCCAGAACTGTTGTATTTGCTGCCCCCGTGCAGTGCGTCGGCAGCGTTTTCAATGTTGCCGTCGATCAACACCGACAATAGAGGTGTGGGTCTGATTTGCTGATGAGCTTGTCCCAACATATTGTTGAGAGTGCAGGCCTGGTCGATTATGAAACGCTGTTGGGAAGCCCATGCTTCAAAAAAAGCTTCAAAGGTTTTAAAGTCGCCAGCTTCAATGGAGCCTGTTTGCGGCCCCGCCTGCCAGCGCATCAAAGGATGATAGCCATTGTTCAGAGCCATCTCCAGGCTGGCAACCATGTTCAACAGGATAGATCCGGTATGGCTGAAATGTTTGCCCTGCAATGTGGGCTCCACACACCCGGTCGCAGCCCAATCCCGAATGTCCTCCATGGGGTAACCATGCTGGGCCAAAGCCTTGAACATGGCAGGATCACTGTTCATGATCGGCGTAGCCTGGGCAATGATATTTACCTCGCACATACGCTTGAGATAGTTATCGCTATTAACCTCTGGGTGATAGCGGCAGTTGTAGTTGGTATCTCTGAGCCGCAGCATTTCAGCCACTTTAAGGAAGATATAGGTCATGTCGTTGACCGCATCATCCCCTTGTGGCGTCACGCCTCCCAGTGTAATGGCCTGGGTCGATGTGGCCCCGCCAAACAGGTAATTGGCGATGTCCGGGGTAATGGGCACATGGTCAGTTAATCGCATGGCAAAGCAGCCCACCAATTCCACTGCCTTTTTGATGTATGCTTCTTTTTCCGAATTCGTGGATAAACGGCTCATATCCCTTTTAAAATAAGGTTGCAGCCATTGATCCAACCGCCCCAATGAAAGGCCAGTGTCTGAATTTTCGTTATTCAGAGCGACCCAAATGATGTATATAGCGTTGAGTGCTTCGGCCAGGGTATCAGCCGGCTGCGCCGGCACTTTGGCGCAGATACGGCCAAGCTCTTCCAACTCGGCTTTACGTTCAACGTCAATGCAATCCTGAGCTTGGCGCGACGCTTCGGCCGACAGATTGACGGCGTAGGCCAACGTCCCATCCAACACCTCGGTCATGGCGGTAAGGGTTTGACGCTGCTCATCACGGATACCGGCATCATTGCTGCGCTGAAGCACATCTTTTTTAATGCCGTTGATCCCCTTTTCCAACAAGGTTTTAAAGTTGGGAATGGTGTGACTGACGCCGGTGGACTTCCACACATAGTAAGCGACCCAACGGTCGTCAATTTTTTGGCAATGCGGGTTATCGAATTCACGACGCACATATTCCCTGAAGGTTTTGTCGGCCCAAAAGGGAAAAATATCATGATGAAGCGTTGCGGCTGTATCCCGGGAGCAGGTGTAGGCATTCAGGACTCGTTTTTCCATTGAATTGAGCTCAGCCCAAAGCATGGTGCCCTGGCCGTCGCCAAAAACATGCGTTGTTATTTCCTTTGAGCCCGTTGTGCCGGCGATGAGGTCTTGGTCATTAATGATGGGTTGTTTCTTTTCCATCATATGCCTGAAGGCCAAACTGTTGCGCAGAGGCGGGAACCAATCCTGGCCGGCGTTGTCTTTTTCCCATCCATGTTCGCGATACCAGTCGGTCAATAGAGTTATGCGTTCGGGATCCACCTCCGGCCTGACGCTCAAGTATCTGTCTATGAAACGCTTCAAGCGAGGGAAATCTTCCAGAACAAATTGTGACAGATAAGAATCATCGAGGTGCTTGACTCCAGGATCCTCGTTGACCCCACCTTTCATACGGTAATGGCGGCGTTGGCGCACTTCCTGGGCCAAGCCGGGATCATTTATCTGGTATGCAGCCTTACGCTGGCACACATCGGCCTTATGAGCCTTGTCCACCATGCGCTGCTGTAATCCACCTGTCACCAAGGAAACTAGGTAGTTGAACAGCTGCATATAGGCCAAATTACCGTCAAAATTAATCTTATTGTGCAAAGCGCGGACAAGCACTTCATTGGGTGGCTTACTGCCTATTTCTTTCAGTATCTGGTCATCAATGGCTGTGATAGTTACGTCCACATGGGCTGGGCGTTTGGTACTGACCGATATCCGCCCGTCTGCAAAGGTTATGTATTGCTCAACGTTTCCGGCTTCGGTGCAAAGCCCCAGGCTGAAATTTATCCATCCGTCAACGCCTTTCAGGTGTTTCCGCAAGGAGGGGCGAATGCGGAACTGCAGGGCAAGCCCTCTCAAGGCTAAGCCCACCAGCATGTTGAGCCGGGTGGAGCCTTTCACGTCTATCTCCTGGCGTTGGTTGGCAAAACCGGGAGGCGTAATCCTCTGACTTTCGTCTTTCTGTTTGACAGCCGATAGTCCCATAGCACCTTCCTTGGAATTATTGTTCGGTAGGGCTTATACTTCTATCCCGTTGTGGTGGAATATGTCCTTACAGTTCTGAATATCCTCGGTCGACATCCAGGCGTTCATTTCCGCTTGATCAGCCAAGGGGTTGTCCTTGCCCATCATGGAAACCTTTGCATGCCAAGTAGGATTATAAGAAAGCAGTTTGGCTTGCTGGACGCCGTGAGCTTTGAGAAATCCGGCGATAGCACCCAGATTTTCTTTTTTGTCAGTAATACCGGGAACTAGAGGCGTACGCGGCAGCAGCTCGAACATCCCGCTTCGCGACAGTTCCAACAGCCGCTCGAAATTTTCCAGAATGAGTTGGTTTCCCACCCCGCAGTGCGCCTCGTGCTCCCCTGGATCAAAGAGCTTTAGATCCATGTAAATCGTATCTATATAAGGGGACAGCTTTTGCTCGAATTGGTTGAAATTAAAATGACCGCAGGTCTCCAGTAGAGTATGCACATCATTTTGGTGGAGGTGGCGCAGCAATTCAGACAGGAAATCCATGTGGAGGGTGGGCTCGCCGCCGGAAAGGGTTACGCCGCCGCCGGATGTGAGATAAAACGGCTTGTCGCGCATGACTTGCGTTAAAAGGTCATTCATATCAATTTGACGACCCGCCTTACTCATGGCTCCGGAAGGGCAATTGTCTGCGCAGGTGAAACAGAGCTGGCAAACACGTCTATCGACAAAAAATCGGTGGTTTTTGGAAATCGCCCCCTGCGGGCAACTGTCAACACAGGCCCCGCACCCTATGCATTGCTTGGCATCGTAGGAAAGCTCGACCTGGCAGGTTTTACTCTCTGGATTGTGGCACCAGGAGCAGTCCAGAGGGCACCCCTTGAAAAACACTACCGTGCGGATGCCTGGACCGTCATCGAGGGAGTTACCTTTTATTTCAAGTATCAGCGGACTGTCTTTCATAAGCCGAACTCAGCTCTTTTGATAATCTCAATCTGCATGTCCGTGGAGAGGTGGATAAAGTAGGCATTGTAGCCGGATATTCTGACCAGCAGATTCTTATAGTTTTCCGGATTCGCCATGGCATCCTTCAGCACCGCGGTATTCACCATATTGAACTGCATCTGCATACCACCCTGCTCAAAATAGCTTTTGATGTATGAGAACATCGTGTTTACGGTCTTCTCCCTTGAGTCTTCAGCAGAGGGCACCAGTCTGACGTTGAAAGCGATATTATTATCCATAAAGCGCGGATTCATTTTCGCCACATCTCTGATGTTATCTAGAAAGCTGTTCGATGCCGCCGGGTGCGGCGTAAGGCCGGGAGTGAAGGGCTGATAGGCTTTTCGGCCTCCTGGAATAGCGCCTGAAAGGGCGCCGTATGCGCTGTGCTGCGCAACGGACCAAAAGCCTACGGTATAATCACCTCCGCGGAAATTCTTGTGGGCTTTGTAACTGTAGTATATCAGTGAAGCAACTTGGTTGGCCATTTCAACGGCCTCTTCGTCGCCCGATCCAAAGCGGGGCACCTTATTCATCACCATAGCATGCAGCGCCGGATCATTTTCGAAATTGGAATCAATCGCATCTTTCAGCTGTTTAAAGGTTATCTTTTTGTCCTCAAAAACGAGTTTTTTGATGACCATCAGGGAATCTACTACATCTGCCAGGCCGATATTAAATGTCCCCGAGGTGTTATACTTAGCCCCTCCCCTGGTCACATCAACTGCATTGTCTATCGCCCCCTGGAGTGCAACGCTGAGCAGCGGCGTGGGCCTCAGGTAGGCATAGGCTTCGGCAGCCATATTGTTGAACTGGACTGCATTCTCGATAATAAACTGTATCTGACGCGCATAGGCGCAATAAAATTCATCAAAGGTTGCGAAATCACCATTTTCGACTTGTCCTGTTTTCGGCCCGAGATGCCAGTTCATCAGCGGGTGCCAGCCGTTGTTAAGGGCCATCTCAAGACCTGACACCATATTGATGGAAGTAGCGCCGCCATGATTCATATGCTTGCCTGAAAGCGTGAGTTCGACACAGCCTGTGACGGCCCAGTCGCGTACATCCTCTATTTTATTCGAGTAGTTATGACTCAGCGTCTCCATGATGGCATCATCGCTGTGCATTGATGGCGTGGCAACGGTGATAAAATTAACCTCGCAAAGTCGTTTTAAATAAGTGTCGCTGTTCACTCCCGTCTTGAACCTAGCGTTCATGTTAGGATCGCGCATGGAAAGAATTTCGGTGACCTTGAGGAAAATATAGGTCATATCGTTGACGGCATCTTCTCCCTCACGCGTCACACCACCAAGGGTGATGGCAGTCTCCGCATGACTTCCGCTGAAAAGATAATTTGCCACGTCCGGAACAAGATTCTGGTGTTCAGCATTTCTGATAAAGTAGCAGCAGAGTAGTTCTATAACATGCTCAATATACTGCTTTCGCTCTTCGCCCGTTGAAAGTTCCTCCATCGCCTTCTCAAAAAAGGGCTGGAGAATCTGGTCTAAGCGCCCCGGTGAAAGCGAGACATTGTTGTTCTCCATAACCAGGCCGATCCAGAAAACCCAGAGGGCATTGACCGCCTCGTCCATATCTCTGGCCGGCAACATGGGGACACGTCGACAGGTTTCATGAAGCGTCATAAGCTCAATTTTGCGGTTGGCATCACGCTCGACCCCGGCAAGCCTCAGTGCCTCCTTAGACAGGTTTGCGGCATAGGCATTGAGACCTTCCAGGCAGAGGACCATTGACTTCAGGGTATCAGCCTTCCCGGTCTCATCCTCTTTCAGGCTGCCCATTTTCTCTTGGATCTCTGCGATCATGGCCTTGGTACCCTTGTTGATGAAAGCCGAAACATCGGGGACGGTGTGGGACAGGGACACGGTCTTGAAATTAAATGAGGCAACCGCACGCTCATCTATCTTCTGGCAGAGCGGATAGCTATACTTGTCACGGATCCACTCCCTGGTGATCCTTTTAGCCCAAAAGGGATAGATGTCGTGCAAATCCTCGGTCGTCTTTTTGGTAATACTGCAGGGGTTTAAAAATCTCTTGTCAATCGAACCCAGCTCGCCCCATATCATTGTTCCGGTGGTGTCGGGATAGATGATGACCGCGACGTCTTCGGGGGCGCAGGTTCCGGCAAGCAGGCTGCCCGGACGTATTACTGGCACCTTGTTCGCCATCAGGTATTTGAAAGCGTGGGCCTGACGCAATTCCGGAAACCAGGGCTGCCCCCTGTTGTCCGTCTCAAAACCGTTTCTTCTGAACCACTCTGTCATCAGCCGCGGCCTCTCGGATGAGATAGCCGGTTTAGTGTTGAAGTGCTCCCTATGAAGCCGCTTGATGAGCGGGAAATCATCAAGGCTGTATTCCGCAAGGTAGGGGTCCTCAAGATACTTAACCCCTATGTCCTCATCGGCCCTAGCCTTCATCCTATAGGCAAATCTGTCTTCCATTTCGCGGGAGAGCCCTCCGGTATCGCACAAAGCCTTTCTCTCTTTCCTTTCTTTAGCACTTGCCTTGTCCAGCATCTTCTGATGCACCCGGCCCATGATAAGGGAGATGAAGTAGTTGAAAGCCTGAAGGTAGGCCATATTGCCTTCAAGAATAATCTTATTTTTCAAAATCAGGTTCAGCATCTCATTGGGGGTGATCCTGACAACCGCCATCAGAACCTTATCATCCACAAAATTCATGACCGCATCGGCGTCATCGGGAATACGATTCAGAACAGATACGCGTCCGTCAAAAAAAACAATGGCCTGTTCCACGCTGCCGGATGAGGTCTTCAGGCCGATTGTAAAGTTGATCCAGCCGTCACTGTTCTTCAAGTACCTGTTCAGATTCGGCCGGTAGTTAAACATAGCCGCCATCATCACCAACGCTATTCGTGTCAGTCTATTCATCATCTTTGAATTTCCCCCAAAACTATATGGTGCGAACCAAATCTTCACACATTCTATCAATCAGTTTCTGAGGCTCTACCTCATCCAGTTCCAACAGGATGTTGCGGTTGTTCAGGGTCACTATTCCGTGAAGGGTGATCCACATCTGATACCCCCTCATGAAGACCTCATTCTCATGAGCAACACCCTTGCGCTCTAAAATTCTCCTGATGTGCTTCAGCGGAACCGCGATGGCATTTATGGCCATCTGCTTTGCCTCATAGGCGACCGGCTCAATTTTATCGTTCACACTTTTGTATTCCGAATACCTGGGCGAATTGCTATTCAGCATTATCTGGTAGTAATCAGGGTTGCTGAAGCCAAACTCCAGATAGGCCCGAAGTATTCTGCCCAGAGTTTCATGCGGATCTGTTTTGGACACGGGAACCTCTTCCAGTTTTCTTTGAAGCAGCTTAAATCCCCTGATCTGGATGTTGAGGTATATCTCATCCTTTCCCGAATAATAGTAGTAGATATTGGTTGCTGACATTCCTACCCGGTTAGCCAAATTTCTCAAACTCATCTTGTCAAAGCCATCCTTAAGGATCAGCTTCATAGCCTCTTCGATAATATAGTCTTTTACCTTCTCAATTTCCTCCGGGGACCTCGCTTGCCTTGCCATAACCTACCCCTGTTCGATGTTATTCTAACATTGTTCTAATAATATTTATTAGAACAATGTTAGAATAATTGTCAATGCTATAATTGCCTAAAAATAATAACCTCTCAACCCCATACGACTATCCGGTTTTTCAACCCATAAGCGACGCCGTTACCTATGGTGGACTTAAGCCCAGAAGCAGGGTCTATTTTAACCTTATGATATTAAACCGGCAATTAAATAGCTTAATATTACCGAAGCAATTTTATTGCAAACCTTTATAAACCGTGCTTTTATG
>ENA-ORCT01000630-ORCT01000630.1-marine-metagenome-genome-assembly--contig:-NODE-630-length-16189-cov-3.163294_pt1 | contig 16189 bp, 12 predicted proteins | sample MGYA00248632_ERZ508511 | MGnify/ENA primary metagenome ERZ508511 (study PRJEB26182, sample SAMN06268839) | marine metagenome | isolation source: Tt an P1-techrep anaerobic enrichment on pine from sediment...
GAACCCGCCAGAGTGTGGCCTCGTTTATGGACATTACACCCCTTAAAGAAGCTCAGCAGGCTTTGTCTGAGAGCGAACGAAAACTGGCCACCCTGATGCGTAACCTTCCCGGCATGGCGTACCGCCGGCTGAACGATCCCGAGTGGACCCTGGAATTTGTCAGTGAGGGGTGCCGCAGTCTTCTTGGGTACGGCAGTGAGGACCTTTTGGATCGGCGGGCGGTGGCGTTTCGGGATCTGATCTGCCCGTCGGATCGGCCGAGGGTCGAGAGCAGCATCCGGGAGGCCGTCAGCCGGCGGCGCCGATTCAAGCTGACCTATCGCATCCGGACGCGTCAGGGCCGTGAAAAATGGGTATGGGAGCAGGGAACGGGGGTGTTCGGCCGTGACGGGGAATTGGTTGCCCTGGAAGGTTTCATCACCGATTTTACCGAACACAAACGGGAGGAGCAGGAACTCCGGCGGGAGAATACGCGACTGCGCAACACCATGCAGGAGCGGTACCGGTTCGGCCGGATTGTCGGAAAAAGCCCGGCGATGCAGCAGGTTTACACCCTGATTCTGAAAGCCGCCGCTTCAGAGGCCAACGTGATCGTATACGGCGAGTCGGGCACGGGCAAAGAACTGGTGGCCCGGGCGATTCACGATATGGGCAGTCGCCGGAGTCGCCGGTTTGTGGCCGTTAACTGCGGATCCATCCCGGAAAATCTCATGGAGAGTGAATTTTTCGGATACCGCCGGGGCGCGTTTACCGGGGCTGTCGGCGATAACGCCGGGTATCTGGACAGAGCGGACCGGGGAACACTTTTTCTCGATGAACTGGGAGAACTCGGTCCGGCCATGCAGGTTAAACTGCTGCGGGTCATTGAAGGGGGTGGGTACACCCCGGTGGGTGACAGCCGGTTGAAAATTCCGGACGTGCGGATTATTTCCGCCACTAACCGGGATCTCAAAACCATGGTTCGTCAAGGCCGGATGCGGGAGGATTTTTTTTATCGGGTTCACATTATTCCCATTCATCTGCCCCCGCTGAGAGACCGAAAAGAAGACCTTCCCCTTCTGATTGACCATTTCCTCAAATTGTTCGACCGGGGCAAAACGGCGTCCTCCATTTCCGGACGACTGCTCGATGAGTTTATCGCCTACGACTGGCCGGGAAATGTCCGTGAACTTCAGAACGTTCTTCATCGATACCTTACTCTCGGACGGGTGGATTTCGAGTGGTTGAACATCGATGCGCCCGGCCGACCGGCAGCGGCTGCCGAACATCCGGCCGGCGTCGGGCTTCAGGCAGCGGTGAACCGTTTTGAAAAGGAGCTGATTCTCGACGCCCTGATGAATAACCGGTGGCGCCGGGCGAAGACCGCCGAGCGGTTGGCGATTGACCGAAAAACACTGTTTCGGAAAATGAAGAAACACGAGATTCATTAGCCCGGATTTGGGGCAGTTTTGCCTCCTTTTTCGGATTTGTATTTATTTTAGTATGTTACATTGGGTCTTTTGTGGCGCCGGGGCGTATTTGCCTCGTTTCCAAGGACGTGCGCTGATCTGAAACACACGGATTTTTTAAAGTAAATAAGATGGCCCGGTTTTTGCTTGACCAAAAACGCAATCGCGCCGGATGCAACCGGCTTTGTGCGGAAGCCGATCGCGTCCTGCACCGGAGGACTGCCCTCTTCCTCCAGAATAGCCGGTGGTTTCCGGCGATGGGTTCAGTGGTTGAACGGTGGCTATCATGGCTAAGAAAAAATCTGCTCATCCGGCTGGCACCGATGCCGGGTTTGACTTCATCGGGTTTTCGTTTGATGTCGGGTCGGTCGATGAGGGGCTCCGGGCGGTTCCCGACGACGTTGACAAGCCAGGCCTTCTGGCGCGACTGACGGCGAAGCTCGCCAGGTGTCATGAGAAACCCATGCCGATGGAATTATTTGTCGATCTGCTGTTTTAACCCCTCACCGTGAACCGCGCGGCGATTTTTGTCCTATCCCTGATCCTTCCACCTTGCGGAACCGAATTACACGCAATTTTTAGATGGTCGAAAAACGAAGATGCACTGGGGCGGTCTGATCGAAAGCTGGACTGATGGACCGTATCTGTCGGCATTTGTTGGCGGAGAATTGACATCGTTGAGAATAATGATGAAAATAACCCGTCCAAGACAGGGAAATCAGTCAATCGCTTCCACCAAGGTGAGTCCGGATGAACAAAACCATACATGAGAACCGCAAAGCGGGAAAACACGACGCCATCGAGCGGGTTTCCATCCACGGCGGTCACAGCGGCCAGTATTGCTCCCATGCTGAGGACCGTCTCGATCAGATGATTGAGGCGTACATTGCCAAAGGATTTCGATGGGTTGGCATAACCGAGCACATGCCGCCGGCTTCCGACCGTTTTCTGTATCCCGATGAACGGGCGGCGGGACTCGATGCCGCTGCGATCTACGAGCGGTTCGCCCGTTACGTGTCGGCCTGCCGGGCGCTTCAGCACCGCTATAAGGACCGGTTGACGATTTTCGTGGGATTTGAGACCGAATTTTACTCCGGCGCCCGGGAGCTGATTCAGCATCTGATCGAGCGGTTCAAACCGGATTATATCGTCGGCTCCGTTCATCATGTCAATGATATCGGATTTGACTTTTCACCGGAAAATTACGGGCAGGCCATTGAGTCCGCAGGTGGGATCGAGGCCCTTTACTGCCGGTATTTTGATGTGCAGTTTGAGATGATTCGTGACCTTAAACCGCCGGTGGTCGGACATCTCGACCTGATTCGGATTTTTGATCCCGATTATCGACAGCGCCTTGAACAACCGGAAATTGCCCGGCGCATATACCGAAATCTGTCATTGATCCGGGACATGGGGCTGATTCTTGATTTCAATGTGCGCCCAACTTACAAGGGGGCGGACGAGCCCTATGTGTCCCGGGCGATTCTGTTTCAGGCCCGCGAACTCGGTGTGGCTGTGGTTCCCGGGGACGATTCCCACAGTGTGGCGACTGTCGGCCTCAACATCGATAGGGGAATCCGGATGCTTCAGGAACTGGGGTTTGACACGCGGTGGCGGATGCCGGCCGGTCCGGTTTCGGACGAATTGCCCGCCGCGGCCGATCCCTGATATGGCCACCAGCCGTTGTTGCAACATTTCTTCGGTCTAAAGGTGTGGGTATGAACAGCGGAAACTCTCTACAACCGTTTAAAAAGCTCGAGTTTGCCAATGCCTCCGGCGCCGTGCTCGCCGGCCATCTGGATTTGCCAGCTTCCGGGCAGCCCTTTGCCTACGCCCTGTTTGCCCACTGTTTTACCTGTACGAAAAATTTGAAGGCGGCGGTCAATGTCAGTCGGGCATTGACCCGTGATGGCGTTGCGGTATTCCGGTTTGATTTTACCGGGCTGGGGGAAAGCGGCGGCGATTTTTCCCATACCAATTTCTCCTCCAATGTGCAGGACCTGATTCAGGCCGCCCGGTTTCTGGAGAGCCGATTTGAAGGGCCGAAGATGCTCATCGGCCACTCGCTGGGCGGCGCGGCGGTGCTCCAGGCGGCCGAGGCGATCCCTTCGGCCGCAGCCGTGGTCACGATTGCCGCACCGAGCAATCCGGGCCATGTCCTCAAGCTGCTGGAAAGCACGCGGGAGCAGATCGAGTCCCGGGGGGAGGCCGACGTGATGCTGGCCGGACGGAAATTCAAAATTCGGAAACAATTTCTGGATGATCTGGCCGGAGCCTCCATGGCAGAGGCAATCCGTCGGTTGAACCGGGCGCTGCTTATCTTTCACGCGCCCACGGACAGCGTAGTGGGAATTGAAAATGCCGGTGAGATTTTTCAGGCGGCCCGACACCCGAAGAGCTTCGTCTCGCTGGACCGGGCCGACCACCTGCTTTCGGATCCCGCCGATTCAAGGTATGTTGGATCCGTGATTGCCGCATGGGCCCGGAAATATGTGGCAGCCGACTAAAGAGCCTGTTTGAAGGCCGGGGGATTGAGGCGGCTATAACCCGTCAGCATTTCCATATTGACCCGGATCACATGACGCGGATGTCATCCAGTTGCTTCTTTTGGGCCGACATGAGGGCATTGAATGCCGTTCGGTATTTGGCCGCCAGCGGGGCGCGGGGCGGCAATTTTTCTTTCAGCGGGTCCACCTGGACACCGTTTTTCCATAGCCGGAATCACAAATGCGGGCCGGTTGCCAGCCCTGTGCTCCCCACGTAGCCGATCACCTGACCCTGATAGACCGGTTTTCCTTTTTTAATGCCGTTTCCGAACCGGGACAGGTGAAGATACTGGGTGGCATAGATTCCGTTATGCCGGATTTTAACAAAACGACCGTTGTATTTGTCGTAACTCGCCTTCAACACCACCCCGTCGCCCACGCTGACCACCGGCGTGCCGTGGGCAGCGGCGTAATCGACACCATTGTGGGCCTTGTACCGTTTAAGGACCGGATGGAAGCGCCGCTTGGAAAAACGAGAGCTGATGCGGGCATAGTTGACCGGGGCTTTGAGAAAGGTTTTCTGGAGGCTGTTTCCCTGCTCGTCAAAATATCCGCTCACCCCATCCTGTTGAAAATGGAACGCGAAAAAGTCCTCCTCACCCCGGGTGAACTGAGCGCACTGAATGTTGCCCAGCCCTGAGAGCACTCCGCCCGAATACTTTTCCTCGAAAATGATTTTGAACCGGTCCCCCTTCTGCAGGTGATGAAAGTCAATGGTCCATGCATACAGATCGGCCAGTTTTCCTGCCAGGTCGATGTCCAGCTCCTGTTCATGGAACGTTTCCCACAGAGAAGAGCGGATTACACCGGAAGCCGTCCGGGTGCGGACATCCACCGGCTTTTGTTTCCGGTAGACCTCAACCGGCTCCTTGAGATGAAACACCACATAGTCCACCGGATTGATTTCATAAATAAAATAAAGGACTTCCGGTGCAGGCTCCGATTCGGCGCCGATGATGCAGTACGGGCGTCCGGTGCGGATTTTTCGCACATCAAAGATGCCGGTGGCCGCCAGTGCTGCGTTGTGGATGATCGCCTGAGAGACGCCCCGGCCGGCAAGTATTTTTGAAAGGGTCTGATTTGCTTCCACTTTACCCCGGTCAACCCGAAAATTATCGCACGGGATTCCGTATTCAACATGCCGGGGTATTTCTGCGGGCGGCGTCTCGGCTGCCGGTTCAGAAATGGTGGCCGGTGGCATGTCAACCGACACGGGGATTTCGGTGCGGGGGTTGTGGGTAACAACGAGTATGGCTGCAGTCAGGCAGATGGTCAGCAACAGGGGCAGTTCGGGACCGATTTTCAGGAGCCGGTTGATCCCGGCTCGTATCTGGAAAATGCGGCGTTCGTCTTCCGGGTTTTTCATAAAAAGTCAAAAAAGCCTTTTAAGTCAATAGGTTGTTTTAAAAGTCCGGTCGCTACTATATCGAAAAGCGGGGTGGAGTTCAAGGCGAACCGGCCAAATCGACACGTCCGCGGCCAGAGGGGCGGCGCGTTGGAGCCGATCGCAGTCTCGGCGTTAAGGAACGCGAATTTAATTAATTACAATTTCTTGCTACGCCTTCGCCAAGGCTACGGCGCATTTCGATTTTTATTCTATGCTTAAGGATCTCATTGTCTGTTGGCCCATCTTCGGCGCAATATTCTTGCAATTAAATAAATCCTCGTTCGTTCCTAAGACAATCCGGTCGGCTGCGGGACGAGAGGCATTTACCTGGAGCCTCTTTGAAAACATTCGGTAAGGCAATACCGGGTTGACTCATTACACCGCTCCTTTTACCATTGAAAAAATTGCCCGCGATTAAATGGAGATGTGAATGTATGTTTTCAATTGAAGATATTATTGACCTGGCGATTCAGATTGAGCAGAACGGAGAGCAGGTGTATCGCAATGCAATGAAAAACACCCCCGATCCGGCGCTTGCATCCATGTTGGAGTGGGTTGCCGATGAAGAGGTTCGCCACGTCAATTGGTTCAATGAATTCCGAAAGCGCGTGCCGGCCCGCAAGGTCGACCCCCGGCTCGAAGAGCTGGGGCGGGAGATTCTCCGGGATGCGCTTGGCAATCAGGTGTTCTCACTTGCTGAGGTGGACTTTACCCGGATCAGCCGGGTGCAGGAACTGCTGGACGTTGCCATTGAATTTGAACAGGATACGGTCGTGTTCTACGAAATGTTGATTCCCTTTGTGGAAGATCCGCAGACGCTGGCTTCGCTTCAGGACATCATCGAGGAGGAGCGGCGGCATATCGAGGTGCTCAGAAACTTCCGGGGGCGTTCGGAAACCGAGCCGGATGTCCGAAAACTTATCGAGAAGTCAGATACCCGGGAGTGAATCCACTGGAGGGTGGATCATGACATCAAAAAAAATGTTGCGTTTGCCGATACTAACCGCTGTGGGGGCGGTTGCCGTTGTGGCGGCAATGGTGTTGACCATGGAAACGGTTCCGCAGCTTTCCGTGGCGGAGCTTCGGGACATGATCCAACAGGGTGAGGCGATTATCCTGGATGTCAGAACTTCCCGGGACTGGAGAGCGAGCCGGGTGAAGATTCCCGGCGCCCGGTGGGCCGATCCGGGCGCTTACCGGAGCTGGTTCGGGAAGCTGCCGAGGGGAAAACCTCTGGTGCTGTACTGTGCCTGAATCCGGGAATCGACCAGTGCCAGGTTGGCCGGCAAGCTTATTCGGGACGGATACCCGGACGTATACGTACTCAAAGGCGGTTGGCACCGGTGGACGGAAGCGAGCTATCCGGTGGCGGCAAAATAGGCCGCCGGTCAATCAATCCGGGTTCTGCGTCGACTGGTTCGGTTTTGGAACCAGCGCTTCCACGGTGATTTTGTTTCCGGCAACCCGCCACTGAACATCTACATCAAGTAATTTCATTCCAAACGTCCGTTGACTGGAAACCCGTGCATGGTAGGCGGGGCGAGGGTCGGTTCGAAGGATCTGGGTTATCAACGGCTTCAGGTCACGGTGACCGGCCTGTTGCCTTTCACGGCACTGGCGGCATGCCTCGGGGCTGAATTCCACTTCAAGACTGGTGGGTGGGGCGTCGGGGGCGAATCCGCCGGCAGCCCCGGCAATGGCATCGGCGTAGGGCAGATAGGGCTTGATGTCCAGCACCGGTGTGCCGTCAAGGATGTCAATGCCCTTAAGTTTGAGGCGAACCGCATCGGCGCTGCAATCGACGGATTCCAGAGCGACCGCCGACATCCCCACCGGATTGGGTCGGAACATGGAGCGTGACGCGAATACCCCTATTCGCCGGTTTCCTCCCAGGCGGGGGGGCCTGACGGTCGGTTTCCAGTCTTCCCGGGCCGCCGCATGGAACAAAAAAATAATCCACAGATGAGAAAACGCCTCTATCCCCCGGACCGCCTCCTGCCGGTTGAACGGTGGAAGCAGTTCCAGGTCAGCCCGGGCATCGGGAACCAGTCCGGGCTGGCGGGGAATGCCGAATTTTTCCTTGAAACACGAATGAACAACACCAATGGGTTTCAGTCGAATGTCCACGGGAGCCTGAGTGGTCGTTGGGATTGATATATCAGCCGCATGCCGGCCGGCTGTGGTTCGGGAATGTGAAATTCGCGAAATGTCGCTGAATTCGCATTTCCCGGACGCTGCAGGTGCCTTTTCCAGGGGCCTTTCTTTCGTTCTCAACCTTTGCCGCTACTCTTCATCGGCTTCGTACCGTTTGCCGCACTCCTTGCACCGGCCGTCCGGGCCAATGACCCCGATGCAGTTGCCGTCCGGACAGAGTGTGCGGTTTTCCCAGTCCGGGTCCGGGATATCATCCAAATCCGGGTCGTTTTCAGGTTCGTTTTCGTTTGTGACAGTCGACGTGTCCGTCTGTTCGGGTGGATCGGAAATTTCGGATGCCTCGGCATCATCGCGCCGGCCGCATTCTTTGCACCGGCCGTCCGGGCCAATGACCCCGATGCAGTTGCCATCCGGGCAGAGCCTGCGGTTTTCCCAGTCCAGATCCGTTGTTTCGCTGGATTCTGTGGGTGCGTCAGGACGTTGATCGGTCAATGGTCTGCTCCTTTCTCCGGGTAAAGAGGGCCCCCTTTGCTCTCGGCTGAGGAAAAAGGCCGAATGCCGGTGCTGTGGAAGCCGGGCATCCGGCCCTGAACGGTACTGTGTTGCCGGCGGCGCTACAGCACGGCTGTTTTCATGGCGTCAATGCCAATGCGATCGAGCAATTTGCCGATTCGCTCGAGTTTTTTAGCGTTTTCTTTATAAAAGGAAACCACTTTGTCAATCAGCGCCAGGGCCTCGTCGTCGGTGAGATTTTCGGCCAGCATCTGGGACAGTCTGGGCCTTCCGGTTCCAATCCCACCCACCATCAGTGTCCAGCCACCTTTTTTGCCCACCAGACCAATGTCTTTGATGCAGGTTTCAGCGCACTGATTGTTGCAGCCGCTGACTCCGATTTTGGTTTTGCTGGGCAGTTCCATGCCATGATAGATTTCGTCGAGTTTTGTCCCCATGCCCAGACTGTCCTGCTGGCCGAGGCGGCAGAACGTGGTGCCGGGGCAGGCTTTGACACTGCGAACGCAAAGCCCCACGGCATGACCGGGGGCAACCCCGAGATCGTTCCACACCTTGTCGACATCGTCTTCCGCGATGCCGACCAGTGCGATGCGGGCGGCGCTGGTGATTTTAACCGCAGCGCAGTTGTATTTTTCAGCCACATCCGCCAGTTTTCTAAGATCTGCCGGCGTGATGACCCCGCAGGTAAAGTGCGGAGCCACGGCATAGGTTTTTTTGTCTCGCTGAAGAATTACCCCTTTTTCACCATCTTTGAGCATAATTGTTCCCCTTTCAGGTTGCTGTTTTTATAAATCACGTGCTGACGTGTTTTCTGAAAATTTTTTTCAGTGGCTAAACGGCTTTAATGAACAATTGTGGATGTCAAAATGACCACTGTTCACCAAAGACCGCCAGGGCCGGCTCGGCGATGCGCGGATCGGTATAGTCGATAAACTCGCCGCTCAATTCCCGGGGGGCATACAGGGACAGCCATGCAATGGCCCGTGCCGGTATCCGGGGTGGTTCGAGCCGGCCGCTGGTTTTCAGTTCCTGAAAATACGCGAGTCGATCCGGTGGCATGGCACCCGGGCCTTCGCGGCGAATCGTTGCCTGCATTCGGGTGTCAACAACACCGGGCCGGATGGCGACAGCCGTCAGAGCCGGCTCCTCGATGGCCAGAATTCGCGTAAATTGATTGAGACCGGCCTTGGCGGCGCAATAGGCGCTCCATGATTCCACCGGCCGGACGGCCGCCCCGCTGGATACGTTCACCACCCGGCCACCGGTCTGACGTAGAGCGGGAATGGCTGCCCGAGTCATGAGAAACGGCCCCAGAAGGTTTGCCTCCATATTGGTTCGCCAGGCCTCCGGATCGGCATCCGCAATGGGTGCGATCGGCTGAAGAATTCCGGCGTTGTTGACCAGAGAATTCAGATGGCCGAACTGCTCAAGGGTTTGTTCCACGGCATGCCGGCAGGCCTCATCGTCCCTGATGTCCATCCGGATTGCCAGCGCGTGGCCACCGGCACGGATGACATCGGCCGCCATCCCGTCGATATCGGATTGGTCTCTGGCCACCAGAATGACAGTGGTGCCGATCTTACCCAGCCAGCGGCATACGGCGGCCCCGATCCCTCTGGAAGCGCCGGTAACGATAACAACGGATGCAGCCGGTTTCATGAAAAAAATCCCCAAGGCACCGAAATGATGTGCGTTCATAGCCAATAAAGCAGGGCTTCGTCAAGTATGACGAAAAAAGACGGGTGAGCCCATGACCGGCACGGGCTCACCCTTGAAAGGTGGGATACGAAGGCGGCCGCCCGAATGGGGCAGACGGCCGCAAGTTGCCTTCGTTACTCAGGGAAATTTCGCCAAGGGTTTTTGTTCCGATTAAGCTAATCCCGGAGCTGACACTCATCGCTGAGGTGAGCCCGGAGAAAATAAAAGGATCCGAGAAAAATGGGAATGGCAACAATAAAGCCTAACACTGGAAGAACCGTGATGCCGATCACGACAAAAGCCAGACCCAGAAGCAGCAGAAAGAGACCGGCGCCAAGGTTTGATACGCGTTCAAAATAGCAGCTCAAACTTTTCATCAGTCAACCTCCCCCGTTATTGTATATCGTTTTTTCCCGGCTGTGCCTGTATCATTTGTATCCGAAAAACTGCAAGCAGCCGGGATGATTCCGTCAGAATATCTCCTACCAACATATCGACATCAAAGATAATCCGGTTTTGTCTAAAGTCAACGACTGCCCACGGGAGGTTGAGTGGTGGCTTTACCGGAGGGTATTAGTGGTTACTGTAAGGCGTCAGCATCGAAGAAACGTAAAATAAAGATTCAAGGAATGCCCCATGAGGTCATCGACCATTCAGATTCGAGGAGCCCGTCAGAACAACCTGAAACACCTGGATGTGGACATTCCGCTGAAGCGAATTACCGTGGTGTCCGGTGTCAGCGGATCCGGTAAATCGTCCTTTGCGCTGGATACGCTCTATGCCGAGGGGCAGCGCCGTTACGTGGAGACGTTTTCACCCTATGCCCGGCAGTTCATGGACCGGATGGACCGCCCGCAGGTGGACCGGATCGAAGGCATCCCACCGGCCATTGCCATTGACAGAAAGGAGCCGGTCCGCACGTCCCGCTCCACTGTCGGAACCATGACCGAGGTTACCGATTATGTGAAGCTGCTGTTCGCTAGACTGGGGCAGCTTTACTGTCGCCAGTGCGAACAGCCGGTCCGTCCGGATACGCCGGAGGGGGTCTGGTCGGCGCTGGCGGCCGAGACGGAAAACAGCCCGGTTCTTATTTCGTTTCCGTTTTCAACCGAGGGGCTGAGCGACACGGAGGTCCGGCATCAACTTGGCGGGCTGGGGTTTGACCGACTGGTGGCCGAGGGGCGGGTGGTCGATCTGGCCGACTGGAAACCGGCAGCCGGAGATACGGTGTTGAACGTTCTTGCCGATCGCCTGAAGCTCACCGGCCGGCAGCGATCGCGGGTGATCGATTCCGTTGAGCAGGCATTTCGGTTCGGGTCCGGCCGGCTCGATGTATGGCTTGCGTATGACCGCCGTCTGGCGTTCAGCCAGGAGCTGGCGTGTGCCACATGCGCGATTCGCTACTCGGCCCCGACACCGAACTTGTTTTCCTTCAACAGCCCCGTTGGCGCCTGCAGCACTTGTCGGGGCTTCGGCCGGATTATCGATGTGGATCTGGATCTGGTGATACCGGATCCATCCCTGAGTATCGAGCAGGGCGTTATCAAGCCCTGGGGCGGGGCGGCGGAATCCCGTATGGAATATGAAGAGTTGATGGCCTTTTGCCGACGACGGCGGATACCCACCACCGTGCCGTTTGAAAAACTCTCCGATGCACGCCGGCGGGCCATCATCGAGGGGACAGACAACTATTACGGTGTCCGGGGCTTTTTCCGGTGGCTGGAGACCCGGACCTACAAGATGCCGGTCCGCGTCTTTCTGTCACGCTACCGCAGCTACGAGGTGTGTCCGGATTGCCGGGGAAGCCGATTTACGCAAACCGCCCTGCAGTATCGATTGGGTGGCCTGACCATCGCCCAGGTGTACGCCATGAACGTTGACGCTGCGCGGGAATTTTTTGAAACCCTGGACAGGCAGGTTACCGATGCGGCCGGGCGCCTGGTGATGGGTGAAGTGCTGCAGCGTCTGCGCTATCTCCAGGATACGGGGCTCGGGTACCTGACCCTGGACCGGCAGTCCCGGACCCTTTCCGGCGGTGAGGTCCAGCGCGTTGCCCTGGCCTCGTCCCTGGGCGCGTCCCTGGTCAATACCCTTTACATTCTGGATGAGCCGAGTATCGGCCTTCATCCCCGGGATATCGACCGGCTGGTGCGCATTCTCAAGCGGCTCCGGGATCAGGGCAACACGCTGGTCGTGGTGGAGCACGACCCGGATGTGATCCGAAACAGCGATTATCTGCTGGATCTCGGTCCCAGGGCCGGGGAGCATGGCGGCGAGATCATGTATTTTGGTCCAACGGCGACCGTTGACGGATCGCTGACCGGCGAGTACCTGAGGGGGCGGCGGCAAATTGAGCCGCCACTGGCCCGACGGCGCCCCCGCCGGGGGCGATGGCTGACCATCGAGGGGGCAGCGGAAAACAACCTGAAGCATATCGATGTGCGGATTCCACTGGGCTTGTTTGTCTGCCTGACCGGGGTGTCCGGATCCGGCAAATCCACCCTGGCCGAAGACATCCTGTTTCGGGCCGTCAAGCGGGGAAAGAATGACCCCCAGGGAAAACCGGGACGACACCATGCGGTCCGGGGACTTTCGCACATTGACGACGTGGTTCTGGTGGACCAGCGGCCCGTGGGCCGGACGCCCCGGGCCAATGCACTGACCTACACCAAGGCGCTGGATCCGATCCGGCGCCTTCTGGCCGACACCCCGCTGGCTCGCTGCCGGAAACTGGGGCCCGGACATTTTTCCTTCAATGTGGCTGGCGGGCGGTGTGAAACGTGCCGGGGGGACGGATACGAGAAGGTTGAGATGCAGTTTCTATCCGATGTGTGTGTCTCCTGTCCCGACTGCCAGGGACGACGGTTCAAACCCGAAATTCTTGAAATTACCTGGCGCGGCCGGTCCATCTACGACATATTGAATCTGACAGTGGATGAGGCGCTGGCGTTTTTCGGTGAACATCGCGGGATTTGTTCAAGATTGTCCACGCTGGCCGAGGTTGGCCTGGGCTATCTGCGGCTCGGGCAGCCCTTGAACACGCTCTCCGGCGGTGAGGCCCAGCGCTTGAAGCTGTCCGCCTATCTGAATGCCGGCCATGCCGCCCGGACGCTGTTTATTTTTGATGAGCCGACAACCGGCCTTCACCTGGAAGATATCGGGATTTTGCTGGCCGCCCTTCAGCGGCTCGTGGATGCCGGCCACACGGTGCTGGTCATCGAGCATAACCTGGATGTGATCAACACGGCCGACTGGATCATCGATCTTGGCCCCGAAGGGGGCGATGCCGGCGGGCAGGTGGTGGCAGCCGGTCCGGTCTCTGCCATCGTCGCCGAACCGGCATCCCATACCGGGCGGTTTTTAACGGCGCATCTTGCCCGCAAAACGGAATTTGCCGGTTCTGACCATTTTTCTCCCTCGGTTTCCGAAACCGTCAGCGGATCTGACGACGTGATTTCGGTTTCCGGCGCGCGGGAGCATAATCTTCGGAATCTGGATCTTTCGATTCCCCACAATCAGCTGGTTGCCCTGACCGGGGTGTCGGGCTCCGGCAAATCCACCCTGGCCTTTGATATTCTTTTTGCCGAAGGGCAGCGGCGATACCTGGAAAGCCTGGCGCCCTATGTGCGGCAATACATGAAAGTACTGGAGCGCCCGGATGTGGATCTGGTGACCGGACTGGCGCCCACCGTGGCCATTGAGCAGCGGGCCAGTCATGCCGGACGACGTTCGACCGTGGCCACGTTGACGGAGATCTATCATTTTCTCCGGTTGCTTTACAGCAAGGTGGGCACGCCGCACTGCACCGGATGCGGCCGCCGGCTGGTTGGCCAGTCGCGTGATGCGATTGTTCGGACACTTGGTTCTCAGTTTGGGCGCAAAAAAGCAGCGGTTCTGGCTGTGAAGGTGGCGGGGCGGAAGGGCTATCACAAGGATGTGCTGTCGCGGGCATTGAAAAACGGGTTTGTCGAGGGCCGAATTGACGGCAAGATGGTTCGCCTTGTCGAGGGGATGGCGCTGAGCCGTTACCACGACCACACCATTGAACTTGTGGTCGGGCATCTGCCGGCCCCTGATCCGGCGGCGGTTGTCGATACGGCTCTTAAGGAGGGGGACGGCAGTTTAGTGGTTATGGAGAGCGGCGGCGGAGAATCCGTTTTCAGCCTCCGCGGGGTATGCCCATCCTGCGGGACCGGAGCGGTGTCGAGCGATCCAAGGTTGTTTTCCTTCAACAGCCCCCACGGTGCCTGCCCGGACTGCGAGGGGCTCGGGGTCATCGATTCGCCGGGGGTCAAAGCGGTCAACGGCGATCGGTTGTGTCCGTCGTGCGGGGGAAGCCGGCTGCGGCCTGAGGCCCTGGCCGTCAAAATCGACGGACTGTCCATCTGGGATCTGGTCCGGCAGCCCGCCGGCAGGGTTCTCGACGCGCTTAAGCACATGGCAATTCCGCGGCATCAGAGGCCGGTGGCCGATCCGATTCTGGCTGAGATTCAGACTCGCATTGCGCTTTTGAACCGGCTCGGTCTGTCGTACCTGTCGCTGGGGCGAAGTGGCGATACCCTGTCCGGCGGGGAAGCCCAGCGCGTCCGCCTGGCTGCCCAGTTGGGCTCCAATCTGACCGGGGCCTGCTATATTCTGGATGAGCCGACCATCGGGCTGCATCCCCGGGATAACACGGTGCTGCTCGATGCGCTCAAGTCCCTGCGGGATCGAGGCAACACCGTTCTTGTGGTGGAGCATGACGAGGAGACCATCCGCGCGGCGGACACCATTATCGATCTGGGTCCGGGCGCCGGGCAGGATGGGGGGGCGGTGATTGCCATCGGCAGCCTGGAGGACATTCGCCGGTCGCCGGCCTCTGTCACCGGTCGCTGCATCGAGGGCGGTTTGCGGCAGACCAACTCCTTTCTTCGCCCGTATCGGAATCGGCCGGCCCTTCGGGTCTCAGGTGCCCGGGCCAACAATCTGAAGGACATCGATGTCTCTATTCCCCTCGGCACGTTGATCGCCGTGACCGGGGTGTCCGGTTCCGGAAAATCAAGCCTGCTCAAAACAACCGTTTACCGGGGGCTTGTGCATCGGTTGAGCCGAAAGGCGCTGCCGGATGACAGCTGCCGTCAGATCACGGGGTGGGACGCGCTGACTCGCGTTGTGGAGGTGGATCACAGCCCCATCGGGCGAACGCCCCGATCGGTGCCCGCCTCTTATGTGGGGTTTCTGGGTGATATTCGCCGTCTGCTCGCTGCCACACCCGAGGCCCGTGCCAGGGGGTACTCGGCCGGACGATTCTCATTCAACGTGGCCGCGGGGCGCTGCGAGGCGTGCAAGGGGCACGGCAGCACCAAAACGGCCATGAGTTTTCTGCCGGATGTTTATGTTCACTGCGAGGTGTGCGGCGGGCGCCGGTTCAATCCCGAAACCCTGGCGGTGAGCTACCGGGGTAAAACCATCGCCGATATTCTGGACATGACATTTGAGGAAGCGACCGCTTTTTTTGCCGCTGTTCCTAAAATTCGCAAATCCGTTGAGTTCGTCTGTGACATCGGCCTTGGCTATCTTCGCCTCGGGCAACCCAGTCCCACCCTGTCCGGCGGGGAGGCTCAGCGCATCAAGCTGGCCGAACAACTGGCCGGGGCATCGCGCGGTCATACCCTTTACATCCTCGATGAACCCACAACCGGCTTGCATATTTCCGATGTTAAGAAGCTCATCCACGTCCTCCAGGCGCTGGTTGAAGCCGGCAACTCCGTGGCCGTTATCGAACATAATCTGGAACTTATCGCCTCGGCTGATTATGTCATCGATCTGGGGCCGGAAGGTGGCGATTCGGGGGGAGAGATTGTTTTCACCGGCTCACCCAAGGAGCTGATTCACCATCCCGGCACGTCCCATACCGCCACTTACCTGATGCGCTACCTGGAGGTCAATTGACCGACCTGCAGAACCCGGAATTATGAGTTTAGGAACGCGAATTTTATTAATTGCAAGAAATTGTGATTAATAAAATTCGCGTTCCTTAATTCATGACGGCTTGTTGCTTCGCCTGGAGTGCATTGGCATTGTGAAAAGCATTTTCTTTTTTCCTGTTTGACACGACAATAGGGTTTTTTTATAGTTCTTTAAGTGGTTCTTCCTCTCTTTCTGCGCGGATACCTACCTTTCCTGTCGGATTTTCCCCCGGAATAAACTTTTTGACCTGCGATTTATCAGCCAAACAACCATTAACCGGTCGTCGGAGGTATACGTCATGGATCAAACCGAATTGATAGCCATGTTGAACGAGGACATCGCCGATGAGCACGCCGCCATCATCCGGTATCTGGTGCACAGCTACCTGGAAGGGGAGGATTCACCCCTTGGCGCCGGGTTGCTGTCCCGGGCCCGCGAGGAAATGTGGCATATGCACTGGCTGGGGATGATTATCGGCCGACTCGGCGGTGAGC